>Ga0209443_1002109_pt1 | contig 11946 bp, 4 predicted proteins | sample LauGreBMM110DCMD_2_FD_187571 | JGI IMG/M metagenome (GOLD analysis project Ga0209443, IMG submission 187571) | Freshwater lake microbial communities from Lake Michigan, USA - Su13.BD.MM110.DCMD (SPAdes) (version 2) | ecosystem: Environmental > Aquatic > Freshwater > Lake | place: Lake Michigan... | reverse complement strand
TACACGCCTGCTTGAATATGAATATATCTCTTTAAGCTACCTGCCACTCTCACGTAAACCCACCACCCAAGCCACTCCCAGACCTTCCCCTACCCCAGCAAAACCACTCTCAAACCACCACCGCCTCTGGCGGATGCTGCTTCAACACCTGCTTGAGGTACCTACCCGTATGGCTAGTGGAATGCTCCGCCACCTCCTCAGGTGTGCCCGCCACCACGATCTCGCCGCCCTTATCGCCGCCTTCTGGTCCTAGGTCGATCACCCAGTCGCTGCAGCGGATCACATAGAGGTTGTGCTCGATCACCAGGATCGAGTTGCCCTCACTAACCTAAATGAAAGTTGGTCTGAGAGCATCAATATTCGCAGCAACAGAAGCAAAGTCTGCAGGAGGACCAAAGTATGGGGAATCAGGACTAATGGCTTTATTTGTAAGAGCGGCACCAGCAAAGGCAGCACCAAACAAACGGCGTATCACCATCAAACCATCGCCAAATGCAGTTGTCTTACCATCTTTATCAACATCAAGTAGCCCTCCGTCAATTCTCTGCTGAATAAAGTCGTGAATTTCAGCAGTAGTGCGGGTGGCGGTTGGTGATATCGCTTTGCTGGTAAGCGCATCTCCAGCAAAGGCAGCACCAAATAACTTACGAATCACCATCAAACCATCACCTAATGCCGTCACCTTGCCATCACCATCAACATCAATATAAAGGTTGAATTGTTGAGCCTTAAATAGTGTTGCCCCTGTAAGGAAGTCATATCCTACCGCAGTTTCAGAAGCCGTGTAATGCACAGTCGTACTGAGTGGCTGACCTGTTAGAGAATCAGTATTAGCGGTAGTGGTATTGAATGAAACCGTTGCCAGTGATGCGGGTAAAGTCTTATTGGGAAACGAGTCATCGATTGTAGCCCAAAGCAGTTGAATAATCTTATCGGTTAAGGGGTCATTATCTGAATTGTTCGTATCAGGCATAATTACAGTTGAGGTAATCGCAGCAGACAACTGTGCCGATACCCCATTGCTGGATCCAGAAGGGGTCAGAACAGAAGAGTTGTAGTGAACATTAAGAGTCAAGCCCGAAAGATTTGCATCACCAGTACTCGTTGTATAGAGTAGGGTTGCCGAAACAGTGCTTGTAGGCTTGTAACTAATTTGAGCTTTCTCTGTATAGACCCGTTGGGTAGGTTTAACTGGCGTGAGTGAGGTGTCATTTACCGTTACTGTTGCAGTGGAACCAACTTGCAAAGTTCGGGCAACGTCAGAATATAGATTGAATACAAGAGATTCAGCGCCTTCTGTTGCTAGATCATTTGCAAGAGTATGAGTAAAACTAAACTTACCAGCAGAATCTGTTGTGCCTTCTCCTGTAAGAGCGCCGGCAGAGAAATCAGCAGTTTTAATTCCAGTGCCGCTTAAGGCGTAATAAAGTTTAGTGCTGGTTGCAACATTAGTTGTGGTAACAGTACTTGTAAGAACTGCATCTTCATTGATGGTTGCTGATGATGGGGTAAGGGTATAGGAGGGGTTGGCATTTAAGTTGGTAACAGTTAAAATAACTGCTTTTTCGATTGATAAACCACCAGCATCAGTAGTTTTAAGGTGGAGATTGTAAGAGCTTTTAGTTTCAAAATCAGGTGATGCCTTTATTTTGAGTTGCGTGCCATCAATGGTGAAAGCAGCATTATCGGTATCACCAATACCAGCAGTAAGTGAATAAGTAAAAGTATCAGCAGTATCAGGATCTGTGCTGCTAAGAGTTGCTATTGCAGATGCAGCAGTGATGTTTTCATTAAAAGTGCTTGCTGATAAATTTAAAGCAGTTGGCATTTCATTTACATTATTTACGTTAAGTGTAACTGCTTTCTCTATTGATAAACCACCAGCATCAGTAGTTTTAAGGCGAAGATTGTAGGAGCTTTTAGTTTCAAAATCAGGTGATGCCTTTATTTTGAGTTGAGTGCCATCAATGGTGAAAGCAGCATTATCGGTATCACCAGTGCCCGAAATTAATTTGTATGAAAGTGATTCCATATAAGTTCCAGGAACTCGAGTTGCGTAAATCTGCTCTTCTATGCTGTCCCACATCGGATGTTGAGTATATTCGTTGATAACATGTTTTGAAACCCATTCGATTAAATCTGAATTGCTTATTTCGCTTATATCTTTGTAATCATTCCCGTACTTAGTGTTTTGATAAAATATATTAATTATATTTTGATCATCTTTGGTACTTTTGATAATATCAAAAGGGGTTGTACCTTGAAAGGTGCCTTTGGCGCCATTTGCTTCTGAGACTGTTAATAACCATTGAATCTGAAGCACTTGAGTAAGCTTGCCTTGTTTGAAAATATTTTTTAATTCGTTTGTAATAATCTTGTAATCGTAACCTCGGACCAAGGCTTGTAATTCATGATCACTACCAAATATGTTCGCTATTACAGACGCTGCAGCAATACTTTCATTAAAAATATTTGCTGATAAATCTAAAGCAGTTGGTACTTCATTTATATTAATTACGTTAAGTACAATAGCTTTCTCTATTGAAAAACCAGCAGCATCAGTAGTTTTTAGGCGGAGATTGTAGGAACTTTTAGTTTCAAAATCAGGTGATTCATTTAATTTGAGTTGTATGCCATCAATTGTAAAGGCAGCATTATCGGTATCACCTATGCCAGCAGCAAGTGTATAGCTAAAAGTATCAGCAGTATCAGGATCTGCGCTGCTAAGGGTTGCTATTACAGATGCAGCAGCAATATTTTCATTGAATGTGGTTGCTGATAAATTTAAAGCGGTTGGCATTTCATTTATATTATTCACGTAAATTGTAACTGCTTTTTCGATCGATAAACCAGCAGCATCAGTAGTTTTAAGGCGGAGATTGTAGGAGCTTTTGTTTTCATAATCGGGTGACGACTTTATTTTGAGTTGCGTACCATCAATGGAGAAGGCAGCATTATCGGTATCACCAGTACCAGCAGCAAGTGTATAGATAAAAGTATCAGCAGTATCAGGATCAAGGCTAGAAAGTGTTGATATAGCAGAACCTGCCGTGATGTTTTCGCCAATGCTATTGGTTACTAGGCTTACAGACTGCGGTGTATTTTCACTCGCCTTGAGTACATACCCTTCTCCCGCAATGTACACAATGCCACTCGAATCAACTGAGATACTGTTGATTCCAAGTGAGTACGTGCTCGATTGAGGCTTTATTGCCCACTCAAATTCCCCTGCGTTGTTCAGTTTTGCCAAGAACTCGCTGCTTGAACTGGATGATTGGCTTCCTGTCTTAAGAGAGCCAAAGTATTGCGTACCAAATACCCATCCCCCAATAATAAGCGAGGAGTCCTCTAGATATTCAATTGCCGTTCCTTGGTCAGAACCTGAGCCGCCGGCTTTCTTCATCCAATCAAGTGAACCATCTATAGCATTAAGCTGAATTATATAAATTGACTGCTTGTCAGCGGCAATAGAGTTTATTACCACATTGTTGCCTGTAGAATATGAAGCCTCACCAGTAAAAAAGCCTGTTAATGCAATCTTTTCACCATTGATACTTGCGGCAATATCGCCAACATAGCGCTCTCCCGCGCCATCTAACTTTGCGATCCAAGCGACCTTCCCATCGCTGCCTATTTTAGCAACGTATGGTGTTAGTTTGTTGTCCGATGTTGATACCACTTTATTATCAATTTCTACTGTTCCACCAAAAAGACCTGTTATTACGCTGGAGCCATCTTTGAGTAAAGCGATTCCTAGACCCTGTTCGGCTAGGTTTATGTCACTGTTTGAGCCAATCTTCTTCGCCCAAACAAATTCGCCTGAAGGGCTGATCTTTGCTATAAATGCATCTGAATTACCTCCAAATGACGATCCAGTCGATAATGTTATATCTCCAAATAGTGCATTCCCCCCAAAGCTACCCGTGAATATGGCTCCGTTATTTGTCGCAATGAGTTGGTTGTTCCCATATGAAGTCTCGTCCATGGATCCTCCTGCTTTCGCGATCCATGCAACTTCCCCGGACTTAGTAAGCCTTGCAATAAATGTGTCATGAGTAAAGGAACCACTGTTATTCTTTGTACTTGATATTGCTTTGTCTCCAATGCTCGCTTCGCCTGCAAAATATCCGGTGATGTACGAGCTGCCATCGATTTGAGTTGCAATACTCTTAATCTGCTCGCTATTTGAACCCTTGAGGTGTAGCGCCCACTCTACTTCTCCTCCTGACGTATACTTAACTACAAATGAATCAACATCACTGCTTTTGAATATCTTATCTCCAAATTGAACCGTAGCGCCTGAGCCAAAATTTCCCGATGCAAGTACTCCCCCATCTGCTGTTCTCTCTGCATCTGTAAAAATAGACCAGCCACTTGTGGTTTTGATCGTGATCGGGTAGGTCATTTTCCCTGGGATTAAGTAATGTTCTCAATGAGGTAATCGCGTCCTGCTAGACTAATCCATCTGAATGGGGTAATTGCGTCCTGCTAAAGTAGTTCATCTGAATGGGGTAATGGCGTCCTCCCAGCCTAGTTCATCTGAATGGCGAATCAGTCATACACTGTTCTTTATTTACAGAATAAATTTCACGTTCATATTCTTGATGTAGCATTGGCTTGCCCTGTATTTACAAGTGGTCACATAATTCGGCATTGATTTGTGCGCCTCGATTTGTGGGCTGCGCTCTTAATTGTTTACTCTAGATTTGTTTTTTCCATTGAAACTCTATATCGTTTTCACATAAGGTCTACTAATGTCAACGGTCGCTTAACCCCCACAACTCCAACCCTAGACCCGCCAACGCTTCCGCCCTCCTCAGGCAAGAGGACGCAGCGACCTCAGCAGCGGGTGCTTTGGACGCCGATTCCAGCGGTTCTGATGCTACTGCTGAATAATGCAAAAGATCTCCATCAGCAGTAGGAATGGTCAGACGCCCCGTAACCACAACAGAACCACCGACCCCCCAAGCCACTCCCAGCCCTTCCCCTACCCCAGCAAAACCACTCTCAAACCATCACCGCCTCTGGAGGATGCTGCTTCAGCACCTCCTTGAGGTACCTGCCCGTATGGCTGGTGGAATGCTCAGTCACCTCCTCAGGTGTACTCGCCACCACGATCGCGCCGCCCTTATCGCCGCCTTCTGGTCCCAGGTCGATCACCCAGTCGCCGCAGCGGATCACATCGAGGTTGTGCTCGATTACCAGGATTGAATTTATCATTAAGACTAAAGAATGGTTAGTCTTAGAGCGTCAACATTAATTCCGATAGAGTTGAAATCATTTGTTTGCCCAAAGTAAGGAGAATTAGGGCTGATTGCTTTATTAGTAAGGGCGCTACCCTCAAAGGCTGCGCCAAACAAACGACGGATCACCATCAAACCATCTCCTAGCGCAGTGGTCTTGCCATCCTTGTCCATATCTAGAAGTCCCTCATCAATACCCTGTTGAATGAAGTCGCTAATCTCAGCAGTGGTACGTGTTGCGTTTGGTGATATTGCCTTATAGGTCAACGCATCACCAGCAAAGGCAGCACCAAACAACTTACGGATGACCATTAGACCATCACCCAAGGCAGTGACTTTGCCATCACCGTCAACATCAAGATTAAAATATTGTTGCACCTTAAATGATGTTGAACTAGTTAGGAAGTCATATCCTGCGGCTGTTTCAGATGCGGTGTAACGTATACTCGTGCTGAGTGGCTGACCTGTTATGGAATCAGTTCTAGCCGCACTGGTGTTGAATGAAACTTTTGCTAATATTGATTGTAGGGTCTTATTAGGAAAAGAATTATCGGATGTAGCCCATAGTAATTGGATAATTTTATCGGTTAATGGGTCGTTGTCAGAATTGTTCGCATCGGGCAGAATTGCGGTTGAGGTGATCTCAGCAGGCAACTGATCCGTCACTCCATTGCTTGATCCTGTAGGGGTCAGAATTGAAGAGTTGTAGTGGACATTGAGGGACAGGCCAGACAGATTTGGATCACCACTACTCGTTGTATAGAGCAGGGGAGCTGAAACAGTGCCAGTGGGCTTATAACTGATTTGAGATTGCTCTGTATAGACCTGCTGGGTAGGTTTAAGGGAAATCACTGGCATAGCAGTTACTCCCTTCAACCAAACGATAACCTCATCATCGTTATCATTGTATTGCTTATCCTTATTTTTATCTTCATAAATTGCGAGTCCAGAAGCTGAGCTTAAATTAGCAAGGAAGGAGTCATAAGACTGGGTGGGCGCCAGCAGCAGCTGGTCTGCCAATGCATTAAAATCTTCAACTACCAAAAAGTCAGACTCTTTGCTATTGGTATAAAGATTAGCGCCACTTGATGCTTGTAGTTGAATTTGATTCTTTCCTCCACCTAGAATGATGCGATCAACGCCGGTTGTGCCGACGCCCAATGGCGCAAAAAACTCATCAGTACTGGATCCCGTCATGACATCAACTGAGGCTGAAGTCGTGCCCGTCTTATAGACTAAAATCGAGCCATCGCTATTAATGTCAACCCCAAACTGCGATTCCACCTCTTTGCCCCTTCCAGTTGAAGGATCAATCAAGGCGCTTGAGCTGGTCCAGTTCCAGCTTGAGTCAAAAGCCCATACGAGCAGCTTGTTCGTGAGTTTATTTTTCCAGAGAACTTGATTGACTTCGTTTATTCTTTCTGCAGCTATAATGCTCCATTCACTGCCAAGGGTTCCCGCATGGATTGGAATACCGTCCTTTTTGAGCGTAAACGTATCAGCAGTATTTCCAATTGCATTTTGATAGGTAAGCTGCGAAGATCCCCTTGAGATTCCCCGAATTTCGACATCAAACAGAAGGGTGCTATTCGCAGGGATTGATCCAGTTTCTCTTGCCCCATATCCGAGGCTGGCAGGAATTTCTAGGTGATAACTGTCTCCAATGCTTGCCCCTATTAGGCCAAGATCAAAGCCCTTAATGACCTGTCCCGAACCCAGTGAAAAGGAAAATTCGGGCTTCCCCGCTGTCGTATTGGTGTCAAAAATTGTACCATCTACTAGCCTGCCAGTATACAGAACTGAAAGTACATCGCCAGACTGGGATTCAAACCCGTAGCCTAAGTCCCTATACTTTTGACGAATGAGACCACTGCCTAGCTGCTCCTTTGGTGTGTTAACACTATCATTGGACAGTTGACTTGGCAGGGTGCTCTGAACGTTGTAAATCCTTTGGCTATCGCTTGAAACTTTAATTAAGCCGGCTGACTCGACAACGACAATCGGGCTGCTAGCAGCTTCGTTGTCGTTGGCGATAGCGGTTACGGAAATCCGGGTTGTCCCCACAAGAATACCTTTATCACAACAGCCTCAAGCTAGCAGAAACGGGAAAAATCTTAATGAATGCTCATGGACTACAGAATTTATTCGTATTTTAGGCGATCATGGCGCTAGGATCGAGCTTAGGCATTCGCCGTTGGGTTTCTCGATCCGACACTGCTTCCCCCGGGTGGACGTAGCGGAAGGCTGAATCGGAAGGAGGTCGCCTGAGTTCGATCCCCAGTGCCCCGGAGAGCACGCTGTTGCGTCGGATCGCAAGATGCTCCAGGTCCCGCAGGCTCTGGCAGCCGCTCAGGATGCCCAGCACCGCTACCAGCAGCAAATACCAGGACGGGATGCGAACGCCCCGCCGCATGCGGGCATCCGGGATCGCCTTGAGCTAGCTGAACAGATCGTGATCGGTTGTGACTGAAAGGCTTTCGGGCACAGGGTGGAGAAAATTCCGCCAACCTCAACTCATGCTCGCAGCCGCAGCTATCCCGCCTGTACAAGACATTGAATCAGCCCTAGGTTAAGACAGCCAGGCAAAAGCCTGCACCACATTGCGACGGATTACATAAGAGTCTTGTTTCCCTTTCCTCGAAAGATCCCAGGTGGGTTATGCCAATACCGTATAAGAGCCAAGTAGTGGTCTAGGTCCTTATCGCCAAGCAAACTCCATTTTGTCTTCTGCTCCTCCAATCCCCTCCAAGTCCTTCAACTCCTTCCCAAATCCAAGCTACTAACCAAGCCACTCCCAGCCCTTCACCTAACTCTACAAGAGCACACTCAGACCCCCACCGGTGACTGCCAGGACCTCTGACGGATGCTGCTCCAGCAATTGCTTGCGGATTTGCCCGTACGACTGGGGGATTTTATGCCACTGTTTCGGGAGTGCCCACCACCACGATCTGTCCTACTTTATCGTCCCTATCGGGTCCCAGATCGATCACTCAGCCACCGCAGCGGATCAAATCGAGGTTGTGCTCGATCACCAGGATGGAATTTAACATCAAGCCTAAAGAATGGCTAATCTTAGAGCGTCAACATTAATCCCGATAGAGTTGAAATCATTTGTTTGCCCAAAGTAAGGAGAATTAGGGCTAATTGCTTTATTAGTAAGGGCGCTACCCTCAAAGGCTGCGCCAAACAAACGACGTATCACCATCAAACCATCTCCTAGCGCAGTGGTCTTGCCATCCTTGTCCATATCTAGTAGTCCTCCATCAATACCCTGTTGAATGAAGTCGCTAATCTCAGCAGTGGTACGGGTTGCGTTTGGTGATATTGCCTTATAGGTCAATGCATCACCAGCAAAGGCAGCACCAAACAACTTACGGATGACTATTAGGCCATCACCCAAGGCAGTGAACTTGCCATCACCATCAACATCAAGATTAAAAAATTGTTGCACTTTAAATGATGTCGAGCTAGTTAGGAAGTCATATCCTGCTGCTGTTTCAGATGCGGTGTAACGCACGGTCGTCGTGAGTGGTTGTCCCGTGAGTGGGTCTTTCTTGGTAGCAGCAGTATTGAAGGAGACTGTTGCCAGTGCTGCCGGTAGGGTCTTTTTCGGAAAAGAGTTATCAAAAGTTGCCCAAACGATTTGCACAATCTTATCGGTTAAAGGGTCCCCATCGGTGTTATTTGTATCAGCCAGAATTGCGGTTGAGGTAATTGCAGCAGATACCTGACCTGAAACACCATTATTGGCTCCTGCTGGAGTCAAAATTGAAGAGTTATAGTGAATGCCCAGTGTCAGGCCGGAGAGATTGGCATCACCACTACTCGTCGTATAGAGCAGGGGAGCCGAAATAGCGCCAGTGGGCTTATAACTGATTTGCAATTTTTCTGTATAGACCTGTTGGGTGGGTTTAATTGGAGTCAGAGAGGTTTCTGTGACCGTCACTCTTGCTGTTGATCCAACCTGAGCCGTTCGTTCTGAATCAGAAAATAGCTTGATCTCTAGTGATTCATCCCCTTCTGTTATTAGATCACTAGCCAAGGCATGGGAGAAACTGAACTTGCCATCAGTTCCAACTATTCCTGATCCCGTTAATGCTCCAGCAGAAAAATCAGCCGCATTGATTCCTGTTCCACTAGCCGACCAATAAAGCGTGGTACCCGCAATAACGTTTGTCGTATCTACTGATGTCGTAAGAGTTAATCCTTCGTTGATGCTGGTGCTGGATGGTGTAATTACATACGTAGGGGCAACGGTGCTGTTAGTAACAGTCCGAGCGCTAAAGGAAGCGAGGTCATTTCCAGTAACGTCCTCGATGATGCCGGTGGTGTCGTTGCCGGATGTGGCGTCGCTGTAGGTCAGTGTCACCGCCTGTCCCGCAGTTACGGCCGAACCAAGGGTGAGGGAAACGGTGTTGTTGGAGATATTGACTGCAGCTGAGCTAACGGTGCGAGCTATGCCACCAACGAGAACGAAGAAGCGACTTGTGGCGGGGATAACGGAGGAGAGAGCATCACTGAGGGTCAAGGTGATGGTTGAACCGTTGACGCTGAGGGCTGTGACAGTGGGCGCAATCCTTGCATACGCCAGTCCAGCAGGGGTTGCTTGCGCATAAAGATATCCTCCACCATAGGAAATCTTAGAATAGATATCTGAAATTTTTGTCCATAACTCGTTGCCATCTTTGTCGTACTCAGAAATAAATCCTCTTCTACGCTCACTACTATTATTTTCCTGGCCATTAATACTGCCTTCTGTCTGTCCAGTAATAAAAATAGAGCCATTGGGGCCAGCACTCAAGTCAGGGCAATCATCCATGCCACCAGTACCAATAAGCTTGCTCCATATCTTGCTGCCGTCCCTATCCCACTTACTTAAAAAGATATCGGTCTGTCCATTGCTGACCTGATTATCAATAACTCCTCCTGTATCGCCAGCTACATAAAGGAAGCCATCAGATGAAATAATGCCAGACATGCCAAAATCTTCTCCTTTGCCACCAATCAAGTGTGTCCAAATCAGTGCCCCAGCAGAGTCATGCTTGGCAATAAATGTATCCGTACCACCATTGTTGACTTCACCCTTTAGGTTTCCATTGGTTCTCCCAAAAACGAAGACACTGCCATCGCTGTCGCCAGCGAGATCAAAGATGTAATCATCGTTGCCAAAGTTGAGTATATTTTCCCAGCTCTTGCTGCCATCCGACGTTAACTTGACTAAAAAAACATCATTATTACCAGAGGTTCGAATTGTGCCGGCGAGAAAAGTCGATCCATCGACGGCTGCAGCAATTGCGTCAAGAGAGCGGAAATTGCCTGTGCTTACATTGTCTGCATTGACGGCGCAAAGCCAAACCTTGTCTCCATCTGAGGATAGCTTGCCAACCGAGAGGGATATGTACCCCCCCATTGCATTACCGGTGCTAGAAACATATGAGGCGACATAAATAGCGTCATCAACACCTATTGACAAGGCTCTTGGAAAATCATTTTCATTACCACCTAAATACTCCTTCCACACAGTTTGCCCTGCCTTGTTCTGCTTCTGAACTAAAGCATCGACTTTTCTATTGCTGAATCCATTTAAACTCATTGATGCGCCACCAGTCGAATAGAGCGCTCCTTCTCTAGTTGCTTTCAAATCAGAAGGACAAGAGGTATCGTCAAGCTTTATTAGGGAATTAAATGGGGCTTCACTTGGTTTTAGTGTTGTGGAAGTATCCCAGATAATTCCACTAGAAGTTCCCACTTGCTGAGACCGTTCGGCGTCCGTAAATAGCTTGATTTCAAGTGTTTCGTTTCCCTCGGTTATATTGTCGTTGGCAATGCCATAAGAGAAAGTAAATGTCCCATTAATGTCCACTACCCCAGAGCCATTAATTGTGCCGGTTGACAGGTCTGCGGAAGTTATATCTGTGCCACTAAGCGAATAATAAAGCGTGGTGCCTGCAGTAACATTAGTTGTGTCAACAGTTGTGGTAATGGTTGAGCCTTCATTTTTTTCCCTGCCGGATGGTGTGCTGATCCGATAGGTTGGGATTGAAATTGATATATCTGCGACCGTTAGGGTTGCAGTCGATCCAAGTTGAACTGTTCGTGCTGCATCAGAAAACAGCTTGATCTGTAGTGATTCATCTCCTTCTGTTGTTAGATCACTAGCCAAGGCATGGGAGAAACTGAACTTGCCATCAGTTCCAACTATTCCTGATCCCGTTAATGCTCCAGCAGAAAAATCAGCCGCATTGATTCCTGTGCCACTAGCCGACCAATAGAGTGTGATGCCAGCTGCCACATTAGTTGTAGTGGCTGTTGTGGCTAGCGTTAATCCTTCGTTGATGCTGATGCTGGATGGTGTAATTACATACGTAGGGGCAACGGTGCTGTTAGTAACAGTCCGAGCGCTAAAGGAAGCGAGGTCATTTCCAGGAACGTCCTCGATGATGCCGGTGGTTTCGTTGCCGGATGTGGCGTCGCTGTAGGCCAGTGTCACCGCCTGTCCCGCAGTGACGGCCGAACCAAGGGTGAGGGAAACGGTGTTGTTGGAGATATTGACTGCAGCTGAGCTAACGGTGCGAGCTACGCCACCAACGAGAACGAAGAAGCGACTTGTGGCGGGGATAACGGAGGAGAGAGCCTCACTGAGGGTCAAGATTATGGTTGAACCGTTGACGCTGAGGGCTGTGACAGTGGGCGCAATAGTGTC
>Ga0209443_1002108_pt1 | contig 11958 bp, 11 predicted proteins | sample LauGreBMM110DCMD_2_FD_187571 | JGI IMG/M metagenome (GOLD analysis project Ga0209443, IMG submission 187571) | Freshwater lake microbial communities from Lake Michigan, USA - Su13.BD.MM110.DCMD (SPAdes) (version 2) | ecosystem: Environmental > Aquatic > Freshwater > Lake | place: Lake Michigan... | reverse complement strand
TTCCTTATCGGCCTCTTCTGGATCGTCACCTGGTACGTCTCTAATAGAGAATATCCAGTTCCGGGCATCGATGCGTGGAATATGATCATTGGATTCACTTTTATAGGCGTCGGCTTCTCGCTGGCGACCAAGTGGCGTTAATTATCTCTCTTTAAATATTTAAAGCCCGTTCTTACTATCGGGTCCCAGAGACTCCATCGCGCGCAGCGTTTCAATGCGCTCTTCAATCGGTGGATGAGTTGAAAATAACTTTGAGACAGTCTTTCCATCGAGTGGAGATTCAATCCAAATATGTGCCACAGCATTTGAGCGCTGTCGCACAACAGTGGAATCGGCAGCTAACGTCTCAAGTGCGCGACGTAGCCCTGCTGGATTTCGCGTAAATGAAACCGCCGTTGCATCAGCTAAAGATTCACGACGGCGAGAAATTGCGCTACGTAAGAGCATTGCGGCAATCGGTGCGAGAAGCATAATTACAAGCGAGACGATGAGAAGTAGCGGATTTTGATTGCTATCACGGCGATCTCGGCCACCACCAAACCACATCATGCGAGTAAGGAAATCACTCAGGATCGCAATTGCACCCGCAGTTGTTGCGGCCACAGCTGAGACAAGTGTGTCGCGATTTGCAACATGTGACATCTCATGTGCAATGACGCCTTGTAGTTCGTCGCGATCCATTACTTCCAGAATACGTGTAGTAAATGCGATCAGGGCATGATCAGGATTGCGCCCTGTTGCAAATGCATTTGGCGCAGTGTCGTCAACGATTGCAACCTTTGGCATTGGTAGGCCGCTTGCAATAACAACTTCTTCAATAAGATTAAAGAGTTCTGGATTATCTTCACGTTGAATAACGCGGGCACCCGTCATCGTTAAAACTAATTTATCCGAGCCGTAATACGAACCCCAGACACCGACGAGTGCGATACCTACTGCAAGTGGAACGATAAAAGATGTTGTCCCTGCACCGAAATAAGTCAGCGCTGAGTAGGCAACAAGCCAAATAAGTAGCGCCATTGCGACAAGGAGAAAGTATGTCTTGCGTTTATTTGCTCCTTGCGCACTGCGAAAGTTCGAAGCCATCAGTGTTAGAAGGAAACCTTAGGCACTTCGCGTGATTGTGGATCCTCTACTTCATAGAATGGACGAGCGCTCACCTTTGCAAGGCCGGCGAAGAGACTTGAAGGGATCGTTGCAACAGCTTCATTGAGTGATCGCACATTGTCGTTATAGAACTGGCGAGCAAATGCAACTTTATTTTCAGTTGTTGAAAGTTCCTCTTGAAGAGCGAGAAAGTTTGATGATGCTTTGAGATCTGGATACGCCTCAGCAACTGCGAGCAATCCACGTAGTGCTTGTGTCAACATCCCATCTGCTGCTGCAACATCTGCAACACCTGTAGCCGACGTTGCCTTCGCGCGAGCTGAAACAACTGCATCAAAGGTTGATTGTTCGTGGGTTGCATATCCCTTAACTGTCTCAACAAGGTTTGGGATCAGATCAGCACGACGCTTGAGCTGTACTTCAATCTGTGCGAATGCTTCGTCAACGCTGATATTTAAGCGGACGAGGCGGTTGTATTGAGCAACGATAAAGATTGCAAGAAGAGCTATGACTCCGATGACTACAAAAATTTCCATACTTACTTCAACCCCTTATAGGTAAGAGATATTCCCTCACTTGTTAGTCGATCTTACTCCGGTGGAAGTTAAGGAAGGAACGGCTCGGTGTTGGCCCACGCTGACCTTGGTAGCGTGATCCGTACTTCTCGCTGCCATATGGGTGCTCGGCAGGGGACGAAAGTTTGATCAGGCAGAGCTGACCGATCTTCATTCCTGCAAATAACTTGACTGGCAGGTTTGCCACATTAGAAAGTTCTAGTGTGATGTGGCCAGAAAATCCAGGATCGATAAATCCTGCGGTGGAGTGTGTGAGAAGACCTAAGCGACCAAGAGAAGACTTTCCTTCTAAACGGCCGGCGATGTCATTTGGAAGTGTGATCACTTCGTAGGTACTCGCCAGAACGAATTCGCCCGGATGCAAGATAAATGGTTCGGCTCCATCTGCGATGACTTCTCGGGTCAGCTCGGGTTGCTCGAGGGATGGGTCAATTACGGAGTACTTGTGGTTTTCAAAGACGCGGAAGTATTTATCCAGCCGCACATCGACAGAAGATGGCTGGATCATCGCCTCGTGGAAGGGTTCGCAGCCAACGCGGCCTGCCTCTATCTCTGCACGGATATCGCGATCACTAAGTAGCACGGCGCGAGCCTATAGGACTCTCTGCTTATTACAGCCTATTTCAGTGGATCGTTGGCCCAGAGCCAGATATTTCGATCCTCTGGCTGCCCTTCCATTAACTCAAGGGCGAATGGGCCACCGTTCTGGCGCTGCCAATCATTGGCCGCGAGTAACCGAGAAAGACCGGCTAGCGCCACTGGGTCTGCCAACTCATCGGCAGTTCCATGAAAACTCAGCGGGCCAGCATGATCAAAGATGACAGTTCCAATTGCGATTTTGCCATTGTTAGATTTAACAATTTCAATGACGCGTGATTGTTGTGGCCAATCAATATGCGAAGCAGTGCGGATCTCCCAAAATGCATGAGATCCGTCACTGTTTCGACTTTGTGTGATTTTGTGATCATGTACGTGTCCCGAGAACCACAAAATAACGTTAGGGTGTTTCGAAAGAAGCCTGCGAACTTCTTCTTCTAGCGCTGGTGCACTTACTTCATCTGGAACATATCCATTGAACAAATTCTCTAATGGATGGTGTGAAGTCAAAACTACATACTTGTCTTTTGATTCATCTAGTAGGTGCGACAGCCATTCAAACTGTTCACGATGAATACATCCTTGCCACCCACCAAATCGATTAACGGTATCGAGCGCAATCAGGCGCACATCGGCACCAATATTTCGATACCAATAAGAAGTTTCTGGTTGTTCAGCATCTAATCCATGATCGTGACCACAATTTGTGTGAACGTTGACCCAATCCTGCATCTTTACTAGAGCACGGCGTGGATCTGCGGTTACATCGTTCGTCTCCATGTGGTCCAACCCTGGATAATTTGCAGGACCAACTTCACCAAAACCGGTAAACAAATCAGCTAAATCTGCCATATTTTTAAGGCTAGCTAACTTTGCTGGTCCTTGTGCAAGTACATCTAATTCAGGTGTTGGGACAGCCGTTCCTTGCAAGAGTGCGTCATGATTTCCGTGAACTGCCAGCCACTTGTGAGCCAGGCCCCGTGCAATAAATTGGCGCTCTGAAGCTTCAAGTGCGCCTTTGAAATGTGGAAAGTCATGTAAGACATGTGGGCGATCTGCCGGCATTCCTGTCGGTGGTCCATCTGGGTGATAGTAATGCTCGTCATAGAGATCGGCATTTGATGAGTGAGAAGCTTCCGAACGTTCTGGATCACCGCTTTTAGGGATAACAAGACCACCATCGAGAATTTGTTTATACCAATTGAGCTCGTTGCTCTGAGCGTTATCAGTAACATCACCTGTGATAACCACAGCATCAATTTGCGCACCAGTGAGTGGCGCAGATTTAATTTTATTTGCCGCAACAACCATTGCTTCAAGAACTTGCGTCGTTAAAAACTCTTGTGCTCTATATGTACCGATATAAGGCACTAATTGCGAAAGAGGGTTATCAGGATCAGCGATGCGATCTAAGAATTCAAGACGTGCTGGAGAGGCGGCATCGCAAATATGAATATCGCTTAGGTGAATAAAGGCTGCGACGACATGTGCGTTGAGTGGCTCATCACCAATAAGTGGCTCACCTTTGTCATGCAGTAACTCCCGCCAATTGGAATCTGGCGATGTTTTGGATCGAACAATGCGGTTAGTTGATGTACTAGGCATTGGCGACGAGCACCTCAGAACTGAGAACATGAAGTTGAACGGATGAGCCTGGGTGTAGATCTCCAGTTGATGCACTTGTCATGAGTGACTGAATAATCGTCCCATCTGTTGTCTGACAAACAATATTGGATGATGCACCCATAAAGGAGCGAGTGAGAACCTTTGCATTTGGCGCAGCAGAGTTTGCAACAACTGAGATAGATTCAGGACGGATTAACGCTAGAACATGTCCTGATTCATTTCCACGCTTAAGTGCAACAACTTTGCTACCGAAAATCTCAACCATGCCATCTGCGATCTGAGCAGGGATTCTATTCATCGTGCCGACAAAGCCAGCAACAAAGGCTGATGCTGGTTTGTTATACAAGGCATCTGGTGTGTCGATCTGTTCGAGCACACCCTCATTCATTACTCCAACACGATCAGAGATCGACATTGCCTCCTCTTGATCATGAGTGACAAATAGCGTCGTTGTGCCTAATGAGAGTTGCAGTCGACGAATTTCTTCTCGCAAGTTGACGCGCACCTGGGCATCGAGTGCCGATAGCGGTTCATCTAAAAGAAGAATTTCGGGTTCAAAAGCTAGTGCTCTTGCGAGGGCAACACGCTGCTGCTGACCACCAGAGAGCTGATGGGTAAAGCGCTTGCTCTGCGAATCAAGGCCGACCATATCCAAGAGCTCATGAGCTTTCTTAAGGCGCACTGTCTTATTGACTTTACGCATCTGTAAACCAAAGGCCACATTCTCTTCAACTGTTAAATTTGGGAAGAGTGAGTACGCCTGGAAAACCATCCCCATATTTCGCTTATGTGCAGGAACATCAGAGATGTTCTTATCTGCAACTAATACCGTTCCCTTATCTTGATGCTCAAGACCGGCAACTACACGGAGCGCTGTTGTTTTCCCGCATCCTGAAGGGCCGAGCAAGGCAACTAACTCACCAACGCCCACTTCGAGGTTGAAGTTATCCAGCGCTGTCACATTTCCAAATCTCTTTGAAATGCCACTTAGGGTAAGACTCTTACTAGACATTACTTTCTCCCTTGGGTAGAACGTTCTGGAACAAAGAGTGTGATTATCGTCAAAATTAAGAATGGAATAATGAGAGACATCATTGAAATTGCGATAGCGCCAAGGATGTTCTCTTGAGCAACAAAAGTCACCCAGGTTGGGAATGTGTCCCAGTGAAGCAATACGGTTAAGGTGAATTCGCCCAATGAGAGCGCAAAAGTTAAGGCAATTGTTGCCATCACTGATCCTCGAATTACCGGAATAATTACGGTTGTGATAGTTCGCAGCCAATTCGCACCAGAGCTACGCGCTGCCTCGGTGATTGTTTTTAAAGGAATCGCATTGAGCCCGATATCTAGCGCCCGATATGCATATGGCAAGGCTAAAACAAAGTAAAGGAAAGGAAGTTCAAGCACTGTATTTTGCACAAAATCGGGGAATGAAATTTGTGCGCCTACAGCAAATGCGACTACCGGAATAACCAGTGGCAGCAGTGAGAGACCATCGATTAATCCACGCACCTTTGAATTCGATAAATGAATCCAGGTGAGGGTTGGGACTAGAACAAACAGGGTGATGATTACTGTAATCCCAGCCAACCACATGGATCTAAGAATGTAATACAGAAACTCTTCTTCCCGAATCGCCCAAAGATAATTGTTCCACCCGTAACCACCTTCTATGGGAGTTCTGATCGAATATTCAAAGGCGGAAATCATTGGAACAAATACAAAGAATCCAAGAATGAGCAGTGTGATCGCTAGCGGTGGGTGAAAATTAAATTTCATTTTTGCCATCTCGCACTCCTTCGTTGGATCGCAAGATATGGAATAACTGCACATGCTGAAATGAGAATCATGACAACACCGAGAGCCTTACCAAGGTTTAATTGAGCTGCTGAAACATTGCCATCTAGCAAGCCGCCAATTTGTAGCGGTGTTAAGGGAAGATTTCCGACTGTAAGCGCATTTGCTGTTGCATATGCTGAAAATCCACTCGCAAAGAGCAATAAAAATGAAGCTATGAAACTTGGGAAGAGGAGAGGAATACCGATTCGTATCCAATAGTTGAGTTGGCTGGCACCGAGGTTGCGTGCAGCTTCAGACCATTCACGCCGAAGAGAGACAATCGCTGGTGAAAAAACGATGACCATCAGCGGTAGCTGGAAGTATAAATATACGACCAAGAGACCCATGAAGGAGCCTAGTGAGAATGTTCCAGCGTATAAATCCCATCCAAAGAACTTTAAAATTTTTGTAAGCTGGCCTTGAATTCCTAGTGCTGCATAGAACATAAATGCCAATGGGATACCGCCAGTATTAGCAAGTACACCGCTCATGACGGCGATCGTCCGGCGTAACTTTGAGCTGCCACGAGTTTCGATGAAGTATGCAGCGATTGCACCAGGAAATGCTGCGATGGCTGCCGAGAAGAGACCGATCTTTATAGAGTTGAGAAAACCTGTTCGATACGGCTCTTGTGTGGCTGTGACGAAGTTATCAATTGTAAATGTATTTTCATTAGATAAAAACGATACATAAATGAGACGTGCAATTGGAAAGAGAAAAAAGAACCCAACGATTAGCAAAAGGGGAGCCGCTGGAAGAAAGTTCTTTATACAAGAAGTGAGGAAGGCGCGACCCCTCGTTGGCGCGCCTTCCTCTATGACTTTGAGGGTCATATTCCTTCTTTACAAACTAGCCCATGAAGAGATGATCTGCTCACGTGCTGTAAGTACATCAGCAATTGTTGCTGGACCAACAACCTTTGCTGTTGCAGGAACTTGGAAGTCAAGCAATGAAGGAACAAGAAGCTTCTTCTTTGTCATTGCTGCAGACATGACTGGATCTGCACCTGACTGCTGGAAGTAGTTCTGTCCACCTTGGATTATTGCGAACAACTTAGAACCTGAGAGCTTGAGATCTGCTGCAGTCATTGTTGCGGCAGTCTTTCCCTTGTTCTGTGAGTAGACAAACTCTTGCCACAAACGTGCATTTGCGCAGTTTGGTGACTTAGCGTTGATCGCATTGATGTATGGAGGTGCTTGTAGGACGAAGTCTGATGGGTAGACAAACTTAAGATCTAAGCCTGCTGCCTTCGCTGCTGGAACAACTCCAAGAGCGTTGAAGTCCCACATGAAGCCAAGCTTTGCTGTACCTGTAACAAGGTTTGTTGAGTTGACCTTTACTAGAGGTGCTTGCGTCTTGACTGCCTTGAATAGTTCAAGACCCTTAGATACGTCTGAAAGATTCTTTGATCCACCGTTACCGATGCTGGCAGCCAAAACTGACATAAATGCCTGGTTTGATGATGTTGGGTCGCCTGTAATTCCTACAACGCCCTTGTATTCAGCCTTTGCGAAATCTGCTGCCTTTGTTGGTGCTACTGGAAGAGTTGCGTTGTAAACAATCGCAAGCTTTCCACCGTAGTTTCCGTACCAAAGACCGCTTGGATCCTTAGCCGCAGCTGGGATGTCCTTCCAGTTAATAACTTGGTAAGGAGATGTCAATGGCTTTCCTCCTGGAGGAGAAACCTGTGCAACTACTAGAGGTCCAATATCAATTGAATCTGGTTGCTTTGGCTTAGGAGCTGTCTTCATTGTGTCGATCTCGTACTGTGATGATCCATCTGGATTATCTACAGTGATCTTTACGCCGAATGCCTTCTCGTATGCATCATGAATCGCACCGTAGTTTGCCCAGTCACGTGGAGTTGTAATGAGAGCTAGCTTGCCCTCTTTCTTAGCAAGCTTAACTAGGTTATCTAATCCGCCTGCTTCAGTAACATTCTTTGCTTTACAGATATCTACTGCTGCTGAAGCTGGCGTTGCGATTACAACGATTCCAACTGTCAGCGCTGCAGCGGACGCTGCAGCTATAAGACGCTTTGCGCGCATATGTGTGATCCCTTCCTAAGGATTGTGGATGCACTCTTATCCACCCTCGTAAACAGTGAGCGGTATAAATATAGATTTATAGAAATCAGGTGATGAACATTTACCAACGAGTGAGTATTAAATAAGTGACTTTAAATCGGCTACAGAGTTAACAACAGTTGTCGCGCCGGAGTCATGAAGTGTGAGCTCATCGTGGGCTCCTGTTAAAACACCGATGACTTGACCGGCTCCGAAGGCAACCCCCGACTTCATATCTGATGCTGTATCTCCTAGAACAATTACGTGAGCTGGTTGTGTGACTCCTACAGTTGCCGCTGCTTTTTGCAACATATCTGGATATGGTCGACCGCGACCCGCTTCACCTGGGGTTACCGAGACATCAATTAACTCTCTCCACCCTAGTTCGGTAATCAGAGTATCTAAAGTTGATCGACTAAATCCTGTCGTCAAGGCAACTGCAATCCCTTGAGATCGTAAGAACGCAAATATTTCTTCAGCACCCGGAATCGATACTGCGCCGACTTTAGCTATTTCACTTACATAAGATTCTTCAAATGCAATATTTGCTTGGTGCGCCCTATCTGCATCCCCGAGCAACTCTGTAAATACATCAATCTTTGACTGTCCCATTGTGTTGAGTGCGTACTGAGTCCATTGTGCGCCATGTGTTGGCCACAATTCGGGCTGAGTCCGTTCAAAGGCTGCCTTAAAAGCTGCAATTACTAAGCCGTCATCATTAAGAACAGTTCCTGCGACGTCAAAAGCGACCATTTCTAATGTCATCAAATCTTTTGTCATGAGAGTCCTTTTATTGTCTCTTCGGCTATCGCCGGAGCCAAGGTATTTCCTCGGCCTCCAGGCCCAGTTACAGAGATTATGTTCTGCGCAATTGCGCGCCGATCACAAATACCGCCATCAGTGACTTGGCTATAGATACCATCCCAGCGATGAGCGATGGGAGGTAATTTCTTTCCCAATAAATTACTCGCTACATCATGCAGATATGTATAAGGGTCTTCATCTAATTTAAACTCGAATGGTTCTGCATATTCATGTGTATCACCAATTGTCAGGCTGCCATCAGCGCGCTGAACCATAAGAAGTTGCATGTGATTGCTTGAGGCGATCGGGTGTTGTGGAGGCAAATTTTCAACTGTTGGTACTTCATAGCCAGGGTAGTAACGCATGGAATCACCATCGGCGATAGAAGTTGTGAGCACTTCATCCAGTGGAGCGGTACTCATCATCTGAAGTCGCACACGACGGATTGGTGCGGTATCAAGTTGATCTTTAAATAGCGAGGTGTGATCCGCGCCGGGGCAGACAATGGCGATATCTCCTTCAAAAATTTCGCCGTTTCGCGCAATGACAACCGCTTTACTCCCATCACTTCGTACATCAACAACTTCTAAGTTGTTGCGCCAAATGTAGTTATCGTTTCGAAGTAGGTGCTCCCGCATGGAGTGCAAAACTGACCCGGGCTCTACCGTTGCATCCAGTGGGCACCAGAGCGAGGCAAGATAATTTCCTCGTAGGGCTGGATTAATCTTTTGCGTCTCGTCACGATCAAGAATTTGCCACTGACGTAGTGATGCATCTTCTTTTCTCAGACACTCTTCCATCACAGCTACTTCTTCTTTGTTGATTGCAAGTGTTAATGAGCCGTTTGGGCGGAAGATTAATTCTGGAATTGCGCCATGTATCTCATCCCATAGCTGGCGAGCGCGAACAGCAGTGTTTAACTCCGCGCCGCTTTTGCGACCGCTGACCCAGACCAAGCCGAAATTTCGAACGGATGCACTTCTGGCCACATCATCGCGTTCGAGCTGGATGACCTGGTGGCCAGATTTAAGAGCCTCATAGGCGTGGGCAGTTCCGATGATCCCGCCGCCAATAATGAGAATCTTCATGGTTTCCACTCTCCTCTACCTGGCTGAACAGGGGGTTTTACCTAGGCGAAGGTTAGGCAAACGATCGCGTCAAATCTTGCGTAAGTTACTGGTGGGTAGCACAATTACGCCATGAGCCATTACATAGCCAACCTCCGCGATATTGAATTCTGCCTCTTTGACCTTCTGGGTCGTGACAAGGTGATGGGGACCGCGCCTTATGGCGAGGTCGATCGTGACACTGCAGTCGGCATGCTTGAAGAGGTAAAACGTCTCTGCGAAAACGATTTGGCCGAATCTTTTGTTGAAGGCGATCGCATCGGCGCGATTCTTAATAAGGAGACTGGAAATGTCACCTTGCCTGAAAGTTTTAAGAAATCATATAAAGCATATATAGATGGTGAATGGTGGCGTCTTGATGCACCTGTCGATCTTGGTGGAATGAAAGTTCCACCTTCTGTGCGCTGGGCGATAGCTGAAATGGTCTTGGGTTCAAATCCTGCCATTCATCTCTACGCATCTGGTTATGCATTCGCACAGGTTGCATACGTTCTTGGAACAGATGAGCAGAAGAAGATTGCAAAGCACATGGTTGAAAAGCACTGGGGTGCAACAATGCAACTGACAGAACCTGATGCAGGTTCAGATGTTGGTGCAGGTCGATCAAAGGCTGTTGAACAAGCAGATGGAACATGGCACATTACCGGTACCAAGCGTTACATCACATCAGGTGATGCTGATTTCTACGACAATGTGATGCACTTTGTTCTTGCACGTCGTGAAGGTGGCGGACCAGGCACAAAGGGACTCTCGTTATTCCTTATTCCTAAATTTATGTTCGATTTTGAAACCGGAGATCTCGGAAAGCGCAACGGGGTTTATGTAACAGCCCTCGAAGATAAAATGGGCCTCAATGTCTCAGCTACCTGCGAAGTGAACTTAGGAGAGCATGAACCTGCTGTTGGGTATTTGTTAGGTGAAGTTCACCAAGGTATCGCGCAGATGTTCAAGATTATTGAATTTGCTCGCATGATGGTGGGAACAAAAGCAATTGCAACTCTATCTGCCGGATATATGCAGGCGTTGTCATATGCCAAAGAACGTGTACAGGGCGGCGATATGAAGGTGATGAATGACAAGGCTTCTCCACGTGTGGCCATTATTAAGCACCCAGATGTGCGCCGTTCGCTGATGGTTCAAAAGTCTTACTCTGAAGGAATGAGAGCTCTCCTTCTCTACACCGCATCAATCCAAGATGAAATTGAGCTCGCTGAAATTGCTGGTGATAAAGATCGTGCAGCCGAGATGATTGCACTCAATGATTTAATGCTTCCGATTGTTAAGGGTTACGGTTCAGAAAAGTCTTGGACACTTCTTGGTACTGAATCACTTCAAACATTTGGTGGCGCTGGCTTCACGCGCGATTGGCCGATTGAACAGTATGTGCGCGATGCCAAGATCGATACTTTGTATGAAGGTACAACAGCCATCCAAGGTCTTGATTTCTTCTTCCGCAAAATTGTAAAAGATGGTGGTAAAGCGCTAGGAATCATCGGTAAAGAGATCGGTGCATTTGCAGCTACCGGTGGCGCACACGATGCTCAGAAGCAAGCGCTCCTTAAGGCACTTGGCGATCTTCAGGGAATGGTCGGAGTTCTTGTTGGGCATGCAATGGCATCACAAGAGAAAGCAGATGAGATCTACAAGGTTGGTCTCAACACTTCTCGCGTACTTATGGCTGTTGGCGACATCATCACTGCCTGGCTCTTGTTACGTCAGGCTGATATCGCAACCGAAAAAATTGCAGCCGGTCCTGGGAAAGATGCAGCTTTCTATGAAGGAAAGATTGCATCAGCTCACTTCTTTGTTGCTAACTACCTGCCACATATCACCGCAGATCGCAAGATCGTAGAGGGCACAGATAGCGCAATCATGGAGATCTCCGAGAACGCTTTTTAATCAGATACTCTTCTCGGATGCTTAATCGCTTCCGAGGTGAGATCTACCTGATCACAGGTGCGCTCTTCTTCTCATTTAACGGTGTGATCTCGACTCTTGTCTTAGATCACTTATCGCCATTTCGCCTGACTCAGGTGAGATGTATCGGTGCCTTCGCGATCATCTTCGTTATTGTTGCCTCTCGCAATTTTCAATCACTAAAAGCTACTCGGCGCGAAATTCCCACCTTGGCCTTGCTTGGCATCGTTGGTTTTGCAGCTGTACAGGCAGGTTATTTCCTAGGAATCCAACGCGGAATACCCTTGAGCCTTGTCCTGA
>Ga0209443_1002105_pt1 | contig 11971 bp, 9 predicted proteins | sample LauGreBMM110DCMD_2_FD_187571 | JGI IMG/M metagenome (GOLD analysis project Ga0209443, IMG submission 187571) | Freshwater lake microbial communities from Lake Michigan, USA - Su13.BD.MM110.DCMD (SPAdes) (version 2) | ecosystem: Environmental > Aquatic > Freshwater > Lake | place: Lake Michigan... | reverse complement strand
TAAATATAATAAACCAAAATTTTCAACTCCTTTGACAACAAATTTACCTACATCTTTTGATAGTTCAAAAAATCCTTTAACAACACCTGTAATGGATCAAGGAGATTGTGGTTCTTGTTTTGCTGTTTCAACAGCAACTGTTTCTGATGTTTTTTCATTTGGTTTAATATCTTTTAATCCTTCTTTAAGTCCGATGTATATATTATCATCCATCATAAAAAATAATAGTAATGTTTGTAATGATGGTGGAAATCCCTACGATATTCTTGAAATTATAGAAACAAATGGAATTGCAACAAATATATGTGTAAGTTATAAAGAAGCTTGTTTATACAGTTCTTGTAATAGTGATATGATACCATCAAAAGGATGTTGTAATAATAAAATAGATCATTATTTATATTATGTTTCAAATATAAGAATTGAAACAGATATAGACTTGATTAAACAACATATTTTGAAATATGGTTGTGCTATCTCTGGATTTACTGTTTATAATGATTTTCATAATAATTATGATGGAAAAGAAATTTATATTAATAGAGGAACAGATCCAAGTGAAAAACCTGACGGTTTTCACGCTGTTTGTGTAATTGGATGGGGAACTGAAAACGGAACAAATTATTGGATATGTAGAAATTCATGGGGTATTAAATGGGGAGATAATGGATATTTTAAATTCGCAATGTATAGTAAAGGGGTAAATGAAAGAAATGCATTAGAGAAAATATATACTACAGATGATTATCATAATATAGGAGGAATTATATTATTTGAACCAAATGGTGCAAAAAAATCAGAATTACTATTATCAGATTGTAAATTTTTAAATAATTTGGATGAAAATATTAAAAATAAATTAATATCTTTTTATGGAACAAAAGAAAATGATCCAAAAGATAAAAATGGAAAAACAATAAATGAACCAATTTATCATAATAAAGATATTGATAAAGATATTGATAAAGATCAAATTTTAAATTATTTAAAAAATCCATATGTTATTTCTGGAATTATTATTTTAATTATTATTTTATTCATTTTATTAAGATAATGATTAGTAGATTTTTTGGTATTTATATTATTTTTATACATTTATAATAAATTATGTATTATATTTTGGTTTTCTTATTAATTATTACTATTATTACTATTACCATCTATCTATTTACAAAATCTAGTTCTTGTAAAGATAAAACTCGTATTTATACAGATAAAGATAATATAGAAAAATGTTGTCAAAAAGATTTATGTAATAAAATGTGTTGTAGAGATGATCAAATATGTGATCCTAAACAAGGTCTAGGTCTATGTCAATATACATATGATTGTAATGGATATGATTGTGTAATAACTAAAGGAGGAAAATATATAGAACCAACATGTGGATCAAAATGTCCTAAACGTCCTACTCCTACTCCTCCTAAACCTAGTTCTAGCTCATTTGGAACTACTATTGGAATTGTTATTGGAACAGTATTTGGATTTCTAGTAATATTTTCGATAGGTATTTATTTTATGTATTATTATACTAGCAAACGGCTTATACCTTCTTAACTTATATGTTATTCACACAAATAATAATAAAAATGAAATTTTTGAAGAAAAAATAATTAATAAAAAATGTCTAAATCACGTTGTAAAAAATGTTCTAAAAAAGTTGGATTATTAGGATATGAATGTTCATGTTCTTTTATTTTTTGTAGTAAATGTAGATATGCTGAAGAACATAATTGTATTATAAATTATATGGAAAAAGAAAGAAAACAATTAGAAAAAAATAATCCATTGATTAAAGCCGAAAAATTAGAACGAATATAAAATTGAATTTATATCCTTATAAGGACATAAATTAAAAAAATGTCAGGCGTTATCACCATAACTTGGTCTGAATCTGTCGAAAATCATGCTAGAATGCAAATTATTGGTAAAATTGCAGAATCTGGTTTTAAACTTTCTCAATTACAAGAATGTATGAAAAAGTTTGAAGAACTAAAAAGTGGTTGTTGTGAATTAATTGCTTTACATGATTTTATTGATGAAAAAGTAGAAGAAGCCTATTTATTAGTTGTTAGAGGAGGTGTAGATATCATGTTAGAAAAACAACATATGAATTCAGAAGATATGTTTAATGAATTAATTGGATTAGATGTAGATAAAAAAGCTTTTATGAAAGGAAGAGTTGTAAATAAAAAAGCAAGACATAATTTATGTTTTGCAGATTTTTCACAAGAACCAGATTATGAAAATAAAAAAGGTCGTGTTTATAACTTTTCAGATTTACCCATTATGAATACATTACGTGAACAATTACCTTCTTTTATAGATGATACAGATCATTTATATGCAGAAGAAAACTATTATTATGATTTAAGTTTAAAAGAAGTAGGTATTGGATTTCATGGAGATACAGAGAGACATAAAGTAATTGCAATGAGATTAGGAGAATCAATGGATATTCAATATCAATGGTTTTATAAATCAGAGCCTGTAGGAAGACGTTTTAAGATCATGTTACATGATGGTGATTTATATGTAATGTCAGATAAGGCAGTTGGATATGATTGGATGAAAAAAAATACATATACACTTCGTCATGCAACACATAATTTAGCTAAATAATTTAAAATTTAAATTATTTCAAATAATGATTATGGTTTATATAATGATTTTTACCATGATAATATAAATTTTTATTTTTAAAACTTGTAATATCAGTATGTAATCGATAATATTTTTTCATACATTGAATTGCTCCAATTTCACGGATATGAAACGAGTTTCTATTTATTACTGGTTTTCCATGATGTAAGATAACAAGTTGATCTGGATCTTGATTAAATTCATAAATATGACGTACGATTTCTTGAGGTAACAAGTCCATTTACATTTTAAATTCTATTTTAAATTTAATTTAATTCACATTTTTAAATAATTTAAAAAATCCATATGTTATTTGTGCAATTATTTTAATTATTATTTTAGTCTTATACACTTCGTCATGCAACACATAATTTAGCTAAATAATTTAATTTTTAAATTATTTATACATCTATTTCTCTTTTTCTTTTAGGAATTATATTATATCGATTATTTTGTGTAAGAACTACTATAGATAAATTATTATTCTAAAATAGATTTTTTAAATTTATAAATTTAAAAAATTAAAAATGTTGTGGCGAGCTGTTCAAATGCTTAAAAATAATCAAACATATTCTAAAAAAGTATTAATTATTGGATGGTCTTTATTTTCAACAGGAATATTTATTAAAACAATGGATTCAATTCATATTAAATTATAACACTAACTCTCTTATTAGGATATTTATATAGTTGATTAATTGCTTCATTAATTCAAATTAGAATAATTTGAATTAAATTAATTTTTTTACATTTTTTTTAAAAAATGTTCATAAATATATGAATTATATTCTGGAAATGCATTAGAAAATCCTATTTCTTCAGCTGTTATAGGAGGATAAGAAAGACGTTGTATAACAAAAAATGTATCCAAACTCTCACATGGCCATCCATATAGACTATTAGATGGATCATATCCTATCCAAGCTGGTTTATTCCATGTTGCTAGTACAGATTTATCTGTTGTTTCTTCATTATAAATAGTTTTATATACATCAGAATATACTTGATTTCCTGGATGAAATGGATCACGTATAGATAACCACCCTGATTTAAATGCATCTTTCCACACTTCATAAATATTAGATGAAAGTTTATTAGTAATTAAATTACCTGGAACGGGGATACGAAAAGCAATAATTTCAATGTCATAACATAGACTTTTATTACCACACCAATGCTGGATACGAGCACATGTGTCATATCCAGCAAGTTTTGATAATTCGCTCATCCAATGATCAATTTCTAAATCAGCTGCAAATAATTGTGGAAGATTTTCAGTTTCAACAAATTTTGTACCACCACTTTGAATGGTATCTTGTAAATACATTTTTTTATCTAAACATCCTGTCTGTATTCTTACAATTGAAGGTCCTACACCTTCACCCCATTTTTTACTTGACCACTCATCATTATTAGTAAGAATAGCGATAGGTCCATCAGTTATAAATGATTCATTTGTAGATTTTAATATACGATTATATTTTGAAAAAAATGGATGAGCGATAGGTTTTTGGATTAATGTTAAAATAACATCAATTGAATCTTTCCATGAACGTATTTTAGTTAAAGGTTTATTTACATTAGCCATAATAAGATCAACATATTCATTCCATGTATCAAAAGGTAAAGCATTTTCATTTAAAAATAATGCATCTGTACAAAATGAACGTACCATAAAAGCAATATTAAATAATTGATATTTCCAAGGCATTTTTAGAGAATATTCATTTATTATAGGATTACCATTTGAGTCACCTATGAATTCTTCTGACCCAAATGGCAATGGAAATGGGTAATTAAGAACATGACCTTGATTAAGTGGCATTACATCTGTCCATTTATTTAAAATAGAGTCATAATAAGAAATAGGAGAATAATTATCTATAACACTAAAAAATGTATCATCTGCATAGAAATCATTATTTACCCAAAAACCTTGATGAGGTATTTTAGATAATTGTTCTTTTTGTTTTTTTGTGAGAATAATAGAACCATATAATCCATAAACACCACCTGTATCAAATCCATAAAAGTTTCCATTAGAATCAACTTTCATATTATCAATTCCTGTACGTTGCCATTCTTGAATATAAATATTTTTTAATCCATCAAATATTTCTTTTTGATCAAGTTTATTATATAATTCTTCTCCAACTTTTCTAATAACATCAAGTCCGCTATAACCAACAATAGGCTTGCTAAATTTTAGCCATACTCCAGATCCTTGTGCCCAGTCAAAATATGCTCCATCAGGAAAAGGTCCCCATTGAGATGATACTTCAACATATTTAACATTTTTCCATGCATCAAGATTTGTATCATTAACACTTGCATGTCCGTTATATGTATCAATCCAATAATTGAATGATGGTTCAAAAAAAGTAGTTTGTTGAGTTCCATTATATTTTGGAAGTAATTGACGTCCACGATATAATATACCAGATGATGTTTCTGTTTTTGTTGTATTTACGTATTTATCATATCCAATATAAATTTTACCATCTGTATCATTAATAGATTGAGGTGTTCCAACTACACACATTTTTCTTGTCGTAAAATTTTTCCATGATGATTTTAAATCAAAAGGAGGCATTTCATTCCATAAATCTGATCCTAAATAGTCTACTGGCGAAGGCATATTATCACCTTTAAACCATAAATGTAATGCACAAAAAAATTTACGTAAAGTCTTTAACGTCATATTTTTTAAACGCTTAATAGGAATCATAGGGTAAACTAAGGATAAATAAACAAATAATCGTTTTTTCTCTATTTCTTTGTCCATTTTTTTCTCCATATTCATATAAATGTAGTAGATGCATAATGTTACGATACTTAAAGTCATAATTAATAGACACAATTTATACTTTGATTGTGAAAGTAAAACTAAACACGTAAGTAAAGAAATTAAAATAAACATATTAATAAATCTAAAAGTAGAAGTAGAAGGTTTTTCGTAAGACTTGATTGGAAAATCAGATAATAATCTAATGCCATTTTTAAGCATTAATCTATTAGCAAGTGGTGCATTAAATTTCCAAGCAATTCCTTTTGATGAAATACACCATCTTGTTTGACATGCACCAGGTATACCTCCAAATCCTATATTACCAGTTCTAAATGAATCTGTAGGTGAACTATAATATTTTTGATCTTTAAAAGATATTGTAAAAGACATATTTCCTGGTTTTAAATAATTAGTATTAATATCACAGTTTTTATTCGGTTGATCAAGTTTAATTGTACCTTTTTCAATTTTACCAGGATATTGATTAAATGCAATTTCTTTATTATCTTTATCCTTTCCAGTAAAAGCTAAATCTGAAACCCATTTCCCTGAAATAGGATCAAAATCAAAAAATGTTTTATTAATACAAGAATTTTCTTGAGGAGACCAATTTTTACTCATATCATTTAAAGTAGTATCAGGAAATATAGGTTCAAAATCTCCTGAAAAATTATGATAATTTTCTTCATCAAATGGATCAACTGTATACATATTTTCAGCACAATATTTTTTAAAAAAAGTTTTCCACATTTCTTGATCACCTGATCCATCTGCCAAATTACCAGGTGTTATTGCTCTAAAATCAGCAAATTCAGTATTAATATCACCATTAACATTAGGCATTTGTGTACGAATAACAAATATTTTAGCACTTCCATATTTTTTAATATGTCCAACAGGTATACCTGATTGACCATCATTTTCAACAATACTTCCATCTTTTAATTGAACATGACTCCATTCAACTGGATCATTTGAATATTTTGATAAAGATGGATCTCTATTCTCACACACTTTAAAATTACCAGTTATCATTGCTTGCATAAAATCATCAGATGGATTATTACAAACTGGACCTGTATTATTCATATAAAAAATAGGATATCGCCACATTTCTTTAACCCAATTAATATCCCATTGATTAATATAATCTAAAAACATGTGCCCAAATGCTTTCCAAAATATTGAATTATTTCTTCCATTTGGAAAACCAATTGATTCTAAAATAGGTAGAGATTGATCTTCAGGAAATATAAGATTCATTTTACCAGATTTATCCATAACTTCATAAAAAATAGGTACGTATGTAAAACCAGCATTCCATTCACCAAAATCTTTCGACCAACTATTAAAAAAATCTCCATTATTTCCTTTCCATAAATTTCCTATACCACCAAACCCTCCTATAATAAAACAGTAATAAGATGTAAGTAAAGGAAAATGACCTCCTTCAGTTGTAAGAAATTCCCATACAATACTTCCATCTATTTTTTTCTTCAAAATGTAAGGTGTACAATTTGTAGATTCATTTATGTAAATAAATTCTTTATTCATTCTTGATAATTCATGATTCATTATTTCTGACCATATTTTTTCATTTGTAATATTGTCAGCTTTAGATTGCCATATAATATTCCAATGACATGTTCCAACCATTAATCTATTCTTAGATGGAAGTTGAACAAAATTTCCAGATCCTTTAAAAGGGCCTTGTAAATATATACCAAATGGATAAGGATTCCATCCCCATGAAGTTATTTCAATTTTTTTATTATAAACAGTTTCCCAATAATTTTTATCTCTAGCGACACTTTTTATAGAAATACTTTTTCCTTTAAAAGTATATGTAAAATTTGGATCAGTTTGTGGTGCATTATTCAACCTACTACTTAAATAAAATTTATTATTATTATTGTCTAAATCCCATCCAAATGAAGTTATAGATGTTTGGATAATTGTACCAGCTTGATAAAATGTATTTTTAGACCATTTATCAACAACATTTCCTAAAGTAACAGGATATGGAGAAACACCCCATGATGAATTAAAAACATACCAAAAATCAAGATTATTATAATAATCTTGTAATTGAGTCACAGACATATCTGTCCATTTATTTGTAGGTGTCATTGGGTATAAATACGAAAAATAATAAACAAGCATATTTTTACGTTCTATATCATTTAAATCTTTACATAAATTTTCTTCTAAATATTCATTTGGAGCTAAAAAATTATAAATTGGATAAACACCTCCACTAATATTAGAAATATTCATTTTAATTTAAGTTAAATTAAATTAAATTAAATTAAATTAAATTAAATTAAATTAAAATAAAGTTCAAAATAATAAATATAACCAGTTTAATACTAAAAAATTAAAATGTTTCTTAAAAATTATAAATTATAATACTTTTAACGTTTTCCAGATAACTCTCTTATTAGGAGATTTATCTTTAATTTTTGCTATTTTGATGAGATCTTTTTTAGAATGTAATTGTTCTAATTCTTTAATTGTAATAGGAGTATTTTTTGAAATACGTTTTAAAGGTCTACATGCTTTACCAGGACTTTTTGTTTTATTTCCACAATCTACAATTTTACCAGATTCAAGATAGGGTATAACTTGAATCCATTTTTCTTTAAACCATCGTTCTAAATTAGGGGGTTTAGTAGAATCTATTTTTCCACCTAATTCTTTATAAGTTTTAACGATATAAGCAGATCGATAAGCAGATGATTTTGGTCCAAAAACTTTATTTGCTTTTTCAAGAGATTTTTTATAAATTGGACTTTTCTTATTCATTTATTATTTAATCAATTAATAAATAATTAAAATATGATTTTTGGTTCTCATGACTCCTGTGCTTGCACTATTAAAAATAAATCATATTGTATATGTTGGATATGGTCAAAAACTCAAGATATATCTTTAAAAGATCAATATATGCTTGGTATACGTCTTTTTGATATTCGTTATCATTTTATAGAAATGTTCTATACAAGTCACACATTTAGCACAAGTTATACAGTTAAAAGTGCTATCACTGAACTTGTTCAATGTTCAGAAGATTACATTTTTATTCGTCTAAAACGTGATAGTTATTCACCCTGTTTACCTTCTTTTGGTAATTATCTTTCATCTATAATTATTAATAATGAACCATTATCTTACTATGTTATTGAATATGATGGTTCAACATTATGGTCCTTTATGGATAAAAAACCTGTAGATTCACGTCGAATCATCTTTTATTCTGATGATGATTCATTATTAGAAGATAATGTATGTAAATCTTGGATCTTTCCACAACTTTTTGATACTATTGAAACATGGGGATGTTCAAATATAGAAGAAGCAACTCAACTCATCATTCAAAAGAAATTTAAAGAAAATGGATTACCAAAAGCAATTTTCTTAGATTTTAGTAGCATTTTTCCACCTGAAATTGCATATGAATTATTATGGTATAATGTTCAAAACTATATAAAAGAATATATTGATAAAAATGAAATTCAATGTCTTGTCATGAATCATATTTTAGAATATCATCTGGTATAATTTATACAGCTTTTAAAATCTTATTTACTTGATATAATGTCATCCCCAACTCCTTTGAAATCGTCTTTAAACTTTTTCCTTCTTTTCTCATACTTGATACCAAATCAATTTGATTTATACTATCCTTAATCATCTTTGTATCTTCTGTAATTAACATTTTTCCCATATTTGTTTGTTTAAATCCTTCCACTTTAATTGATCCATGATGTATCTCATCATGACACTTTTCACAAATAGCTATTAAATTATGTTTATCATTCTTATGAATACTTCCAATAAAACCATTTTTATCTGCTAACATTTGTTCTTTAATATGATGAACTTCTTCTGCTTTTTCTTTACAAATTGAACAAATATCTACAAAAACTTTTGAAGAATATCGAGATTGTTTCATATCTACAACTGTCTTTGATAATTGTAAATATTCTTGTCGAATTTTATTTGCTACATGTAAAAATTCACTAGGCATATCCAACGATTTACATACCTCTAATCCATACATTGTTTCTCCACTTCCTTCTTTTAATAAACGATCATATATTAATATTTTACGTATTTCATCATAATGAACTGATATATGAAAAATTCCAAGATTTTTTATCATCTTTATACTTTCTAACTGTGCAACCTCATGTAAATGTGTTGCAAAAATAAAAGAAGCATTTCGTTCACATAACGACATAATCCCAGAAGAAACAATCGATATTCCTGAAACACTCTCTGTTCCTGACGCAATTTCATCTCCAATAATTAATGAACGTGATGTGCTATATTTTAAAATTGAACGTAATTCAGAAATTTCTGCGACAAATGTCGATTGACCTTTAAATAAATTATCACCACCTGGAATACGTGTAAAAATATGATCATAAGGAGAATATTCAAATGTTTCTGAAGCTACAAACATACCTGCTTGTGCCATAATTAAATTGAGTCCAACTGATTTCATATAACTTGATTTTCCAGCTGAATTAATTCCATATAATAATATACCACCTTTTTCAAGATGAACATCATTTGGAATAAAAGGTAAATCTTTTTGAAAAACTTCAATTAATGGATGACGAACTTTTTTTGCATGAATCATTGATTCTTCTCCAACTATTTTTGGACGAATATAATTATATTGAATTGCATTTTTTGCACATGTTACATGAAAATCAATAATTCCAATCAATTTAACAATATTTTCCATCATTTCTGAAAAAGATTGAAATTGTTCTAAATCTTTCAAATATTTTTCTTTTACTAAAGTCTTTAATTCACTTGTTAAATGATGTAATTCTTGTTGTTTATTATACATTCCTTCAAAATTTAATTTTAATATTGTTTTGTTTGAAGAAGATAATGGTTGAGATGTAAATTTATTATTACTAACTTTTTTACAATATGTTTCATATCTTTTAGATGTAATTAATATTTGATAATCTTGTCTTTCATTTGTAAGTTCTAATTTGAAAAAAGTATCTCCAATTAATTTATTTGCTTCTTTTACAATATTTTCAAAATAAAGATGAAGTGAATTTATTTTTTCAAGACATTCATCTAAACAAGAATGTATTCCATTTTTATAAAAATGAATATGTGTTGACATTTTCTCAATATCCCATTTTTTTTCATATGTTTCAATAAAATCTTGAAAATTTATAGGAATAAAATCTACATGTTCTTTTAATAAACATTGAATCGATTCTAATGATTTTAAACTTGAAGAAATAAAAGACATCTCTGACGGTTGTAAAATACCTAATAATATTTTTCTAAATAATTTTTGAACATCTTTAATTGTCTTTAAAAATGGACGATACATTGTAAAATAAGGAATAAGTTTAAAAGTCCATTCATATCTTTTTTCAATTTCGATTATATCACATAAAGGGTTTAATAATGCTTCTTTAAAATATCTTTTTCCAATTGATGTATCACATGTATTTAATAATTGTAAAAGACTTGATGGTGATCCTTGTTTTGGGATGATAGAAAGATGTTCTACACATGAATTCATTAATCGTAAATTAGATAATGTATTAATTATTTTTGGTTTTTGTAATTTTTTAATAACAAGTTCATTATGTTCATATGCAAAATTAATTAGATATACAAAATTTGTTAATGTATCATGACGTTTTTCTAAATCAATATATTCAATAGGACTTAATAATCCTGTTTCATTATATACTTTTGTTAATATAGCATTTTGATAAGAAACAGATTTAAACATTGAAATATTATTTTTTGTATGATCAATATAATAAGAAGGATAAGAAAATTGTTCTCCAATCATAACTAATTCAGAAGGTGAATATAATAAAAATATTCGATTAATTTCTTGACAAATTTTCATTCGATCTCCTTTAATTTCATCATCAAATACAAATGTTTCACCTGTTGTAATATCCATAAATGTAATAGATAATACAAATTGATCTTTTTGAAAAGTAGAAATATACATACACATTAAATAAGAATTTGTAGATACACTTTCAATAAATGTTGATGAACTAATTATTTTTGTAACAGCTCTTTCAGGATTAGGAGGAGGTGTTACTTGTTCAACAAGAACAATTGTATAATTTTCAGGTAAAAGAATTTCAATAAATTTTTGTAAACTATAACTAGGAAATCCAGCCATCAATGGATTATTTCTAGAACATTCTAGAATCGATTTATTTTTTCGTGTTGATTGAATATTTAATATAGAACATATTTCATATATATTTGCACCTTCAAATTCACCATCTTTTTCAACAGCATAAAATTCAAAGAAAGAACCAACTTCCATAAAAACAACTACTTTTCCATATTTCTTTTTATAAATATCGCAATAATTTACATAATCATCGTAAATCATTCTTCTTCTCTCTTATATTTATATTTTTTTATTTAAATTATAAATAGGATGATTATGGTTTAATAAATTAATTAATCTATCTGTAAAAACTTGAATTTTTAATTTTATAAATATAAATTTTATAAGAT
>Ga0209443_1002101_pt1 | contig 11981 bp, 7 predicted proteins | sample LauGreBMM110DCMD_2_FD_187571 | JGI IMG/M metagenome (GOLD analysis project Ga0209443, IMG submission 187571) | Freshwater lake microbial communities from Lake Michigan, USA - Su13.BD.MM110.DCMD (SPAdes) (version 2) | ecosystem: Environmental > Aquatic > Freshwater > Lake | place: Lake Michigan... | reverse complement strand
TCTTCTTTTGTTTCGTCTTCCTCGTCGTGCAATACAATATCCATATTATTTTCATCCGCTTCATCAGATTCATCCGCTTCATCAGATTCATCCGCTTCATCAGCTTCATCTTCTTCATCATCATTTTCAGTGTCATCTTCTTCATCAGATAATAAAATTGGCGTTGGATTTTGTTCATTTTGTTCCATAAAATTAAAATAAAATACATGACCCTGTTGATAAACGTAAATATTTTCATCGTCTTCAAAATCATACGAGTGAATGTTTGTAGAATTTTGTTTATAAAAATTTATATGTTTATCATCAAATTTTACTTCGGTTTTTGTCTTTCTAAAAAAAATCTTATGAATCTTAATATATTTCCTACCAAATTTGGGGTTAAAATTCACAAATAAACGCAATTTTTTTCTCAATAAATATTCCGCATTACACTGTTTATATGTCCCATTCGTTGAATGCAAATTTATATAATACAAATGCAAATATGGTCTCATTATATTTATTAATCTATCTTTTGGAAATTCTTCGTTAATGCATATTCTTTTTGTAATGCGGCTATAAGTTGAAAACATTGATTCAAAAATTGGATATAGTGTATCATGGTGAGAATTGTAAATATAATTTTTAATATAAATGTTTAAAATGGTTGTTTCATAGTTGTCGCGAAATTTAATCATATCAAAATTGGAAAGAAAAAACCCATGAAATAATTCTGGCATAACATACATACCTCCTCTCAAAAAAAAATAAATATTATATAAAACAGTATCACTAAACGGTATATTATTATACGGATTTTTGGTTATAATCGTATCTGGAGAAAATGAAGATGTATTGGATAAATTACGATTTAACATGTTTATCAAGTCGCTCGCGGTAAAATAATATATCAAATTATTTTGATAAAGAGTAAAAATATTTGACTTTTTGGGGTTCAATTCGTTCATGCATAGATCTGCACTTATTTGAACTTTTGCTTTTTTAATTTTGTAAATATGTGCAAACCTCGCAAACCCATAATAAATTCTTTGCAATTTTGTAAATATTGATAAATATTCATCTTTTTGCGGATTTGGTAAAAAAATATTTTTTAAAACATTATCAAGATATTTGAATTTATTTTTTATAATTTCAATTATATTATAGTTCTCTTTATTTGTAATGTGTTGTGTAATATATAAATAATAAAAAGTTGAATTAATATCAGTAATGTATTTATTTGTATGTGCATAAGTCATAAATTCAAAACTATTATTCTTGTCTAACAAAAAAATTTTATCTTGTTTGTAATAATTTTGAATAATACTAGAAAATGTTGCCATTATTTAAAATAATTAAATACTTTTTAATACATTGTTTGCATTTAATTATTATATTTTTTGCATTGATATTTATGTTTGTGATTATGTTACCTGTTTAAAACCCAGGATTGTAGTCATTGTCATTGCCCAAATCACTCGCCTTGATGCTTGACACATTATTTTGAATGACAAGTTTATTATTACTGCAAGCATCATCTGGGTCTTCAAGACCACCCATCATACTTTCTATCGTGTCGCCGTCGGCAGCCTTTTCATAAGCAACAACCTCTTCCAATTTTTTCATCTCTTCCAAATCCAAAACCACTTGAAAGGCGTTCGTGCCATACATTCCTTCTTGACCACACATGACATTTGCAGAAACGCCGCGCATAGTATCTAATTCAGCGTGTCTTGCGGCCTTCAAGAACATCTCGGGAGTCTCCTCAAACGACGCCTTTGCAATCGGACCAATGTTGTCATTGTTGATGCCGTGCCTGAAGATTGAGATCAATTTATTGGTAAATGTCATTCTGTCACACAACATGCACATATGATGATAATTGATGTAAGTGCCGTCAAACTCAATGACTTCCGCCAACTCATTGTAAATGGTCTGTCTAGCGGCTTCAATGCCAAAGATATCATACACCTCAATAATATTATTACTAAATGTTCGTCTGGAATCAATATAATCAAGTGCAAGAATATCCAACATATTTGTGCCAATAGTATCTAGCACCCAAATATCCTGCTTTTTATAAGAACCCATCGTTTCAACTACGTTATCCTTGATTTTTCTAAGAATTACCTTGTTGATTTTCTTGATGCCACGAATGACAATATTTTGCATGAGCTGCTCCTGAAAGTTCTTCAACAAGTAAATTTGGTCAGACTGGTCAAGCGGATTTACCTTTGCCTTCTTGGGACCGCCCTTTCCAGCACCTTGTTTCAAAATATTATTCATGCGAATTCTAAACACCAGTTTATCTGAATTGTAATCGGAATAAACACACGAAATGTCATCTCCATAGCTGTTCTTGAGAACAAAGTTGATATCGTCCATGGTAAGATTCTTTTCCAACATGACTTCAGGATTAATTTCCATTCGGATAATCCATTTGGATTTCTCGTTTGTATCTTCAGAAATAGAAGTCTCAAGACACTCTTCAATCATATTTTCAAAAGCGCGATATTGTTGCATAGTAGTCTCATCTCCATCAATCAATGTGTTCAAATCATCTGGGTCAAAACAGATCTCAATTGAGGTTACGAGTTCTTGCAATTTTGTGTGTTCCAACATATACATGATGCTCTGCGCCTTTTCGCGGTCCTTCTCGTCTTCCGGCTTCAAGAAGACCGTAAGCGACGGGTTCTTGGGTTCTGCGGACAAAGACAAAATTTCCTCAATTCTTGGCACACCACGAGTGACGTTGGATTTTGACGCAACACCAGCAAAATGGAAGGTATTTAAAGTCATCTGAGTTGTTGGCTCTCCAATACTTTGAGCAGCAATCATTCCAACCATCTCACCGGGCGCAACAATTGAACGCTTATAGGTCATTGAAATTGTCTCCAAAAGAAGCGTCAATGATGCTCTGTTAAATCGCTTTACAATCAACAAATCTTTTGGCGATAAATTATAATAATACAGTGTCTTGAAAAGTTGAGTTGGAACAGCGCATCTAATTTTTTCAAGATGGTCATAATTATCTTCAATCATTTGAAATGCCTCCAATGGCGTAATATCAACAATAGAATTACCATTAATGTTTTGTTGCCCAATAATATTATTGACAATATATGAAAATGCAACAGGGCAATTTACTACACTATCACCTTTATTCTTAAAGACATTCTTAATAATAGCATCCCGATTTTCAATCATCATATCAGTGTATTTCTTGCATTTTTCTTGTGTTTCCTTAAACTGTTTCTTGAAACGGGTCATTGCATTTTTCAAGAAGAATTGCGACAACATTTTCATCTTGCCAGGTTCGTCAGGAATATTATAGTGTGCGTAGATATCTTGAATACTCATCGTCACCAATGGCATGACTTGATTTTCAACTTTGATGGGATCAATTCCATCGTCACCATAAGTAAATTCAACAATCTTTCCCTTATTGGTTCTTACGGTCATATCATACGACACCATCAAATCTTCCAATCCCTTGATCAATCTGCGCTGAATATATCCTGTAGTAGAAGTCTTAACTGCAGTATCAATGAGACCAACACGACCACCCATGGCGTGGAAGAAGAGCTCTTGTGGCGATAAACCATTAATATACGAGCTTTCAACAAATCCACGAGCACTTGGGGTGTCGTCATACTTGGTAAAGTGTGGTAGCGTTCTGTGATCAAAACCATACGGGATGCGCTTACCATCTACGTTTTGTTGTCCAAGACAAGAAACCATGAACGAAATGTTCAGATCACTGCCCTTTGAACCCGCATTAACCATGGTCACGAAGCGGTTATCCTTATCCAAACTCTTGAGACCAATCTTGCCGGATTCTGACGTGGCTTGATTGAGAATATTATTGACTTGCGTCTCAAACTCCTCTTCGTTTGTCTTTCCAGTATTGTTCTCAAATACGCCAATTTGGGTCTGGTCAATGAGATTTTTTACATCATTTTTCTTCTTATCAATAACCGCAATAATATCTTGGTTGGTCTTCTCATCTGATAGCAAATCACTGATACCAACACTGAAGGAGCTTGTCTTCAAATATTCAGTAACAATGTTTTGCAAATCGTCAATGAAATCTGCGGATGCCATGTTACCGTAGTCATTGCACACACGCTGAATGAGTCCTTTGGTTCCTGCACCCAAAATACTCTTCTCCATTTGACCGCGAATATATCTTCCATTATTAATTTCAAGAACATTATTTGAATCGTCGTATTTCTCATTATCATTGAACAACTTGGTCTTGTATTTTAATGAAATGGGTGGGAGAATTTGCGATAAAATTTCAAAGTTGCTAATCGTGTCGCCTTCCCCCTTATCAGTAAAGATGGATTCATTCACTCTTTGAAACATCATCAACAAGTTCATTGCCTCTCTAGGCGTAAAACGAATATTTTCTCTTGTAAATCTATAACATCCTAGCAGTGAATCTTGGAAAATACCAATAATGGATGAGTTATTGGCTGGACTGATAATTTGATATGGCACTGCTGCTAAATTTTTTAATTCTGAATCCGACTCTGTGTCTTGCGGCATATGTAAATTCATCTCCATGAAATCCCTAGGGTTTCCCAAAGGGCCAGACTATACCTTATCCTACATCAGGCTGATTAAACCATCATTTGTAAGCCACCACCGTCTAGTCGTTGAACCTTCCCCAGTGCTCTATCATAGCGAGTTTAGGGGCTTGGCTGCGGATTACCTATTTTGTCCTTGTTAGGACGCATCAATCACCTTTTTACCATTGGGTTCGGCTATTAACCGAGTTCCTCTCATAAGTTTCCTTGTGCGAGTGGTAGTGATTGCTTTAAGGAGTTCCCGCAATTTGGTCGTGTTGCCAATCCACCTTTAGAAAAGGTGGAGTCAAATAGTAATAGTATGTAAGATGCTATTTGGCTCCACCTTTTCTAAAGGTGGATTGACTAGGGAGTTGCACGCTTTTAACGCTCCCTGTTGGAGACAAGATGTTTATCTCCATCGAAATCCGCATTGTATGGTTTTGTGTCAGCGACATTCATTCTAAAGGTGTCGCCAATTCTCATAATCTTTGCAATGTGACACATCATACTCATTCTGTGAAGAGTAGGTTGCCTATTAAAGAGAATTGGGTCGCCATCCATCATGTGACGATGAACTGTGTCGCCGTTTTCCAAAACGATTGATTTCTTATCCACATATCGCAGCGTGATGGAATCGCCATTTTTCTTTTCCAAAATCTTTGCACCAGGCCAGATCTCTGGACCATTTTGAACAAGTTTTGTCAAGAATGCGCGATTCACATCATTCACTACTACTGGCTTCGTGATATTCTTAGCAATCTTCATGGGAATGCCAAGTTCTCTAATAGAGATGTTTGGATCTGCAGTAATGACCGAACGAGCGCTAAAATCAACGCGTTTTGCCATCAAGTTCCCTCTCATTCTGCCGCCCTTCCCGTTCAATCTGTCCTTAATAGACTTTAACGGGCGACCAGAACGCTGTGCAACGGATGCTACACCGGGAATTTTATTATCTACTTGGGTTGCAACATAGTATTGCAAAACAGTAGTCCAATCATCAATCACATTTGCAGCAGCATTGTTTTGAATCTTTTCCTGCAACGTTTTATTTGTCTTGATAATATTCACTAAAATATGACTCAAATCATCTTCCGATCGCTGTTGAGCATCGTGTTTTACGGATGGGCGAACTGCCGGAGGTGGCACTGCCATTACTTGACAAACCATCCAATCAGGGCGCGACCAAATTGGACTAAAGCCCATAAATGATACATCCTCATCCGAAATTCGCTTGAAGACCTTTAAAACAATCTCAGGTGTAAGTTTTATAACAATATTTTGTCCTTGTTCGGCAGATGCAGCCGCCTCATTTTTCCATTCAGCGTAAATAGTAGCAAGCCCCTCCTTTCTAATTTTATTTGGTTGCAAACATCCGCATCCATCGTCTGTATCTTCACCGCAACGCTTAACTTTACTTGCGAGAGCAAATACGTATTTCCATCTGGCATCTCCGGTAAGTTTTAGTGCTTGCTTATATTTTTCTTTGCTAATCAATAACTTGCTACATTTGAAGCACGAACACCTTAATACTTTCAAAATTGTGCTTAAATACTGAATATAAAATACTGGTTTTGCCAATTCAATATGACCAAAATATCCGGGGGTTTGCATGTAGTCTAGACCATCTGTTGGACAAATGAGGCCGGGCTCCAAGACTCCCATTCGCGGGTCAAATAGACCGCCAATAATTGGTTTATTATTTATATATGTATCTCTAGTAGTTATTTCCGCAACAGAACCCTTCCTGATTTCATCCGGAGACAAAATACTAAATTGAATTCCAATGATTTTGGAAGGATTTAAATTGGTGGGTTTTGAACTCTTTGACATCTTCCTTATATTAACAACATAATATTTAGATTGTTTCTAATCAATTTTATTTTAAAATTATTATTGTTATTCCGTGATTTATTAAATAATTTTTATATATCAAATAAAAAATAAGAATTATTCACTTTGTAATACTTTTTTTGTTTATTAATAAATATAATTAATTATTATACTTGCTATTTATAATATGACCAAAATAGTAGAACATCACACAAAACACCATCATATAATAAACCATAGTGTAAAGTTTTCATTACTTGTGCAAATTATTACCGCAATTATTGATTTATATATTTTACAATTTAAGGTTTCAGAAACATACTATATTTTGAAACAATTATTACTTTTAGAGGTTATAGTTCAACTTGTTGAAGGGGGATTTTATGTTTGGCTTGCATCTTCTGTTAATAGTGTTGTAAATATTACGCCATACAGATACTACGATTGGTATTTAACAACACCTACAATGTTGCTTACTCTTTCTATTTATTTAATCTTCTTGAAAAATCAAGAAGAAATACAAAATAAAAAACACGATGATAAACAAAAAGAAAATGAAAACGAAGATATTTTTTCAGTTATTAAAAAAAATGCCACTATATTCACATATATATTTTTATTAAATGCACTTATGCTCACATTTGGGTTGCTTGGTGAATTAAATGTCATAAATACGTATGTTTCTGTGTTTTTTGGTTTTATACCATTTTTTATATTATTTGCATTAATTTATAATAATTACGCAAAATACTCTAGAAATGGAACTATTTTATTCGCATATTTTTTCGGTGTATGGTCCTTTTATGGTATTGCAGCATTGTTACCATATCATATGAAAAATATTTGTTATAATATTTTAGACTTGTTTGCTAAAAACTTTTTTGGTTTATATTTAGCATATATGTTATGGAGTGTCGCGTATTAGCGTTTCTACAGCGGTGTTGTTTTTATTATTTTCATTATTTTCTTTTAAATAATAAAATTGATTTGGATTTAAAATAATAAATTCAATACAATATACACAAGAATGGCGAGAGATACTCAAATTAAAACCAATAAGAGGGATTTGAATAAAAAGAGCAAAAAGCGTGAGGAGCTTGCTCGCCGAAAGAAATCAAATGAGCAATCAGACGATGATGATGCCGGCGAATATGTTACAAGCGATGATGAAGAGGATGAAATGGATGTGCAAGAATACCGCAAATTTCTTAGCAAAATGTTTCCATCCAAGTTTATAGATAAGAAAGTAAAAATGGGAGAAAAAATTAAGAAATTATTGAAAACTGTTCCAAGTGAAGAGGATGATGAAGATGAAGAGGAAGAGGAAGAAGAAGTAAAGCCTTCTAAGAAAAATAAAAACAAGAAAAGCCTTGCAAATAAAAAAAAGGATAAAAAGTCAAAGCGGGTTATTGAAGATGACGAAGAAGAGGAAGAGGAGGATGATGATGAAGAGTTTGATGATTTTGATGATGAAAAACGCGCGGGAAAATTCAATATTATCTTTACAATTGGACAAAAAAATAATGAAGATGATGAAGATGAGTGGGAAGACTATGATGAAGATGATGACAGCGAGTTTGATGATGATGCAACTGAGGATGAGGATGAAAGCGTTTCAACCGACGAAGACACCGAAGATGCTGATGATGATGACGAGGATGATGACGATGAGGAAGAAGATGACGAGGATGTTCGGATTCTTACTCGCGTTTCAAACAAAAAATACCAAAAATCTAAGAAAATTCAAAAGGTAGATTCTGAAAGTTCTGGGATTGAGCTTGCTATTAATGAGAAAGTTTCTCCTGATAGCAATGACGAAGAAGTTCTCAGGGAACTCAAGGAGCTTTATGAGAAAAATAAAAGCTCAATTGTTGAAGACTGCATCAAGGCATGCGAGGAAAAGATCAAGGAAAAAAATAAGAAAACTGAGAAAAAAATGAACAAGCAAAAGGCAAAGAACGGTCGCATTTTCAAAAAAATTATCCGCGACAAAAATACCATGAATGATTTTAAATTCTTCCAGGGATTAACTCATGGCGAACAAATTAAGATTATCAAGGAAGTTCGCGAGGTGAATAAGATTACACGCATTGAAGTTCCGCACAGAATGACGCTTCTTGAGTCTAACATTCCCGCAATTTTCAAGGCGTCTGCTATGAAGAAAATTAATTCGTTGCGCTACATGGAACCAGGAAGCGGTGAATATTACAAGATCAAAAACTGGGTTGATACGTTCATGCGAATTCCTTTCAACAAATACGAAAAATTGCCTGTCAATATTTCAGACGGCGTAGAAGCATGCCACGAATTTATGGCAAACGCTCAGGGATTGCTTGACTCGGCTGTTTATGGACTAAATGATGCCAAGATGCAAATTATGCAGATGCTTGGGCAACTCGTTACCAATCCCTCGGCTCTCGGAACGGCAATCGCCATCAAGGGTCCGATGGGCACAGGCAAGACCACACTCGTCAAGGAAGGCATTAGTAAGATTCTAAACAGACCGTTTGCATTTATCGCGCTTGGAGGCGCAACCGACAGCAGTTTCTTAGAGGGACACTCCTACACGTATGAAGGTAGTGTCTGGGGGCAAATTGTTCAGATTCTAATTGACAGCAAGTGCATGAATCCTGTCATTTACTTTGATGAGTTGGACAAGATTAGCGACACGCCAAAGGGCGAGGAAATCGCCGGCATCTTGACGCACTTGACGGATACTTCTCAGAACAGCCAGTTCCATGACAAGTATTTTGCTGAGATTGATTTTGATTTGAGCAAGTGCTTGTTTATCTTCAGCTACAACGATGAAAGCAAGATTAATCCCATCTTGCGCGACCGTATGTATAGAATCCAAACTAAGGGTTATGATAAGAAGCAGAAAACGGTCATCTCCAACGACTATTTGCTTCCAAAGATTCGCGATCAGGTCAAGTTTTCCAATGAGGATATTATTATTCCCGACGAATCGTTGCACTATATCATTGAGACTCACTGCGATGAAGAGGATGGTGTTCGTAATATGAAGCGTTGCTTGGAGATTATTTATACCAAGTTGAACTTGTATAGGTTGATGCGTCCCGGGTCCAATCTATTTGAAGGCGAAATGGCTCTCAATGTTGAATTCCCATTTACAGTGACCAAATCTGTTGTTGATAAACTTATTAAAAAGGAGAAGGATGATAGTAGCATGGCAATGCGCGGAATGTATGTGTAATCAACTTTTAGAAAAAGTTGAGCAAAATAACATAACATATCAAAAATCAACTTTGCTAACGGCACCTTCGGTGAAAAAGTAGAAAAATTTAATGTATAATAATGTATAATTTTTTTTACACATTATTTTTGCTTGTAAGATCACTCAGTCGTATAAATAATATGCAAATGTTAAAATAATATAAACATTTGTTCTCATAATAAATTATATGGACGACAATTCTATACTCAATCTTGTTTATTTGCGAACTACCCTTATAAATTGTAGAAATAGTTTATCTAATGATAATATTATTGACGCCGAACTTAATGAGCAAATTGACAATCTAACAAAGACCATTGAAATTAAACTAAAGGCAAATTGCCGGCACGATTATGTTGAAGATTATATTGACACTGACGTGGAAAAATCTCAACGAATTTGTTATTGCAGTAAATGTTGGACTAGTTTTCCGGTAAATTAATTTAAAAATAATTGAAACTTATACTTTTAGTAATTTAAAAATACAACTTTTATTTATGTGTTTTTTATTCGGACATGCATAAAAAATTGATTTTTAAATTTGACCAATAATGCGATGTAAAATAACCAAAAATGCAAAGAATGTTTGAAGACAGAATAAGAAGAATGGATCTACCCAATTATCAACTTGAAAATAAATATGGGCTTATAAATAGCTCGGGAAATCAACTTGAAATTCACGCATCGCAGCAAAAAGAGAATGAAAATAATATATTACTTACAACTCGGTTTTTGAAAAAAAAGAGGGCTGTTAATATTCTCGCATTCCCCGTAGAAATAAATGATATAATCGCATCATACTGTCACGAATTTATTAATTTAACAATGCAAATTTCACATCCTCGGGATTATCCATTTGTTCCCCCCATTTGGTCTCTAATAAATGTTCAGGACAATGTTAATTCTCCGTTAAATATTCCAGAATATTATGAGTATAAAATTGAAACTCATAATAGTCAATATAGACATTATTGGTCGCCTGCAACCGACATTGAACAGGATATATTAGATTTTATCCAAAAAATCAACCATTTTGATTATTTGTTGGAATACAAATGAGTCAAAATTATAGGGAATATCAGTAAATTACATATAAACACATCTCGCTATACTATTTAATGGGCGACAAAGCATTACATACATCAAAAGAACTAGTATCTAAAATCATAAATATTCAGGATCGGAATAAGTTTGATTGTCTAATGCAAGAATTTGAAAACTATATAGAAGGCGCAGTCGCCCACAATATGAGCGACTTAAAGGAAAAAGCAAATAATAAAAAAAAGAAAGGTGATTTGTTTGAAGCATTTTGTTTTTTATATGTTGAGCATGTTTTAAAGCATGACCGGGTATGGTTTTATAAAGATTTTCCGATGGAATTAAAAAATAAGTTTGATTTGACTAAAAATGATTTTGGCATTGATTTGCTTTCAAAAAAGGGAGACAATTATTATGCAATACAGTGCAAATATAGAAAGCCTCAAGAAAAAATTCAAACAATTCCATGGAAGTCATTATCTACTTTTTACGCAATTGTGGTTAAAACCGGTCCATGGTTGAAGCACATTACTATGACAAACACCAATGGTTGCAGACATATTGGAAAAAAGACGGATAAAGATTGGTCCATTTGCTTGGGAACGTTTCGCAAAATAGACCATTTTTCGTGGTTAAAATTTATTGATTTTAAACAAGAAAATGCAGTAATAGATTCTATTGAATCAAATATAAAAGAAGAAAATGATAAGGAGTCTTTGCGACAGAAACGCTTGGCTTATTATTCTACTGTTTAATATTCCGAATAAGGAACATTGTTTCCACCGCGATTTATGAGGTAGTTATATTGATCAACTGTCATGCAAGCGCACCCGGTAGAATTACTGAATGCATTTGGGCAACATTCGGGTTTAAAAGGAGTGTTTGCAAACATTAACATTTCACCCTCGGGTAAAGGGATTTGTTGTTTAGGTCTGTTCAAAATATCTTGAACACCCTTTCCACCAGTGGTGCCTTTTTTATAAGACAAATCTTGTGTAAACCACGACGAAGTATTTACGGGTTTATCTGAAGTAACGCTAAATTGCGACGACTCGCCGTTGTTTGTGCTTGCGCCCGCAAAGCCCTCCTTCATTCCGATCATTGGAATGGGGCTATTGCCGACTTCATAATTAAACATTCTTCTGTTCGTTATTACATTAGGCATATTTTGAACAGCTTCCATTAAATTCACTCTAGAGCAAGAGCAAAGAACGTGTCCCCATAAGATCCAATATAACACAACTATTAAAATTAGAATTTCTACTCTAAATTTCATGCCAAATATTGAAATTTCCATTATTATACATATTTCATAGATAATAATT
>Ga0209443_1002100_pt1 | contig 11982 bp, 15 predicted proteins | sample LauGreBMM110DCMD_2_FD_187571 | JGI IMG/M metagenome (GOLD analysis project Ga0209443, IMG submission 187571) | Freshwater lake microbial communities from Lake Michigan, USA - Su13.BD.MM110.DCMD (SPAdes) (version 2) | ecosystem: Environmental > Aquatic > Freshwater > Lake | place: Lake Michigan... | reverse complement strand
ACTATAGGCTTACTAAGCCTTGTCAAAAATTTTGTTAATGATTGCGCTTATTTGGCCTAATAAAAGATTGGTGCAATCCTAGGGCTATTTTAAGGTCATCTTGGGGCTATCCTAGGGCTATTTTAAGGGCTATCCTTAGGGCTATTCTAATGACTTTTTAACCTATATAATTAATAATAAAATATGTACTAGAATGTAAAAATAAAAGCTTTAAATAATAATATTTTTTATTACAAATTTCGAGGAGAAGAAGGAGGAGTAGCCATGTTTTGGAAATCTTTAAGTGTTTCTTCTCTTGCTCTAGGAGAAAGTGGTGGAGTGGGGCACACTTGAAACTGGTGTAGCTCTTCACGATAAGCTTTCTTGGCAAAAAAAAGACGTCTCCTTAAAAAATTTTCTTCATCTACAGCTTTATTGATGTCATTGGCCTCCTCGGCATCATCGGCATCCTCGGCATCTTCTGCATCCTCCTCGTCTTCGGACTCCTCGGTATTTTGATCCTCGGCCTCCTCAGCATTCTTGGCATCCTCTGCCTCCGACTCTTCAGCATTTTCAGTTTTAGCATCAGCTGTTTCCCCTTGGGCCACAATCACAGGTGTAGGTCTTCTTTGAAAGTCAGTGTTATACATTTTGCGTTGTCGTTTTCGTCGTCGGTTCCTAATCCATATTTGTTTTTGGGTTAAATCACCATTAAAATCAGAATCAGAATTAGATTCAGAGTCGGAAGACTCATAATACGGGGAATTGTTCATAAGTGCAAAGAAACGTTCGCGCTTGAGTTGCTGCATGTTGTTCATCATCGTTATCAAATAATGATTATTTCTTTCAAATTGCCGCTATTTATATAAAAATTTCATGTAAAATTCATCTGTCATTTAAAAAAAACAAAATAAATATAATTTTTTATGTTTTTTTGATTAAATTTATTTAAAATCAAAAACTTAAACGTAAATTTTAAACCCCTCTTTTAAGCAAAGAAATTTTTTTGGCTATTCTTATTTTTAAAACCCCCCTTGAAAAAAAAGAATAATAAATTACCCCAATGTTATATTTTATTGGCTAATCTTATCTTTAAAACCCCCCTTAAAAAAAGGATAATAAATTACCCCAATGTAATATTTTTTTTTGGCTATTTGTATCTTTAAAACCCCCCTTTTAAAAATTAAAAAAAAATTTTTTTTTTAATATGGATTTATTTGGCAATACCTAACCATAAAAACCCCCCTTTTAAGCAAAGAAATTTTTTTGGTTATTCTTTTTTTTAAAATTCCCTTGAAAAAAAAGGATAATAAATTACCCCAATGTTATATTTTATTGGCTAATCTTATTTTTGATTTGACATTATTGATTTAACGATTTCTTTGCCTTTTGCTGTTGTATCATTTGAGCAAAAGTAACAACATTTCCATAATGAAAAAATAAAGACTTTAAATAATAATTTTTTTTTATTAACGAAAGGGAGAGGAAGGGGGAGTTTTCATGTTTTGAAAAAAAAACATTTCTTCTCGTAATGCTCTTAGGGCAAAATGACGACGTTTTCTCAACCTTCTTAACTCTTCGGCCTTCTCATCCTCGGCCTTTGCCTCCGCCTCATCATTTTCGGCCTCCGCCTCCTCGGACTCCTCGGCCTCCGACTCGGCCTCCGACTCGGCCTCATCCTCGGCGTCCTCGGCCTCTGACTCGGCCTCATCCTCGGCGTCCTCGGCCTCCTCGGCCTCATCCTCGGCGTCCTCGGCTTCCTCGGCCTCCTCGGCCTCCTCATCCTTAGCCTCTTTAACAAGCACAGTTGGTCTTTTTTCAAAGACGGTGTTGTAAGTAATGCGTGCTCGTTTTGGTCGCCTGTCTTTTATCCATATTTCCTTAAGTGGTAAATCGCCCTCAAAGTCAGAATCAGAGAGAGACTCGGAGCTGGACTCTGAGTCGGTTTCTGACTCGGAGTCGTTCTTTAAAAAACGGGCAAACACTCGATCGCGCTCAATTTGCTGCCTAATGGTCAACATCGTCAAAAAATAATGATTATTTCGATCAAAAAACCGCTTTTTATAGTACAAAATTTACCTGTCACATTAAAAAAAACACAAGAAACACAAAAAAAAATTTTTTAATGTTTTTTTATTAAATTAATTTAAAATCAAAAAAATAAACGTAAATTTTAAACCCCCCTTTTAGGCAAAGATAATTATTTTTTATTAATTATTTTTTTTTAAGAAAAAATTAAGACAAAAAAAAATTTCCCTTAATGGAGGCTTTAAAAAAAGCCAGTTTGTTTTGGGTGAATTAGCGCAGGCTAAGAGCAATAGCCATAGCCAATTCGGCCTCCTCGGCTCCGTCAAGCTGCTCAACTACGAGTAATGGAGGCGAATCAGGAGCATCAACAGAATCGTCATTATCAGCGTCCAGATAGGCGATGAACAAATCGATGTCAATCTCCACTTGAGCGTCTTGATCAGCTTGAAAGCGGCGCACCATTTCCGCCATGAGCTCCCTTCCAATAGGCCAATCGTAAGAAAATCGGCTATTAAACCCATATGGGACAAGTAGATATTCGAGCTCCTCCATGGTAATCGCCATTTGAATAATGATTATTTCTTTCAAATCGCCGCAGTATTTATAGTAAAAAATTCACCTGTCACATTAAAAAAAACACAAGAAACACAAAAAAAAATTTTTTGGTGTTTTTTTATTAAATTTAATTAAAACCAAAAAATTAAACGTAAATTTTAAACCCCCCTTTTAGGCAAAAATAATTATTTTTTATTAATTATTTTTTCTTAAAAAAAATTTCCCTTTATGGAGGCTTTAAAAAAAGCCAGTTTTTTTTGTTTAGTTTATAAGCGCCCAACCCAAACCATGCATTGGGCCTCTTCATCCCACTTGTACTCCGAATGCGATGACGAAGCCGGCACCAGCATCGAGGGCCGGGCCGAGGCCGTCTTGGGGTGGCTTGGGGCGGCGGGAGCAGGGATAACTACCCCGTTCATGCCGACCCAGTCGTTAGGGTTGGCGTCGGAGATGCCCGTCCGGCCATGCTGCCCTTGGGCTTGAAGCCGGTCCGCAATGCCAGATTATTTGGGTTAAAATTGAGGGAAGACAAATACTGCTGGAAGGCCATCTTGCGTCTTGAGTCGTCAAAAAATAATGATTATTTCTTTCAAATCGCCGCAGTATTTATAGTACAAAAAATTGACGTGTCACATTAAAAAAAACACAAGAAACACAAAAAAAAATTTTTTAATGTTTTTTTTTTAAATTAATTTAAAATCAAAAAAATAAACGTAAATTCAAACTTTCTTAAAAAAAAATAATTTTCTTATTTGGAGGCCTTAAAAAAGACCAGTTTTTTTGAGTTAGTATTGCTTTAGGCTGCAGGAGAACAATCGAGTCGAAGAGGCACCCATGATCCCCGAAGCATCACATTGTCTTCAACTTGACAGGAAAGGCCAGTGGCGGCGTGAATTAAAATTCCAGTATTGTTGAAATTTTCAAAGGCAGGAATATCGTCAAGAATGTCTTGAAGAACTTGGTCTTGAGGAGTAGCTGGAAAGAGAGCACGAGAAAGACGGGAACGCATGCGGCCTTGCATTACAAAAAAAGTGATTATTTAATCTAAAATCTGCTATTTATAGTCTAAATTTTATTCATATGTCATATTCAAAAAAAACACAAAATTTTTTTTACTTTTTTATTATTAATTTTGTTTAAATTTAAAAAATAAAGAGTAAAATTAAAATAAAAAAATTTTTTTTTAATCAAAAAGTGAAGGTAATTTACAAAAGAAGCCATCTACTGCGACGTTGAAAGGAGAACAGGTTCCCAAATCAAAGCAAGGATACGCTTCATCGTTTAAGTCAAGTGGGGGTATGAGTTCCAAAGAAGGCACAAAGTCTTGATTAGCAAATGAAATAAACCAGGGGGTTTCTTCTTCTTTTTCACGAAGCAACAACAGAGCCAATTTCAGTTCCAGCTGCTTTTTCTTGTTAAGTAATAGGGCCAATGCCAGCTTGTAGGACCTATTGCATCTACGCATTGAGCCAGCCTTCGAAACCTTGTGTGATTTGCCTTTCATTGCTAAAAAAATAATAACTTATTTGCATAAATTGTGGCTATTTATAGTCTAAAAAAAACACAAATAAAAAAAATTTAACAATATTATTTATACTCTTTTAAAATTGATATTAAAATAATTCAAAAAAAAAGAATTAAAATTAATATATTTTTTTTTTTTTATTTTGAAAAAAGTATTTTATTAAAATTAAATATAAAAAATTGAAGATCGAATTCTTTTCTTACAAGCAATCGAACCATTTGCTTATTGTGTGCCAGAAGATTCAAATCCATACTTAAGCCATTCAAGAAGTCATTAATCTTTTTTCTATTGTAGATAACCTTGTCCAGGCTTGGCTCTTGATCCCAATCGAAAATAAAAGATGTGGCTTCAATTAAAATTTTCTTAAACTTGTAATAATCATTACAACGAATAGTAAAGACAATTTTTTCAATCAAAGGCCATGATTTGATCATTTTATTCACAATTCCTGAAAAGTACACACATGTCTTGGCGCAACTAACAGGACTTTCAACAAAAATAATCATCAAAAGTTCTTGAGGCAACTTGAAGATTTGAGGCATCAAATCGACTCGAGGAGGAGCAGTACAGCGGTGCTTCATCATAAAATAATGATTTTTTTGTCAAATTTCCGCTCTTTTTAGTGTTAAAAAATTTTCACTAGTTAAAAAAAACACAAAGTATAATAAAATATTTTTTTAAAATTGATATTAGACAAATTCAAATAAAAAAGAATAAAATTAATATATTTTTTTATTTTTTTTTTAGAATAATTTTTGTTTTTTTAATTTAAGCTTGGGTGGGCTTTGAGGGCTGCGAATGCGTCTTGGGCTCCATGCTTGGCGATCAAAAAGCTCACATTTCATTGCGCAAAAAGTCTTGCAAGTCATTAAGAGCATAGTCACGTCTCTATAGCTCAGGTGTGTAGCCAATAAGCCGAGGATGTCTTCGGGAAGCAGTTCAATCCTCGATGTCATTATAAAAATAATGATTATTAGTCTAATTTCTGCTATTTATAGTCTATAAAAGTTTCATAAGTCAAAAAAAACACAATAAATATTAAAAATTGTAATTTAAATATTAAAATTAAATAAATTTAAAAAAAACAACATAAAAATTTTGTTGTGTTTTTTTTAAAATATGACTAGTAAACATTTTTTAACACTATAAATAGCTGAAATTTGACTAAAAAATCATTATTTAATATGTGTTTACCCTATCAACACGAAGAGGACCACCAAGGCGAAGAGGACTACCAAGGCGAAGAGATCCCCCAAGGCGAAGAGAACAACCAAGGCGAAGAGGACCATCAAGGCGAAGAGGACAACCAAGGCGAAGAGGACCATCAAGGCAATCATTGTCCTACATGCAATCGAGAGTATAGTCGAGAAAACTTTATTTTAAAAGATGGTCCTGCGAATAGTTTTTTTGAATTAAGCTGCAATCATTGGCAATGTATTCAATGTTGGGATCAGGCATTCGAGGCCATGCAATATCATTGTCCTTTTTGTAATGAAAATTTAGAATATTGGCTTGTTGATCAGTATAGTAATAGTCCAAGGGTTTAAAGCTTTAGAAAGCTTTTTTTAATAAAACAATTTTATTACCTCTACTGTTTTTTCTGGAATTGTTGTTAACCAGTAGTTTATCGTCGCCATTAGAGTCGAAAGTCGCTCTTGCCATTCAGCTGCGCGCTTCTTCTTGACAACAGCCAGTCCACTATCATTAACACCCCAGCATGATGGACCATTGCTATTCCTATCAGGGTTAAATCGAATTAAAACAAGAGGCCTGTGTGCAATGTCTCCCGAAAGCTCCATCATTCGTCGATTTTCGCAGCGTTGATCGTAGGTTAAATGAGCGTGTTCATCCACTTCAATAATCATAACATGAGTTAACAATTCAATAAAGAAGTCAGGCTTTTTCCTTGAACATCCACCATTAATGCGCCTGTCATTCACTACATTCAATTCAGGAAAACGCTGCCTGATATGGTAATGTACAGCGCATTCCTTAGTTTTATAATTGCGACGAATTCGTGGATCACTAGGGTACAGTTTACAGTAGCATCGATAACAATAGCCATTATACTTTGTATTAGCTCCTTGTGAATCGATCCAGTCGATACAATTTGGACATCGTTGTCCACCACCATGTCCAATGCAAAGGCCAGTAGTTCCCAAAGCGCCATTTCTACAGCCCAGGTAAGTGCAACGTGGTCCTCCTCCATGTGCGACACAAAGGCCAGTAGCTCTCCGGGCTCCATTGGTACAGCCTAGGTAAGTGCATCTTGGTCCGCCACCATGTCCAGTGCAAAGGCCAGAAGCTCCCCGGGCACTTAAGGTGCAGCCCAGATAAGTGCATCTTGGTCCTCCTCCATGTGCGATACAAAGGCCAATAGCTCCCTGGGCGCCATTAGGACAGCCCAGGTAAGTGCAACGTGGTCCTCCACCATGAGTTGAGCAAAGGCCAGTAGCTCCCTGGGCGCCATTAGGACAGCCCAGGTAAGTGCAACGTGGTCCTCCACCATGAGTTGAGCAAAGGACAGTAGCTCCCTGGGCGCCATTAGAACAGCCCAGGTAAGTGCAACGTGGTCCGCCACCATGTTTTTTACAAAGCCCAATAGCTCCCCGGGCACCATTAGGACATTTTGGAAATGTACACTGCTTTACCATTGCCTTGCTGTTTCACTTGCCAATATTTTTTTGTCAAAAAAAAGTATTATTAGACAAAAAACACATGTGTTTCTTTTTAACTGCTATAAATAGGCTAAATTTTGAAAAAAAATCCTTTATTTAATGTGTCTAATGCAACAAGGCAATGTGGAACAGCAAGACGATGAGGAGCATCGATTGGAGGCTGCACGAGTTGCATTGAACAATGCAGCCTTTCGAGTGACGGAAGCTCAAGCCTTCATGCTATATGATATTATTAAAATAGGAGTTCCCGAGGAAGCCCAGGAGTACATTGATGCAGAGATACGATTCAATGCGGCCCAAGAAGATTTTCAAGCAGCATTGATGTTACTTATATTAATACAAAACAATCTGTTACAATAAAGTGCTAAAATTCCTTTATGACATAAAAATTGAAGATTTTCCAAAATTATTTATTTTTTTAACTGAAATTGGTTATAATCATTCAGAGTTTATGCCAAATGATGATTTAATTTTTCAGTAAAAAAAAATAAAATAAATAAACATAAATTTGCTATGCATTTAATTATAAAAAAAATATTATGCTTGGCTTTAGTAATATTTATAATAACAATTATAACAATATTAATTATTTTTAATTGTCAAACAACACATGATGAAAATACAAACCCAATTGAAATGGAAAATATAATGATACACCCATATGACGATAGTCCTAAATACAATTTAGCATTTTATACATGCTTTTATGGAGTAAAATCCAATATAGCTTTTAAAATACCAGAATTGCCATCAAACAATTATGATTGTTACTTTTTTTCAAATAATACAGAAATGTTATTGACATTAAAATTTACAAATTGGATCTCAATATTTGATGATAAGCCAATAACCACTGATGAAGTTATAAGTAGTATGAATAGTAAACATTTAAAATCATTGCCTGAAGATTTTATTATTCTTAAAAAATACGACTATTTGTGTTATTTAGATAGTAAAGTAAAAAAAATAAACGAAACGTTTGTTGAAAATTTAATAAAAAAATATTTTATTGATAAAAATTATGCTTTATTGATCCGAACTCATGACTTTTTAAAAGGTTTTGTGTGGGATGAGTATAAAGAAAGTATGTTACAATCCAGATACCGTAGTGAAAAACATAAGTACAAAAAATATATTAAAGAACAAAAAAATGCTGGATTAAGTGAAACTACAGAAAAACATGCCATGACCGGATTTCTTATTCGTAATATGAGAAATCCAAATACTATTATTTTGGATAAAAAATGGTATACTCATATTCAAAAATGTGGCATTCAATGTCAAATTTCCTTCTTTTTTATAAAACAGATGTTTGTTAATGATATTCTTATTTTTGACGAATCTCCATATTAAAAAAAAAATTTTTTTTCCATTTTATTAATTAAATGAAAAAAAATTTTAAAAAAATATGTTGTGTTAGTTTGGTAGTACTGGTAATAGTTGCAGTTGTAGCGGTTCTGTATTGGAAAAATATTTTAATTTACAAACATAACAGTAGTTTGATTACAAAAAAACAATTAGAGCATCAACAAACTTTAAATACTCAAACTATTTTAAAAAAAATCAAAGAATCTAAAACAGAAAAAAATTTAGAAAAAAAAACAGCTATAATTGTTGAGCCGCGTAGATGTGAAGCTTTGCCTTATGTTTTAAGTAACTTTTTTGAAAATTTAGATGAAACCTGGAGTTTTATTATTTATTGCGGAAATTTAAATAAAGATTTTGTTGATAACTTTTTAAATAAATCCAAGGGCAATCGAAGAGTAAATGTAATTAATTTAAATGTAAAAAATTTACCAATAGACAAATATAATGATCTATTTCTTTCTCAATTTTTTTATGATAACATTAAGACAGAAATATTTTTGGTTTTTCAAACTGATACACTAATTCTTAAAAAAACAAATTACTTTATAAACTACTTTTATAAATTTGATTACTGCGGTGCTCCTTGGAGTAAAAAAACTGTGGAAGATTGGAAGAATTTTTTACCTATTACCGAATTAAATGATAATTCGTATGTTGGAAATGGAGGTCTTTCCTTACGAAAAAAATCAAAAATGCTTGAGATTTTAAAAGATTACAATGAGTGTACAAACGTAGGTTTGTTTAAAACCGAAGACTTTGTTTTTTCGGGATTATTAACTAACAATGTTATTATAAATAAACCTTCTTTTGACGAAGCCATGTTTTTTTCAGTAGAAACCGTTTTTTCTCCTTACTCGTTTGGAATTCACAAATTATGGGAATATATGGATAAAAATCAGTACAATCATATAATACAGTATCATCCCGATGTTAAAACAATTGAAAATTTATACAAAAAAATCAACAAAAAATAATATATTTATTTAAAAAAAAGATAAAAAATGAATGTAAATGAAAAAAAAATAATGTTTATATTTTTTTTGATAATAATTTTTATTTTTATTACGATTGGTTTTTTTTATTACATCAATTACAAGAAATCTTATATCCATGATGAAGATGATTTTAGCAGATATATCGATATATTAAATAAAATTGATTATGGAAACCCAAAAGAAAATTTTAAAATTGCAATGTACTATATTAATTTGGAAAAATCAAAAGATAGAAATGATGCAATGCTTCGACAAAAAAAAGAGTATAACCTTCCTTTGGAAAGAGTAGAAGGTGTTAATGGGTATGAGTTTAAAAACACTGAAACAGACAGTTTTTTTATAATGCCTGGACAAAAAATCAATTTTATCAATTTGTTTTCCGAAACTGACAATTTCAAACCTACTATAGGCTGTACCTTATCTCACATTAAAGCAATTCATACCGCTTTGGAAAATAACGATAAGTTGGCTATAATAATGGAGGATGATACTTCACTTATTACTTATAATCATTGGTCAAAAAAAATTGAAAAAATAATTGAAAAAGCTCCGCCATCCTGGAAAATAATAAACTTATATCATTTTTGTAATAGTAAAATAAGTCAAAAATTTATATCGAACAAAGAAAATACCTGTGCTTCTGCATCATGTTATATTATAAATAACCAAGGAATGAGAGAATTAATGAATTTAGTGAAAATAAATAACACAATCGTTTTAAAAAAAACAGGAAAGGCCAATGATCTATTGCCCGCTGATTATTTTATATTTAATTTAGTTGAAACCTATCATTACAATGGAAAGATATTAATTTTTCCTAATCTTAAATTACAAAGTACTATTCATAAGGAACACTACGAAATACAGCTAAAAAACGTGATAAAAAAAATTAAAAAATTTTTATTGTAAAAAATTCTGATAAAATAAAACAATCAAAGTGCTAAAATTCCTTTAAAACATAAAAATTTCTCATAGCGTCTATAAAAAACCCCTGGCCAAAATCCACAAAGCCTGCATCGATTTCAGCAACCAGTCTGGCATTTGGGTTTCCAAAAACAAAGTCGTCACGTGCGTGACTGTGCGTCACGTGGGTGGCCCTCAGAATTTTATTTCTTACTTGATAGGTTTGTACAAGCCAATTGCCAGACAAAAACCAGAGCTGCATTTGTTAATGTTAATGTTAATTAAATTTCAAATAAAAACCCAAAGAGACGTTTTACTAACAGTGTCTATAGTAGCAGCGACTTTTCCATCGGCCGAAAGTATAGTAAAGCCTTGGCCTGGGTTTACGGCGAACCCGGTGCCAATCAATCCAGGTCCATTTTGAATCCAAGTGCCGAGTGGTCCTTGAGTGAATATCCAAGAAGCCCCGACACCGTTGTTATTTACTCTACTATTAGTGCAAAGTGTATTACCATCCTGTGATATAGAAGCAGTGGTTAAATCAGGTTGTGTGACATAATCATAAGGAAGAGGAAGCAAATTTCCGGTTGACCATGGGCCGATGGAGCCTGGACTACGGTAGTAAAGCACGGATAAGGGTACAGCGCCCGCGGCTAAAATGTTTCCGTCACCACTAAGCGAGACAGTAAAGCCCAATTGAATTAATGTAGAGCCAGTCGGTGCCACGAGTTTAGCCTGCTGTGTCCAAATCCCCAGGACTTTGGTAAAAATATAAACGGATCCACCAACTCCTGCAGCACCCACGGCTAGGGTAGAGCCGTCTTTTGAAAAATTAATACCAAGGCCAAAAAAGGCAAGTGATGGAGCAATATTGGGTCCAGTGAACCTGGCGACAAAGACTGGGGCTGATGGGTAACTTATATTAAAAATATAAGCAGAACCGATACCTCCGTTATCATAGGGGCAACCGACTGCAAGGAGATTCCCAGCACCATTAAGACTTACGCCAGTGCCAAAAGCTCCTGGGCCGATTTCACCCGGGCCAGTAATTTTACTTCCTTGTAGGGTCCAAATGCCGCCGACGTTTGCGTATATCCAGACAGCGCCGACATCTAAGTTATCGTTTCCGGCACCTACTGCTAGGATATCTCCGATGTTGTTAAGCGCAACAGAGCCTGTACTGGGTCCGAGATCGTCCGGGGGAACAGGAATCGACTGTTGGTTGTAGAAGCCATTAGTATTGGTCAAGATTGATAAAAAACTATCACCAAGAAGCACACCTACTAGACCAACAGCTAATACACTGCCATTGTAATTGAAACTGCAAAATAGATAGTCATTAATTTCTCGAGGAAGCGTATACATGTCTCCGAGCTGGGTTGATGGGACAGTAAGGGATTCCGCGGTTACCCAGACGCCGGGGCTGCGCTCGTACTGTAGGAGCGAGCCGACGGTTCGGATGTCGGCTGAAAATAGGCCATTGACGCTTTTTGAGGCGGTTGAGCGCTGAGTGGCGAGTGAGGAAACATTTAAATCACGAGGTATGTTTCCAAACATGTTTTTTAAAATAGGACTTTCTTTAATTTTTTTTTAAAACATATCAGGCCCCGGGCCTCATGGGCCACGGCCAGGTGACGGGCCAGGTGACAGGCTCAAGCATATTATTCCCCTAATGAAAAAAAAACTTTTACATTTGTGTTTATTTTCTTTTTTTTTAAACAATAAAAATATTTTTAAAAAAAAGTTACTCCTATGCTCCTATCTCCTACATGAAAAATTTGGCCCCATGCTTCACGCCTCAACATAAAATTTTAAAAAAATTTTTAAAAAAAAAAAAAAACTTTTTCTTTTTTTTTTTATACAATAAAATATTTTTGAAAAAAAGTTACTCCTATGCTCCTATCTCCTACATGAAAAATTTGGCCTCATGCTTCACGCCTCAATATAAATT
>Ga0209443_1002099_pt1 | contig 11983 bp, 8 predicted proteins | sample LauGreBMM110DCMD_2_FD_187571 | JGI IMG/M metagenome (GOLD analysis project Ga0209443, IMG submission 187571) | Freshwater lake microbial communities from Lake Michigan, USA - Su13.BD.MM110.DCMD (SPAdes) (version 2) | ecosystem: Environmental > Aquatic > Freshwater > Lake | place: Lake Michigan... | reverse complement strand
TTGCACGTAATATATATGAGATGATTCGCTTAAAAGTGCCCATTATTATATGCATTATTGGGGAAGGAGCGAGTGGCGGTGCTTTGGGCATTGGTGTGGGCGACAAAACCTTGATGATGGAGAATACATGGTATACCGTTATATCCCCTGAAAGCTGTAGCTCCATTTTATGGCGTAGCTGGGATAAAAAGGAATTAGCGGCTGAGCAGCTTAAGTTAACTGCCAATGATATGAAAGGATTTGGCTTGATTGACGAAATTGTTCCTGAGCCAGTAGGTGGTGCCCATTGGAGTTATACCGAAGCGGCTGCGATATTAAAACAAAACATTATTACTGCTTTACAATCGGTAAAAGATATAGATCCTGCGACTCGAACTGAAATCAGAATTGAGAAGTACAGCAAAATGGGATTTTGGGAGGAAGCGTAACATTATTTTTTTATCTTTACCTATTATGTTAAGACAAACTTTAAAAGGGACAGGCGTTGCAGTAGTAACACCATTTAAGAAAGACAAATCCATTGATTTTGCAGCGCTTGAAAATATCATTGAACTTCAAATTGCTGGTGGCTTAAATTATATAGTCACTTTAGGTACTACTGGCGAGTCCGTTGTTTTAAGTGAAGAAGAAAAAATTGAAGTATTTAATTGTACGGTAAATAAAGTGAATGGCCGTGTGCCCATTGTGATTGGTATTGGTGGTAATAATACTGCCGAAGTAATTAAGTCCTTTGGAAAATTTGATTTAAGTAAAGTGGTTGCCATATTAAGTGTAACTCCTTATTATAATAAACCTGCGCAAGAAGGTTTTTACCAACATTATATTGCATTAGCAGATGCGGCACCTAAACCTATACTATTATATAATGTTCCTGGTCGCACGGGTCGTAATATGACTGCTGAAACTACACTTCGTTTGTCGGCACATAAAAATATTGCAGGTATTAAAGAAGCGGGTCCTGAGATGGCGCAAACTATTGCAATATTAAAAGATCGTCCTTCGGATTTTTTAGTGGTGAGTGGGGATGATGAAATTGTAATGGCACAAATTGCTTGTGGTATGGATGGCGTGATAAGTGTTGCTGCCAATGCATTTCCAAAGCAATTTACCGATATGATCAATGCTGCAATGTCGGGTGATTTTGCAGGGGCTAAAAAAATAAATGATGGATTGGTTGAATCCTATACACATATGTATGCTGAAAATAATCCTGCAGGTATTAAAGGTTTTATGTTTGAGCAGGGGTTAATACAAAATGAACTTCGCTTGCCTTTGGTGCCTGCAAGTGATGCGTTGCAACAAAAAATAAAAAGTTGCTTGAAAAAAATGTCGGCTTAGTTTAATTTCTTTTTGATGGCTTGTAGTTTCATTAATGCCTCCACAGGTGTTAGGTTATTAATGTCAATCGCATCTAATTCCTTACGAATAGATTCAAAAGTTTCCGTGTGTGCATCAAAAATAGATAACTGATATTTTGTATTTGGTTCTTGCAAAGAAGGCGTTGCTAAATTTTGACTTCCTTTATTTTTTAATTCCATCTCCGATAAAATAGCGTTTGCTCTATCTACTAATATATTTGGCATACCCGCCATTTTAGCTACATGAATACCAAAACTATGCGTGCTGCCACCTTTGGTTAATTTGCGTAAAAAGATAATTTTATTGCCCACTTCCTTATGACTTACATGATAGTTATGAACAGTGGATAGTTGGGCTTCCAAATCATTCAATTCATGATAATGTGTAGCGAATAAGGTTTTGGGCTTTTGCTTGGACTGGTTCAAGTATTCAACAATACTCCAAGCAATGGAAATACCATCGTAGGTAGATGTTCCTCGGCCAATTTCATCCAACAATATTAAACTTCGTTCACTGATATTATTTAAAATACTTGCCGTCTCTAACATCTCCACCATAAAAGTAGATTCACCTGCATTTAAATTATCATTCGCACCTACACGGGTAAATATTTTATCAGTTAGTGGAATATTGGCTGCATCAGCAGGCACATAGGAGCCCATATGCGCCATTAAAGTAATCAAGGCGGTTTGTCGTAACACTGCACTTTTACCACTCATATTAGGTCCTGTTAAAATAATAATTTGTTGTGTGGCAGGATCCAACATTACATCATTCGGGATATAGGCCTGATCGATGGATAAACTTTTTTCAATCACCGGATGCCTTCCTGCTTTGATATCTAAAATAGCATCTTGGGTTAGGGTAGGCATACAGTATTTATTTTCTTTCGCAATTTGCGCAAAGCAAAGTAAGCAATCTAATACCCCAATGAGTTGGCCATTTTTTTGAATGAGTCCCATCTCCTGTATGACTTGATCCAATAATTTTTGGTACAAATCATTTTCAAGGGTCAATATTTTATCCTCTGCACCCAATATTTTTTCCTCGTATACTTTTAATTCAGGAGTAATATATCTTTCGGCCGTTGTTAGCGTTTGTTTACGTATCCATTCGGTAGGCACTTTGTTTTTATGAACATGCGTAACTTCTAAATAATAACCATACACATTATTAAAGCCAATCTTTAAGGAAGAAATTCCTGTAATCTCTGCTTCCTTATTTTGAATCTGTGTTAAATATTCCTTACCGCCACTGGAAATATTTCGAAGTTCATCCAAACTGTCAGAAACCCCCGTTTTAATAAAGCCTCCTTTTACAACGGTGGCAGGGGCTTGCTCATTTAGTGTATTGAAAATGGCGTTTTTGTTGGTTTCACAAGTAGCTAAATCCGAACTGATTTGTTGTAAATAATTATTAGAATTTGGTTGTAATATTTTTTTTATTTCATGAACAGCTTCCAATGATTTTCCTAATTGTAAAAATTCACGGGGTTGTAATTTTCTGGTTGATAATTTACTCGCTAATCTTTCTAGGTCACCACAGGATTCAATGAGGTCGCCAAGTTGCGATGCTGTAGCGTTATCCTTTAAAAAACTAGCAACCGTATTTAATCGATTGTTAATTTGTTCGATAGATTGTAATGGGAATATCAACCATCTTTTTAATAAGCGTGCACCCATCGGGCTTTTTGTGGCATCCATGATTTCTAACAACCCTTTGCGATCGGCGCCATTGCCTATTAATTCTAAATTACGTATAGTAAATTTATCCATCCATAAAATTTCGTCCCGCACCATGCGCTGAATTTTATGAATATGTTGTAAATGCGGATGTTCTGTTTCTTTTAAATAATGCAAAATTGCACCTGCAGCAATGATGCCTAATTTTTGATCTTCAATACCAAAGCCTTTTAAATTTTGCGTTTGAAATTGTTTTAATAAAAGTTCAGTGGCGAAGGGTTCATCAAAAATCCAGCTATCTAATCCATAGGTATAAAAGCTGGTCCCAAATATTTCTTTAAAATTAGCTTGGTAATTTTTAGGGAATAAAATTTCAGCAGGTTGTAAGCTTTGTAATAATTTATCTAAGTATTCAACATTGCCTTCGGCAATTAAAAATTCTCCTGTAGTGATATCTAAAAATGCAACGCCTCCTTTTTCATTTTCAACATAAATGGCTGCTAGGAAATTATTGTTTTTATGCTCTAACAATTTATCATTGGTAGCAATGCCTGGGGTGAGCATATCAGTAACTCCGCGTTTTACAATTCCTTTGACGGTTTTAGGATCTTCTAATTGGTCACATATGGCCACTCGGTGCCCAGCTTTGACCAACTTGTGTAAATAAGTATCTAATGAGTGGTGCGGAAACCCGGCTAATTCACTACTGGAGGCAGCCCCATTATTCCGTTTGGTTAAGGTAATACCCAAAACCTTGGATGCAATCACCGCATCTTCCCCAAATGTTTCATAAAAATCACCCACCCTAAAAAGCAAGATGGCATCAGGGTATTTTTGCTTAATAGCCCTATGCTGCTGCATAAGCGGGGTATCGGAACTAGATTTTGCCATGGGTGACAAACCTACATAATTTTTCATAAAAAGCGTACTTTTGCGTATGCGTAAATTAAGCATGGATGAGCTTGGAAGGATGTCAGTTGCCGACTTTAAAGAAGCGCCTAAAAAGCCAATTGTAGTGGTGATGGACCAAATCAGAAGCATGCACAATGTGGGTAGTGTTTTTAGAACTGCCGACGCCTTTTTAATCAATGGGATTTGTTTGTGTGGGTTTACCCCGCAACCCCCACATCGGGATATTCATAAAACAGCACTCGGCGCCACTGATTCGGTGGATTGGTTGTATTATGAACAAACCACTCAGGCAGTAAAGGAGTTAAAAGCACAAGGATATAAAGTGTATGCCATTGAACAAACGGAAGGAAGTATTCCATTAAATAAATTTGAAAAATCGGATACACCCATTGCATTGGTTTTTGGGAATGAAGTAGATGGGGTGGATGCCGAAGTAATCGCGCTTTGTGATGGGGTCATTGAAATCCCACAATGGGGGATGAAACATTCCTTAAATATTTCAGTTGCCGCTGCGGTAGTGCTTTGGGAATTAGTGCGTTTGTAAAACAATAATAATGAGTCAAGTAAAAAATTATTTAAGTTTAATTAAATTTTCGCATACCATTTTTGCAATGCCTTTTGCATTGATTGGATTTGTGTTGGGATTGCGCTATCATTTTATACACCAAACTACAGTGGATCAGTTGTGGCTAAAATTTATTTTAGTATTGGTTTGTATGGTCACTGCACGTTCTACTGCCATGGCCTTTAATCGCTATTTGGATAGGCATTTTGATAAATTAAATCCGCGTACTGCCATCAGAGAAATCCCAGCAGGTATTATTAAGGCAGAAAAAGCCTTGGTGTTTATTGGTATTAATATGGCCATTTTCATTACGGCTACTTTTTTTATCAATACCATTTGTTTTTATTTGTCACCCGTTGCTTTATTTGTGATTTTATTTTATAGTTATACCAAACGCTTTACTTATTTATGTCATTTGGTTTTAGGTATCGGTTTGTCCCTTGCGCCTATTGGTGCTTACTTAGCGGTGACGGGCAGCTTTGATGTATTACCATTATTATTTTCATTCGCCGTTATTTTTTGGGTAAGTGGCTTTGATATTATTTATGCCTTACAGGATATTGATTTTGACCAATCACAATCCTTGTATTCCATACCAAGTCAGTGGGGCTTAAAACAATCATTAAGTATTTCACGTGTACTACATGTTTTATCAGCATCACTTGTTATTGCTGCTTATTTTGTAGGAGGATTTCATTATCTGTATTTATTAGGCTTGCTTATTTTTATTGGAATGTTGGTTTACCAACAAAGTATTGTAAAGCCTTATGACCTTAGTAAAGTAAACCTCGCATTTATGACTGCTAATGGAATAGCGAGTATTGTATTTAGTGTTTTTGTTATTGGCGCCATGCTTATTCAAATGTATCTTTAACCATTATAATAAATTAACCTTGCCTAGAATTATTTGTATAGATTATGGTGGAAAAAGATGTGGATTAGCAGTGACTGATCCACTTCAAATTATTGCGACTGCATTATTAACAGTGGAAACCAAAAACCTATATACTTTTTTAGCGGATTATTTTAAGAAGGAGGAAGTGGAACTTATTTTAATTGGGGAACCCCTTAATTTGGATAATACGCCAACACACGCTACACCCTTGGTAAAAAAAGCCATTGTGGAACTTGAAAAAAAATTCCCCACCATACCCGTGGTTACGGTGGATGAAAGATACAGTTCTAAAAATGCAGTGCGTGCGATGGTGGAAATGGGTATGAAAAAAGTGGACAGAAGAGATAAGAAAAATATTGATTTGGTGGCAGCAACCATGTTATTACAGGAATATCTGTCGTACCGCTCCTAAAACCACCATTTATTGATAACTTTGCACCCAATATCTTTAAGGATATAATAGTATTATAAATAATGAAGAAACTATGATTTTACCTATTGTTGCTTACGGAGCAGCTATACTTCGAAAAGTGAGTGAGCCGATTGATGCGGACTATCCTAATTTGACCAAAGTCATTGCCGATATGTGGGAAACCATGTATGAAAGTAATGGGGTTGGATTGGCTGCGCCACAAGTGAATAAAAACATTCGTTTATTTGTTATGGATAGTGCACAAATATTTGAAAGCAAGGAGCCGGAGGATGAAACTTATGTGGATGCGCCAGGATTTAAAAAAGTATTTATTAATGCGCAGGTAGTTTCAACAGGGGGAGTTGAATGGGTATATAATGAAGGTTGCTTGAGTATCCCAAAAGTCAGAGAAGATGTTTTAAGGCCAGCAGAGGTTACTTTAAGTTATATGGATGAAAATTTTGTTGCACATACGGAAACTTTTAAGGGGATATCTGCTAGAGTCATATTACATGAATATGATCATATTCAAGGAAAACTGTTTATTGATTATTTAAAACCTTTGCGTCGAAAAATATTACAAGGCAAGTTGAATGATATTTCCAAGGGAAAAGTAAGGGTGGATTATAAAATGACACAAATTAAATAATTGCAGTAGTTACCTAATAAAATTTCATGTTTAAAAAGTTTTTCATTTTTACTTCCTTAGTTTTTAAATTCAACATGCAATTATTTGCACAGGATACCGTGTTTAATGCGGATGGACAAAAATTTACATTAACCGATGCTATTGTTCGCAATCACTTTGACTACAAGGATATCTTGAATCGCATTAAGCAGGACAGTAGTTTTTACAAAGCATTTAAAACTTTGCGCACCATTGGTTATAGCTCTTATAATCATATCGAAATGATGAATGAAAACAATAGGATGCAGGCTTCCTTAAATAGTAAAACCAGACAAAATAAAATAGGGGGCTGTCGTACCATGGATGTGTTGGAGGAAAAGATAACAGGTAACTTACGAAATAACAAAGGAGAGTATAATTATACCACACCTGCTTTATACGCGAGCTTGTTTTTTACCAAAGGAAGTATTTGCGGGGAAACCAATATCGTGTCAGGCAAAAACAGAAAAATAACAGGCTCCGGTATTGATAAAGCGAAGGAGCAGTTAAAAATGTTGTTTTTTAATCCAGGTAAAAAAATAGCAGGCATCCCATTAATCGGGAATAAGTTGGACTTGTATGATGAATCCGCCCATGAGTTATATGATTATAAATTGGACTATGTTGATTATCATGGGCAGTTGGTATATGTATTTGATGTGCAGCCGAAAGCGGATTTGGGATTTTTCGCAAAGGACAGGGTAGTCGTGGATCAAATGACTACCTGGTTTAATCCTAAAACATTGGAAGTACTTGGGCGCAACTATTCCTTAAGCTATAAAGCGGGCGTATATGATTTTAATGTGCAAATGGAAGTAGAGATGACTTATTTTAACGGAATGCTTGTTCCTAAAATATTAAGGTATAAAGGAAACTGGGATGTGATATTCAAAAAAAGGGAACGTGGCCTTTTTACGGCCACTTTGTTTGACTTTAAATTACCGCAGTAGTAAATCATTTACACTGCTAAAAAACTACGCTCAATATATTTCACTACTTCAATCAAGCTTCCCGTTTCATTAAATACGCGCAATTGCCTGTCGGCGCCAGTGCCTGTTTCAAAAATTTGATGCACTTTCTCAATATGCTTGCGGCTGCCTAGTTCATCCACCACGCCATCAACAAAATCAAGTAATTCATTGATTAAATCCTTGGTTGGGATTTCTTTTTCCTTTCCAAAGTCAATTAATTTTCCATCAATACCGTATCGGCTTGCACGCCATTTGTTTTCATTGATGAGTGCGCGTTGGTAATTAATGAAATTAATATTTTGACGACGTAGGGAATAAATTTTTGCGCAAATCGCTTGGAACAATGCAGTGATGGTGATGGTTTCTTGCACGGTCATGGGTACATCGCAAATCCTAAATTCAATGGTATTGAAAACAGGGTGTACCCTTAAATCCCACCATATCTTTTTCGCATCATCAATGCAATTCGTTTTTATGAGTAGCTGAATAAAACTATCATAGGCTTCAATGCTTTCAAAAGTATCCGGGATACCTGTTCGAGGAAATTTATCAAACACTTTTGATCGGTAGGATTTGTAACCGGTATTGCGGGTTTCCCAAAAAGGGGAGTTGGTACTTAATGCATAAATATGCGGCAAAAAATATCTTGCTGTATTGGCTATATGGATGGCCATACGGCGATCTTCCATTCCAACATGTACATGTAGTCCAAAAATCAAATTACTTCTTGCAGCCTGCTGTAATTCGTTTAAAAGTTCCTGGTACCTGCTTTGATCTGATACCAATTGGGTTTCCCACAAACTAAAAGGGTGGGTGCCTGAAGCGCCAATACTATAACCTAGATCGGCCGCAATTTTATGCACGCCATTACGTAGTTCAATAATTTCTGAAAAGGCTTCCTCTACATTTTTACATATCCCAGTGCCTACTTCCACCACGGCCTGGTGCATCTCAGCCTTAATCTTTTCCTTGAATAGTTTCTGTCCTTCGTTGACAATAGTCTGTTGGTGGCTTTTTAATTCCTTCGTGGAGGGGTCTAATACCATGTATTCCTCCTCCACGCCAACGGTAAACTGTTGTAAACTTGGTGTAACCATATTACATTGAAATTAAGCAAAGTTTGCTTTAAAAAAAAATCCCCGACTTGATGAATCAAGACGGGGATTTTTTTATGTTAAAATCTGACTAGGGTAAACCCTTATTAGATTTAGAATTTAAATCTTAAACCCAATTGGCTAACCCAACGCGCACTGTAACTAGGAGCAGTGCTTGAACTGATACCCCAAGGAGTATTGTTGAAAACTGGATTAAAGCTATAAGTAGGTAATAATGATGGTGCACCAGAAGTTGGGTTAGCATATCTTACTAAACCAAATTGATCATTACTTAAGAAGTAAGTACGACCCCAAACTCTGTTCAACATATTCGTGAAGTTGAAAATGTCATACGTTAATTGGAACTGGTATTTTTTACCACTTACTTTAACGAAGAAATCTTGCATCACTTTTAAGTCAACTATATTTTGGAATGGTAATCTTCCACCATTTCTTTCAGCATATTGACCTCTGCGTTTGCTTAAGTAACTATCTTGATTGATATAAGCTTCAAATGCAGCTTTTTGTGCATCGGGGCTTAAGCTAAATCCTGATTGCGTTACAAAAGTCATTGCAGTTAATTGGTCTTTTGTAGGGATGAATAGTAAATCACCAGTTTCAGTAGCACTATTATCTCTAATTGGGCCATTACCATAAACATAGCTAAATGCACTTCCTGATTGACCATTATAAACCACACTTACAGTAGTAGCCATATTGCCTTTCAAGTAAGTAAATTTCTTAGCAGCAAACATGCTCACTCTGTGACCTAAATCAAAATCAGATCTTGATCTGTTTACGAAATTACGGCCATTAACAGTTTCCATAAATCTCCATTGGCTATTGTTTTGGCTTGAAGTAGGCTCGTTCGTTACAAATGCAGTTCCATAAGTATAGAATGCATTGAATGAGAAGCCATCAGTCCATGATTTATCAACAGATGCTGTAAAGTTTGCAGCAAAACCTTTTTGACTATTCTTAGGTTGATTTGAAATCAAATAAATTCCTGTGTAAGGGTTACCTGCTGGCAATCCGTTATAAGCAGGGAAATTCATTCTAACACCATTATTATAAATATATCTATTATCAGGACCTACCATGTTGCCAATAGGATTTTGAATATCTAATCTTGTATAATAAATTTCGTTGATGTTTTTACTTACACTTCCTTCAACAGTTACAGACCAGTTGTTATCAAATTTCTTATCCACGGCTAATGAAGCACGTAATAATTTAGGTAAACGGAAATCCTTCGCGATTAAATCAACCTGACCTTTTGCAAAAGCAGTGTTGATACCTAATTCATTTGCTGTATATTGTTGGGTTGGGCTTGGTCTAAATTTCATACCAGCTAAAGTAGTTGCGAAAGTTGGTGAAAATAAGGATACACCACCTACGCTACCACCTGTGTTATTATATACACCACCTGGCCATACCAAAGGAACGCGACCAGTAAACATACCGATACCACCACGAATAGTGATTCTATCAGCAGGCATTTTATAGGTAAAACCTAAACGAGGAGAGATAGAAAGTTTAGGATCACTAATTTGACCACTTCTAGCTCCAGCTAAATCATAGTTGTAGAGTTGGATAGTAGGGATGGCATTATTGTTAAAATAACCATCAGTAAATGGTGTAGATAAAAACTTAGTGTAATCACCTCTGATACCATAGTTGATGGTTAAGTTATCAGTGACTCTTACTTCATCATTGATAAATGCACTTCCACGACCTGTGTAGAAACTTGCAGCCGCTTTGGTATTATCACCATAAGTATTATCTAACAAAGAAAAAGATCTTGCATACTGGAATGGCGCTTTATCATTTAAGAAATCAGGTAAAGAATTATAAGTATAAGTACCAAAGTTGTCACGAATAAATACATTGTATGATTTGCTCAATTCATAATCAATACCTAAAGTTAAACTGTGCTTATTGATATTGAATTTGATATAATCCAAAAAGTTTTTATTGGTTTGTTTCAACAAGTTGGCTGCTGAAAAGTTTTCAGATCCGAAAGTGATTTGGTTTGCACTACTTCCATCATTAATAATAACACGTGGGAATGCAGCTCCAATTTGGCTTCTGTCATCAGTTACATCTGTAAGGGTCAATAACATTTTATTGCTAATGCCTTTTTTGAAAGTACTTCTTAACTCGGCAGATACTGAATTTGTTTTATTAGGATATAAAACTCCATTGTTGTAAAAATTGACTCTTGTTGTACTTGAAGCCGAAGTGTTATAATTTTGTGATTCTGTATGACGATAAGAAACGCTTAAACGATGATTTGCATTAATATTCCAATCCAATTTAGTGGCTAATCTTTTTGAACTTACTGTCTCAGCATTATCAGCATAACCTCCCATATCATAGCCGTATTTCGATTTAACTGTGGAAACTAAAGCGTCAATATCGGCTTTCTTGCTAACTCCTCTGTAGTTAGTAATATCGAAAGGTTGTGGACGATTACTTTCAATGCTTTCGTAGTTAACGAAAAAGAATAATTTATTTTTTACAATCGCACCACCTACACTAGCACCTGATGTTATGGCGCTGAAAGGGTTTAACTTAGTTGCAGCAGATTTTAAACCTGTTGGTGTTTTACCAGTTAAATCTTGATTTTGAGTAAAATTGTATACAGTTCCACTTAAATTGTTAGTACCACCTTTTGTTGTAGCGTTAATACCACCACCAGTGAAGTTACCAATAGAAGCGTCAAATGGAGAAACCATTACTTGAATTTGATCAACCGCATCCATTGAAATAGGACCTACTGAAGTTTGACCACCATTCGTTCCACTTGCACTCAATCCAAATTGGTCATTGTTAACAGCTCCATCAATATAGAAAGAGTTAAAACGGTTATTTTGACCAGCTATTGAAATACCAGTTAATCCACCAGTACCACCTACTAATTTAACAGAAGGGGTAAAGCGTAAAAAATCTTGTAAATTTCTTCCAACAGTTGGTAAGTTTTCTACTTTATCACGACCTATTGTCGTTTGTGTACCACCTCTTACTGATAAATCAGAAGCGTTACGTGATGCTCTAACAGTAACGTCCGCTAATTTTGTAGCTTTGTTGTATAAAACAACATCTACACGAGCAGCATCCCCTAAGTTGATATAAATGTCTTCCTTTTTTTCAGTTTGGTAATTCACATAAGAAACTGAAATAGTGTAAGGTCCACCAGGTTGCATGTTGCTAATATCAAAAGCACCTGTTTTTCTTGTTTGTACTTTGTATTCAGTTCCAGTAGGTACATGTAATACAGTTACAGTTGCGCCTACAAGAATTTCGCCATTATCGGCTTTTACAGATCCAGTTAAGCTACCAGTAGTGTTTTGCGCAAAAGTCAAAACAGGTAACAATAACATTGCTACGATAAAATGTAGTAATTTTTTACTTGACATATAATTG
>Ga0209443_1002096_pt1 | contig 11996 bp, 12 predicted proteins | sample LauGreBMM110DCMD_2_FD_187571 | JGI IMG/M metagenome (GOLD analysis project Ga0209443, IMG submission 187571) | Freshwater lake microbial communities from Lake Michigan, USA - Su13.BD.MM110.DCMD (SPAdes) (version 2) | ecosystem: Environmental > Aquatic > Freshwater > Lake | place: Lake Michigan... | reverse complement strand
AGAATAAATTTAAAAATCTTCCAAAATAGGTGCCGAAAAAAAAATTGGCGCCCTAATTCATTTTTTAGAAAGGTGTAATTATCAGTTTACTTACCCAAAGAATAAAAACTAAACTTCTTTTATTTGCTATTGGCCCTCAGCTTAGACAAAAGGTTGGGTAGGATAGTATTAAATTAAAAATTAAAATTGGCCGCCTCAGAAAATATGCTTGGAATTATTAATAATTTATTTAAATATTGATCTTCTTAGAATTTTATTCAGGGTATGTTCCGATCGGCCACCAAATCCACCTGAAGCGGAGTAATCAATTTAATAGATCCTACTAAGCTGAATGAAAGGTAACCCTTTAGAACAGCATCAATAATTAAGATGGCAATGCTGGTGGAATGAGGAGGAATGAATCAGGGCAATTTGAAATGACTTTATAACAAAAGAGCTTTAAAAGGATAACTACTTAAAAGAAGTTTACTATCTATAAATAGGTGGAGTCCAGAACCCACTTTAAAAAACGCTGGTTAATATCAAAATGTCCACCCTTTAAAATTGACTTTACTCTCTAAGGTTTGTTCAAGGGTGTTTTCAAGCTGAGGAAAAAAATCGATCCCTGTCTTCAACTCGATTTGATCTACAGGGATGACAAACTGTTGAACGGATCCGGAAGCTCCTTCATTTGCGAGCAAAAATCCTATCATTTTTGGGCTTGGACCACCTTTAAATATCACCTTGTAAAAGAAACAGGGTACAGTAATCGACCCTTTTAAGGCGCCACAGGAGCTGGATAAAACGGGTCCGGTCACCACATAGACTCCCCCGTTTGACAGGGCTGTATTTCGAACCCAATCTTCTAGTTTGGACCAAATCCCTCGATTGAAGGAGGGTGCCATGGGAGACATATTCGACATGAAAAAGGTTTCGGACATCGCGGAACTAGTAAAGGTCATGTCTCCTGCGGGGCACAGGTGGCCCCGGTCGTAACCAGATTTTTGGTAATCAGTAGGTTTGACTGGATCGATTTTGACTTTAGGGTCAACTCGAAAATCATCTGTTCGTTTTTGCCCGCCTTGTATGGTTTCAGATGGCAGGAAATAATAAGAAAATTCAGCCTGACGATGCGTGCTCGAGTAGGAAAGTGTGTAATGTCCATGCTTAATTAGGTAGCCTTGTTTCGAATTTGGGACAAACTCGTCACCGCGTTGGGTTTCATTAGCACCCCCTTTATCCTCCAGAATCGGACTTACTAAAAGAAAGAAGAAAAGAATAAAATTATACATAGCTATAGGCGATAGAATTTTTTTTAAGAATAAGGATATGACAATGGAACAAATAATGGATCTGAAAGCGAGAATCCCTCGCCACCTAAAACGGAAAAAAGTCCTGCCTCCCCAAAACAAGTCGAATTATTTACCTGTGAAAGTGGTCAAAATATTCGTAAAGCTTTAGTAAATAATGGAAAATGTGATTGTAATGATTGTTCAGATGAGTCAAATAATTAGACTCCCAGCTTCACAATGATCGCTTCCGGAATAGTAAGGTTCTTATTTGCTTTATGCCATTTTTCAAGATGTGCTTTTTGCAGGGCTAGTGAAGCAGAAAAATCATAGTCCACATACTGTTTTTCCAATCGACTTATTTTTTGTTCCAAATCCGCAACCAAGGCTACTGCAAATGGCCTGGTAAAGGGAAACTCTTTCAAGACCATTAATCCAGTTCTTAAACGGATTAAATTGTCGATTTTCCTCACATTGAGGTAGGAAACCTCAGGAATGGAATTCGATACTCGTTCCAATAATTCGGAAACATTCACAAATACAAAAACAGCATGCAGGACGCCGGCAATTGGCCTAGGATCCTCGCGCCATGGAGAATAGTAGCTTTCTTCCCTCGGAACCTGGCCCTCGAAAATTTCTCCTGAAAGGATGACCATGTTCAACAAATTGTGCGAATATTCATGGACAATCGCTTCAGCAAGCTGGTACTCATCCCCTGTGGAAGACAAAATACTGCCAAAAAACTGCTCAGAAGTACAGGACATGTGACGATCCACATAGGGAGATTTCACCAAATGGATAGTTCGTATGGAGGTCCCTACATGGCTCTCAATTTCTGGCCAATGCTCTTGGATCAATCCATAGGCTTTAAAAATAACTGGGAGCTCTTCCTCCATCTCCGAGGAATTGATGGAAAGGTATCCCGAGCCGTCTGGGTTTTTGTACAAGGTAGACCAACCCAACCTTAAAAACGGATCTAGTCGATCCAAAAGGATCTTCCCGTTAGAGCCCAGAATAGCTGCTTGAATGAAGACCCCTTCCTGGGGCTGTGAAACTGTGGACACCCCTTTTTCTGCTGCAAAAAGGATGGCTTCAAAATCACTAATTTCTCTTCCATTGATCGCAATCCAAGCGCGATCCCCCTCCATCTTGAAGCCCACTTCAGGAACTGTAGCCAGTTCAAAACCCTCAAAATAAATTCCCAAAATGGGCACGTAAAGCCTGTCTTCCAGGAAATTTACTTGGGCCTTGATATCAATTCTCGCCAAAAATGAGGCGGCTACCAGAAACCTATTTAACTCGAGTAAATGGTAAAACAACCCCTTTCCCGGTTGAGCAGCGCTCAATCCTACCAAATAAGGCAAATCTGAGTTGGGGATTTCTTCCCCATTTTCCATGCGCTTCTTGATGCAACTAGAAAGGTATATCCAATAGGAAAAAGTAGGGTCTGAAAAAACAGCAGCCAATGCACCAATAGGAATACGCTTACTCTGCTCATAGGCATTGGTAGCAAGTTCTTTTTCAAGTAAATACTCGCTTTGATCCATGATTGACTTCATGAATAAATTATAGCGAATTAGATTTTTATTGACATTATGCTGAATTACCTCTTCAATAAATTGAGTGCTATGGATTGTTTCCACATTCATACGCTTATTGGGTTATGGTTTCTATAAAATAACGATCACCAAATCGTTCCTCAAAATAAACTAAAACTAATTCCTTGAAATGAACTAGGGAAGTAGTCCCAATCAAGGCAGCTGAAATTCCTGGCGTAGATAAAACAAAGGAAAGGCTAATCTGTGCACTAGACATCCCCGGAAAAATCTTTTTTACTTTTTCCGGATAGGCGTACTTCGGCAGTTTTCCTTGTCCCAATGGAGCGCTACCTAGAATCGAAATCTTTAATTCCTCTGCCAGACCAAATAAACTCTTTTGAATAGCGCCTAAATTTTGCCCTTTGAAAAACAACCCCTTTGTCTGAGAAAAATTATAGGGCACTTGGAGATAGTTGAAATAGGACTCAATCCCAACTTCTTGAGCTAAATTATAAAATTCTCCCAATTGCAGTCTAGCCCTCACATCTTCTTCAAAAAATCCATTCCAGGAAGAAATGCCAAACGCCTTTATTTGGCCTGCTTTGATTTTATCCTTAATCCAAAGAAATACTTCTTTCATCACTTCCAAAAATCGAGCTCTCCCCAGTTTTGCGAGGAAATATTCTGGATTGTGTAGGTAATACAGTTCTATGGAGTCCCTAGACAAGGTAGCCAAGGTGGTGGTGAGCGCTTGCTCCAAAAAAATAGGGTCAAAGGTTTGAAAGTATTCTTGATCAAAAAGCTGCGGCCGAATCCATCCCCTATCGAATAGTTCTTGAACATAGGCGTTTTCCTTTTCTTCTCCTTGCGAAAAATCAAAGGGAACAAAGCCTCCTTTGGTTGAAATAAAGTAATCCCGGTCGGGATAAATTCGGGTTAGCCTTCCCAAGACATTTTCAGACCTACGGTTTCTATAGGAAGGAGCACAATCAAAAACCTGTATGCCATTCAACAAGGCAAATTCTAGGACCTCAAAGAGCTTTAGATCCCCTGCATCAGATTCTTCACCTTGATATAAACCCACACCAATTTTAGACAATCCTTTCATGGCACTACTTTATACAGTTCTTTAAAATAAAATCGATCGGCTCTCGTCAACTTTTCATCATCCTTACAATCCCATCTTTTATGCATTGCATGAAGATGTGCAGGAATATTTTCCTGGGACAGCTCAAAACTGATCAGTAGTTCCTCAATAATTTTTACATCTTTTTCAGGAATCCATTCGACGGATAAGGAAATAAAAATAAGGTCATAGTCCTCCTTGAATTGATGAATTAAAGCATTTTTCACCTCCACTTTTTTGGCATAATACGCACCAATATTTTGGATTACCTTACTCTCACAGTGAGCTTGATCAAAGGTGTTTGGGATTAGCCAAGCCAGTTTGGCTAAGCTCCTTTCACGCATTAATTGAAACAAAAAATTTCCAATAGTTACTCTTTTCGCTCGAATAAAAAGGGGGTTTAGCCAAGTATAATGCCCTTCTGCATACAGGTCATGATGGGCATCAATGTGGTCAATTTCATAGGGCTCCCTAAATTTATCTAACTCAAGACACATCAGGTGGTGGTCTAATCCAATGCGGAGTGCCTTTCTAGGGAGTTTACTTAGGGATTGAATCAGCGAGAGCATCTTTGGATTCACCTTTTTATCAGGATCCCTATAGATCGAATCTTCCCCATCCCAGATGGAATCGAGATCAATGCTTAATACCCGGATCATCAGTAAAGACAAAGACGCGATAAGAAATCCCCTCCCATTCCCAAAAACAAGGGGATAAAGGGGTAGTAGGAAGCAAAATCTTGATCATTTTTTCAGGATACTCTTCCAAGGTGTTTTTTCCATGATTACTCAGGTTCTCCAGGTTAAGTACTAGGTAATTTTGATCGTCAATAGACCAATCGAAAAATGAGAACACTCCTTCTGAGGCCACTAAATAAGTTTGGCTCATGAGTGCAAGTTGCATTTCCACAAAGTCCGATAATCCGGATGCTGCTCCCAATTCAAAGTATTGCTTACTCAATTCTTGGGTAGGGATACAAGCGTAACTGCAAGGGAAATAATCAGGAAATAAGGTAAACTCATGAACCAAATAAGCTAGTTTATTTGCCCACGGTGAAAAAAAAGTGCCTTGACTAGTTTGTGCTAAAACCTCAACCCATTCCTGCCCATTGGCAATGGTATCGTAATTATCACAACAACAGTCAGGATAGCCATATAATTTACCAGCATCCGCGTGACTCCCTTCAATCTCTATTCGTACCGCACGATTTAGACTGGATATATCTTCCTTCGTCAAGTAAGCAATGAATTCCTCTGCCGAATCATCTTCCCAGGGAACATCAGAGTAAAATTGATCCCCAATCTCATTGGTCCAACTTAGCTTTAATCGAAATTCGGAGTGGGCTAATTGCATTCCATTGCGCTTACAATAATTAGATAGTACCTGATATTCCTTATCATTTGCTATATGGATCCGCATCACATTTTTCAACCCAGAATGAACCGCAAGAAGCTCCAACAAGTGGCGCTCCTCAATGACAGATAAACTCTGGATGAGTTCTTTGGACTCTTCAATTAGATTATTGCTCATATAAACGTACACATTGCCCAATCCCTATTTTTAACGAGTTGCATGGCTTTATCTTCCATGGTGAATTGAAGTTCTCCTTTCGCCAAAACCTTAATTTCTCTCGCCTTAGAAATAAACTGATGCGATTTTGTATTCAAATTTAAGGTTGAATGAAGCGTACAGTTTTTAATGACAGTTTTTTCATGCTCAAATTTTGCGCCTTCAAACAAATAAATTCCTCTGTATTCGGTATATAAAATCGGTTGCTTTTGAAAATGAACAATCTCATCTGCCTCAACAGGGAGGATGGAATGCATCAAGTCATAGGTATTTTGTGCCATCCGAGCAGCATGCTCACATGTAAAGGAACAAGGGAAAAAACTTAAAAATGAATACCCAAAATACTGTGAAACATAGTTATTCCAGAAATTAAAAGAGTGTAGGCCTTTTGTATTAGCCGCGACTAAGGGTACAAAATCATTTTGCTTTTGGTAAGCTGCATCTTGATGGTTCAAATAAAAATCCACGCAGCAACTTGGGATTCCTAGGTTTACCCCAAATTCTCCCTCGTCTCCATGAATGTCAGCGTTAACCGCCTGAGTTAGGTTTTTTTTAGAAGTGGACACATAGACTGCATAATCTCCCTTACTGGCAGGTAGGCCTTCACGCTCATCGTACTTATTTGACCATCCTCCTTTACCAATATCTCTCTTCGCAAAAATCAAGTCTGGAAGGACATGAAAAACTAAATCTAGCTGATTGAGGCAAGCTATAGTTTGATTTAAAAGTGGCGGTCTGACCGCTATCCTAGCCACTTTCATTCCAGACCAAGCGGATAGGATTTCGCGGCATTGAAGTAATCCTGCCAATTCGATCAACTCTCTAAAAACAGTTCGCGGTACACTCAAATCACGCATTACTTTTTTTCTCTAGGTCACGTTTAATCCGTCTTTGAATATGCGTAATTAAGTTTGTCAACGCAGTACAATACACAGATGGATTATTGAATCCATTTTTTTCAGAATAGCGATGGGGATAGTATCCCCCTCCGCAAATTGAGACAAGATCACATTTCTTACAGGTATCAGAAACCCCAGAGATTCCCGCTTGTCTAGCCATTACATTTTGATGCTTAAGAACCTCATCCAGGCTATGTTGATTGACACTTAAGGACATCGTATGCGCACCAGGAAAAACAGATTTCATGGTATCTACTTGTTCGTAATCCCCATTTACTCCTACTGTCACAAGGCTCACTTCTTCTAAACCTAAAGATTCAAGAGATCCTGGGTGTCCAAAAACTCGATAAATTATTTCCTCAAAAAACCGGATACGGATATCTTGTCGATACCCCCCATACCAATCATCAAAAATCGCAATTAGCCAATCACCATGACTTGCAACTCGATGCTGTTGTTGCTCAGTTAAGGTATTGTCCCAATGCGCATGCGGGAGCAAAAAATCGACCACTGGTGGGTCAAATGAGGCCAGGTATCTCCAAGTTTGAACGGGATCAGCATCTACATTGATCACTGCTAAAATCCCCCCAAAAAGAGGAGACCCTTGAAGCATTCGGAGCTTTGAAGCAACCTCTTCTCCAGAGCCTTTGCCATTGTGATAAAATCGAAAGACATCATTATCCTTTGGTACCCCATCTAAACTGATCCCTAAGGAGACTCCATACTTACGCAGAATGGCTAAATAGGCCTCATCAAGCAACAATCCGTTGCTTTGAATTCCAATTGTCAATCGGTAACCGCCTAAAATTTCTTCTGCTAAAGCTAAATAGGATGCTAATCGCTCATGACCAATAAGCAATGGCTCGCCTCCATGAAGCGAAATGCTGATGTTATCAAATTGGTGCGCATCACAATGAGATTTAATTCGGTGAAGCGTTTTTGAAAAAAGTTCCTCTTCCATGTACTTAGGCATTTTTTTCCAACTCGAATCGCCCATGTTGTACTCATAGCAATAGGAGCAGTTCAGGTTACACCTGCTAGCCACCTTAATCACAAATCCTGAGATAGGAACTACTTTATTTTCTTCACCCATTTCTAGCTATCCACTGTATTTTATGACCCTCTACAACTTCCGCAATACTTACACCCTCAGGTTGTTCTTGGTCGTGAAATTCCATAAAAAAGGGCTTGAGTTCTCCCAAATTATATTTTTGAATGTACGGAAGTATCGTGCCTTCCAATACCTGGGCATAGCCATCGAATACAGATTTCCCTAATGCTGTATACTTACATGCAGCCAATGATTTTTGTGCAAGATCAAGTTGAAGGGCCAACATCGTCATCCTCCTCTTTGAAATATCCAAATCTTCCAGTTGCAGTCTCCCTTGGTTAATCAATGACATCCAAAATTTGGCCGCCTCGGTAAAGACCACAAAGCCATGGAACACTCCATTTACTGGTCTCGGATCATCTCTCCAGGGAGAATAAATTTCACAAATATCCCAACCAGTCCCATGAACTTCCGGATCTAGTAAGGGATCAGTATCCTGAAGACGGAATAACCGTTGGTGGCTTAATTCATGAATAATCATTTCGGCCATCAATAAGGGTTGATGGGTAGCCGAATACCAAAACATGGTATCCACAGAAGAATTACTACTACTCGGTAAAGCCCCCTCAGGACCGATTAGAGGCACAAAATAATTTGAAACCTCCTTAAAATAATGGCTAATGGAATGGTCTACTAAACCGATGTAATCCAGTGCCTTTTCAATTACCTGGATTTGCTTCAGAAGCATTTCTTCCTCTTCTCCGGAAACCCTAGACAACTGTTCTCGTCCTGGAAAACTGGAACAAGAAGCCTCAGAATGTAAATCAATGTAAAGCGGAAATTTAGTTGAACTCGGTAGTCTAGAAAATCCTACCTTAACCTCAAGCCCAGAAGAATTTATACCTACACAAAGCGCATCAAGATTCAAATCAATGGTTACCTTGGAAGTTGGGGATAATTCAAGATCAAAATTCTCCTGCAATCGCCACAATTGGCCCCTTACTTGCAGAACAGCACTTTCTTTTACCTTAAGTCTAATTGATTCTTTTGGTACACTCTGAGAAAGTATAACTAACGCAAAAACAAATTCATCAAGTTTTTGAATTAGGTGTTCCCGTAAAGCTGTTCTTGAAATTTCCAGCCAAGTAGCATAGGCATGAAGCATCCCTTCCCTGTTGCTTTTCCCCTTTATTTCGGTGTAGGTAAAATAAATCCATTGCCTTCCTTCTGGAGACAAAAAAATTTTTTCTAAAACCTCCAAGTTTGCATTCTTTAAAAAATTAATTTTTTCGGATAAATCCGAATCACTTTCGAGATGTGAGGAAAGGTAGTTTAAGACCGCAATCAACTCTAGTAAAATCCTTCGGTTCTTTACTTTAAACCAAGATAAATCATCAGTAAGCATAACAAATCAATTAATTTATTTTTTCACAAACAAACGCAAGAGTCGCTGAGGTATCAGTAGCATTTTTGCCAGTTTCCAAATCTACTATTTCCAAACAAGTAAGCCCTACCTCCGCCAACAGAATTACAATATCAGGAGTTGATAAGGATATATTTTCAATCGTATCATCCAACCTTAACCAATTAGATCCTTGCTTTTGAAAAATAGTATTTTTAATGCTCCCTATTTTTGATTTAGGATCATAAGAACTCCGCTGCACATAGACCCAGTCCTCGGATTCTGTTAAATTCAATTGATTGGGCCAATTAACCTCTAGATCGTAGGTTGAAAATACATCAAAAATAAACAGTCCATTTGGCCCTAAATGTTGCGATGCGATCTCAAATACTTTTTTCCAATCTCCAGGATTCAAGAAATGATTTAGCGTATCAAATGCCGCTAGTACAAAATCAAACTTTTTAGAAAAATCAACCTCTAAGATTGATTTAGTATAAAAGTGATGGTGCGGAAATTTTTTCTTGGCTACTTCAAGCATTTCCGTTGAATAATCAACACCAATGTAGTCTTTAGGTTCACATTTGAGGTAGTCAATTGCTAATCCTGTTCCACAGCCCAGATCCAAGATACTTTTATTCTTTTCTTGAAAATGAGTATGGAGAAACTTAAAATAATTTTCCCAAAATGAGTATTTACAGGTATCATAGATTTTTGAGAGGTACCTATAACTAATGCCGCTATTTTCTGAAATCATTTACGGCCTTCTCAAAATTTATCAATCACCTTGTGTCCAAAACCATTATGAAAACGGTCGATTGGAGCCTCTTTAAGGACATCGAACGCAATAGTCATTCTTTCTAATTTTTTTAGGGTAGGCGTCGAACAATGTTCTATAAAGGACGGAAAAATAACTAGGCCTCCTTCCATATTTTTTACCTCAATTTCGGTTTCATAAAAATCTTCCACACCAGGAATCCTTCGGTCAAGCGGTAAAAAGTAACGAGTACTTGACGCTACTGTTTTTACAAAAAACACACCAGATATGTAACTGTATGGCCCAGCATGGCTGTGCGTTTTTAAAATTTCTTCATTCTTCAACAAATTGGCCCAACTTTGAAGGTAAAGATTACTTTCTTCTTGACCAATATCCTGTAAATAGTTCCTGACCTCAGCTGTTATAAAATTACGTAGGTAGGAAATCGCTTCATTCTCGACACTCAAAAAATTATAGGTATACCATTTAGTGGTAAGACCTTGATCTAAACCTGCAATTTCTATACTTTCTGTCTCTTTAGTACTGACTTCTTCCAGTTGCTTAATCACAGAAATTATCTCCTCCGCATACAAAGAGAACTCTTTCCACTTCGTAATCCGAAAGGGTGTAGACCAAAATTTATTAAGACCTTCAACCATATAAACACTAAAAAAAGAAGGGGCGTTAAACCCCTTCTTTTTACTTTTCTTTAGAATTATCCGCTTTTGCAGCAGCTCCAGAAACAAATGAAGAGTGACCTCTTCCTGAAGAAGAACTGTGGGAGCTATGCCCTCTTCCAACAGCTTGAGAATCCTCTAGATCATTTGCAATTCTTTTAAGAATTTCGCTATCCGTATTTTCAATATCGGATAAAGACAATGTAGAATGTTTTAGAAAGTCTTTGTTTTCCATGGTTTTATTTTTTGAATACTCTGAAATGAAAACTAAGTTAAATTCAAAAATAAATAAAAGCAAACAAGTATCAATATTTATAACTTGAATTGATCCTTTCAGTACAATTCTTCTTATTTCTTTTGAATTGAACACAAAGAACAAATTACGAGCAACTACAAAGCAAAAAGCTTCAATACTTCGGGTGTTGAGGGAGTCGTTTTTTTTCAAATATTGATCTCACAAAAATGCTAAGAAACCCTCAGCTGGGTTTGTGATTACAAGCCTGTAAAAGAACCAGGACATCCCTAGTACACCCCCAGCTCCCCAAGCAGCTGCTCCATGGCATCATCTTGGTAGGTAAATTCAATAGTGCTCTGCGCTACCACGGCCTTGAAGGCACGAAGAGTGGGCAAAAATCCTCCTGGAAGGCGACAATCTGTGGAACTCAGCGTCAGGAAGCCCTGCTCCTCGGACCAAAACGTGGATCTGTGAATCCCACTCAGAGGCGAACCCGAGAGGGATACAAGGTACAGCTCTCGGTGCCCTGCCAACTCCTCAAAATACACCCCGGGCGTCTTTTGCTCTATGGCATCAAACAACGCTCCCAAGGAATAATAGAATCCACCCATGTAAGCGGCCCCACTGGTTAGCGCCCGCGGTGCCAACAGGAAGTACTCCGCACGGCTCAGAATAAGCGGACGATTGCGAAAGAACAACTCCCGATGCTTGGCATAGAGTTCCTGCGTCCGCACATAGGAGTCATGCCCCCTAGGAGAGGTAATCCAACGAAGGTAAACGCCCGCACTGAGGCTGACTAGATCCTCCTGGATCTCAAAGTGGTTGTCATGAATGATGGACTTGGGTACCGGAGTCAGCAGCGCATTAGCATCGAGGAGTAAGTAATCGTCTCCCTGCTCACCAATAATTTGACAGCGGTAATCGTTGGTATTCAGGCTCCATCTGTTCGGGTCAAAGGGGAGCAATTTTCCGGAAGGGGTAGTGATCGTAATCATAAAAAAGGGGTTTAGAGGTGACACAGCTTAACCACGAAGGCCTATTGTCCCGCTCAGCTCCACAAGCTGCAAGTCCCCTGCTGCAGGCCATCGCATGCAAAAGGAGAAAACACAGCGTGCCTAAGGACAAGCCGAAACGAGGAGTCGAAACCCTTCGCGATCACCAAAAAAAGAGGAATGCAGGAAAACAATTTTGGTCTGCAGGACCCTCATCGCTTTACCACCGTGGCGTTTGACTCGGTTGGTACCAGATACTACTGGTTCTTGATGATGAGTCAAAGGTAAAAATTATTCTGAAAAGCAGAATGCCATCAACAAATTTTCCGATCTATGGCCATCCTTATAAAAATTAAAATTATCCTTCTACCCCTTTTCTTCAATGTAGGCAAGCAACAGCTTTCTCAACAATCGACGCTCCTCGGCAATACTCTCCACAGTGGATTCTAGTAGATTAAGCACTCCTTGGAGATTGGCCACGGCAT
>Ga0209443_1002094_pt1 | contig 11998 bp, 10 predicted proteins | sample LauGreBMM110DCMD_2_FD_187571 | JGI IMG/M metagenome (GOLD analysis project Ga0209443, IMG submission 187571) | Freshwater lake microbial communities from Lake Michigan, USA - Su13.BD.MM110.DCMD (SPAdes) (version 2) | ecosystem: Environmental > Aquatic > Freshwater > Lake | place: Lake Michigan... | reverse complement strand
GGAAATATGCAAGAACCAATTGAAGAAGTTGTTGTTGATGTTGATGATAATTTTAGTGGCGTTGTCGTCGAAAAACTTTCTTCACGCAAAGGCGAAATGATTGAAATGAAACCATCTTCTGGTGGCAAAACCCGTCTCGTATTTTATGTTCCGTCACGCGGTTTAATTGGTTATCAAAGTGAATTTTTAACCGACACCAAAGGAACAGGAGTTTTAAACCGTATTTTTCACAATTATGTCCCTTACAAAGGCGAAATGAAAAGGTCTAAAAATGGCGCCTTAATTTCAACTGACGCTGGTGAAGCTGTGGCATATTCCTTATGGAATCTCCAAGATCGCGGAACTATGTTCGTGAAACCTCAACAAAAAGTTTACGCCGGAATGATTATCGGTGAAAACTCTAAACAAGGCGATCTCGAAGTTAATGTTTTAAAAGGAAAACAACTTACTAACATTCGCGCTTCTGGAACTGACGAAGCAATTCGCCTTACGCCTCCAAGAATCTTAACTCTCGAAGATATGATTACATATGTTGGAGATGATGAATTGGTTGAAGTAACTCCAAAATCATTAAGATTAAGAAAGAAATTACTTGATCCAAATGATCGCAAAAGATTAGGCAGAGGAAAAGAAGAAAGATTTGATTTTATTGAAGAATAATTTATAAAATATTTTTACTAATTATAAAATAAATTCTTTTATAATTAGTATTAAAATCATTCTTGACAAACAATATAAGATAATAGATTATTTTCGACGAAATTTATTTAACCAAATAACAATGAAAACCCTAATTATTAAATACCTACCGAGCGGAAAAACCTCAAACACCAAAAAGCTCTTAGATATTTTTCTATCTAAAATAGAAAATCATCCAACAGAAATAGTTGATCTCTTAAATGTTGAAGTTCCAATATTCAATGAATTAAGCCTTAAAGCTTATTACAAAAGAAATTACAATAATCAAGCTCTCGATGCCCAAGAAGTTAAATCACTAGAGCAAAATGATAACCTCATAAAACAATTAAAATCAGCATCAAACATAGTTTTAGCTTGTCCAATGCATAACTTTGGATTTCCCGCCCAAATGAAAGCTTATATCGATGCTACAACATTTTTTAACGAGACTTTTTCATATGAGAAAAAAATGATGTCCGGTAAAAAAATACTAACGATATTTTCATCGGGCGGAATTTATCCAAACGAAACTTTTGGTTTGGATTATCCAAACTGGAATTCAATCGCCCTAACCGCTCATGCCACCTTTAATTTCATGGGCTTTGACGAGGTCAAAACAATCGGCACGAGCCTAAGAGGCGAAGAAAACACCATCAATAACTTACCTAAAATTTCAATCGAAATTGCGGATATTGTTAAAAAATGGTATACATAATTTATTAAAGAATTTATAAAAATTGTTTAATTACTTTTTATCAGTTTTTTTGTCGAAGAATTAGCTACTTCTTTAATTTTTTCTTGAATCAATTTTTCAAGAGCTTTTTTTATAAAATAGCTTTTTGATCTTTCCTCAAACTCACATAATTTGATAAGGGATTTTTCAAGATCAGCTGGAATTTGAGCGGAAATAGTAACTACTTTATTTTCTTTCATAACAATAAATAATTTTTAGGTTAATAAAATTCTCAATAAACATTAGAGGTTTATTTAAGATTTTATTCATCTTTTTAATAAAAACAAAAAATAAACTTTTTATTTGTGCTTCATAATAAGAAAAATAACATATTTTTTTTAACAAAAAATGAATTAATTTTAGAACTTGTTAACCTAGGCTTTAAAAGGTTTCTCGCCTCCCAAATATGGGGTTGGATTTACTTAAAAGGTGTGGTAAATTTTTCTCAAATGTCCAATGTTTCAAAAAACAACATCGATGTTTTAAATCAAAAATTCTTGTTCGAAAGATTGACAGCTATTAATCTGACTCGGTCTTTTGACAATACAATAAAATTTTTATTAAAACTCTCAGATGCTCGCGAAGTCGAGTCCGTCTATATCCCCGAAGAAGATCGCGCCACTTTATGCGTTTCTTCTCAAGTTGGTTGCACTTTATCTTGTAAATTTTGTCATACTGGAACGCAAACCTTGGTGCGCAACTTAGAGCCTCATGAAATAGTCGCCCAAATAATTTTAACCAAAGATTTAATTAACGACTGGGATTCTCAAAATCGTAAGCTCACCAACATAGTATTCATGGGCATGGGCGAGCCTTTTTTTAATTATGAAAATGTTGCTAAAGCTTTAGAAATTATTTGCGATCCTGACGGCCTAAACTTTTCGAAAAGAAGAATTACTATTTCAACTTCGGGTTTAGTGCCCGAAATTTTGCGTTGCTCGCAAGAGTTAAAAGTAAATTTAGCAATATCCCTTCATGGAACAAATGATAAGCTTAGAACCGATATAATGGCGATTAATAAGAAATATCCATTACATGATTTGTTAAGCGCTTGCAAAACTTATAACCAAGAAAATCCGCAACAAAAAATTACTTTTGAATATGTGATGTTGCGCGATGTTAACGACAAAGACGAACATGCTTACGAACTGGTCAAACTCATCAAAAAATATAATTTAAATTGCAAAGTTAACCTGATTCCATTTAACAAATGGAATGGTTGCGAATATGACACTTCTAACATTACTCAAACCAAAAAATTCCAAGAAATTTTGAAGCAACATGATCTAATTGCGACGATTCGTAAAACTCGTGGCGATGATGTTTTGGCGGCTTGCGGGCAACTAAAATCAGCCTCGGAAAGGGTTAAAAAATCATAAAAACCTTTGTGCTCTAACTCCCTCCAAGAGATTACGCACCGACATTTTATAAAAACACTGGCAACGATTTCGGTCTATAGCTCCCCCCCCCTTTTTTTTGAGGGCTTGCACCACTACATTTTAATTAAAACTCGGAAAGTTTTCAGGCTGTAGCTCCCCCCTTGATGCTTACAACCCACAAGTTTGGAAAGTTTTTAGGCTGTAGCTCCCCCCTTGAGGGGGAGCGGGCTAAAATGTTTTAACGGTAGTTAAAACTTTTAGCCGTGGGGGGTCAGAAACTTAGAGCGTCAAAGGACTTGAAGTTATCGTAAAAATTACAACAAAAAAAATTCAAAAAAGTTAATTTCTTTATTCTACTTTAAAATAAAAAATATTTTCTCTTTAATAAACTTTTCTACCCCTCACCCTAACCCTCTCACCGCAAGCGGGGAGAGGGGATAAGGACAATAATTTTTTTCACTAAAAAAGTAGAAAATAAAATTAAGAATTCTGACTCTCTCGATTTATAAATTTTAACCTCCGAAAGTGTTCGCCCCAAAGCTCTAGCTCGATGGCTTACACCCCTAAACTTTACAATAATACTCGTCAAGCTTACGGGGTCATCACCCTCCCGCTTTGCGGGAGGGTAAAATTTTCTGCAAGAAAATTTTGGGAGGGGTAAAAAGCAATATCAAGAAATTGTCTTTTATTTAAAAAAATCGCCGACTTTTTTGAAAAAATTTTCTGATTTTGGATTGCTCGAAGATTTATTTTGCATAATTTTATCAAGCTTTTGCAATAAATCTTTTTCTTCGGATGATAATTTTACCGGCACTTCAATGTTAATTTTAACATACATGTCGCCCCTTCTGCCACCTGAGTTTATAACACTCATACCTTTTGATTTTAAACGCAAAGTATCACCACTTTGCGAACCTTCGGGAATTTGTAAACTAACTTTTGCACCATCAATCGTAGGAATTTCAACGCTTCCGCCAAGTGACGCCGTGGTCATACGAAGTGGCATTTCGAAATGAATATCAGCTTCTTTGCGTGTAAAAAATTGATGTTTGCGAATCGAAACATAAACATATAAATCTCCCGCAATGCCCCCGCGAAATCCAGCCTCTCCTTCACCGGAGAACCTGATGCGGTTGCCCTCTTCAACTCCCGAAGGAATTTTTGCCGATAAAACTCTTTCTTTGTTAACTCTGCCTTGTCCATTGCATTTTTTGCATGGATTTTTAACCATCTCGCCAGCACCACCGCAAGTATGACAAGTTTTTTCAACAATAAAAAATCCTTGTTGCACACGAATTGCGCCCGAACCTTTACAAGTTGTGCAAGTTGTTGGTCGCGAATTATCGCTAGAGCCAGAACCGTTGCAACCATCGCATTTTGATGGAATAGTAAATTTAATTTCTTCGACGCAACCACCAAAAGCTTCTTCTAAAGATATTTCAAGATTATAGCGAACATCTGATCCGCGTTGCGCTGAGGATTTTTTTTGCGATCTTGCGCGACCTGAACTATCGCCAAATATATCACCAAAATTACTAAAAATATCATTAAAATCAAAGCCGTCAAAACCAGCTCCTGACTGCCCACGAGAACCGCCCCCGCCAAAACCTTGATTTGGATCTTGATGCCCAAATCGATCATAGCCCGCGCGTTTTTGATCATCTTTTAAAACTTCATAAGCTTCGGTCGCTTCTTTGAATTTTGTTTCAGCTTCTTTATTTCCCGGATTGCGATCAGGATGATATTGCATCGCCAATTTTCGATAAGATTTTTTGATTTCGTCAGCCGAGGAACCTTTTTTTACTCCAAGCACATCGTAATAATCTCTTTTGCTCATAAATATTATTGGTCAGAATTTTAATATTAAATTTGTTTTTTCGCGAAAATTAATCGAAAATATTATAGTTTTTTTTAAGCCAATTTTCAAGTTGTAAAAAAGCTTCTGCTCGATGAGAAATTTGATGCTTAAAAATTGAATCAATTTCGCCAAAAGTTTGGTTCATGCCATTTTTAATAAAAATTGAATCATATCCAAAGCCTTTATTTCCAAGCGCCGGGTAAGTTAAATAACCATCAACCCTGCCCTCAAAATTAATTTTAAAATTATTTTTTGGATTGTACAAACACAAATTACACAAAAAAAAAGCTGAAGGTTTTTGCTCGGAAAAAATATTTTTTTTCTGCAGTTCCGTAAAAATTTTTTCAAAAGCGAATTCAAAATTTTTATTGCCATTATTGTCAATCGCATATCTTGCCGAGCGAACTCCTGGATTATTTTCCAAAGCTTCGATGCACAAACCCGAATCATCGGCGAGCGTTAAAATTTTAGCATTATCGCCATAAAATTTTGCTTTAATAAAGGCATTTTCCCCAAAAGTTTCAGCATTTTCTTCGGGCTCAATAAGATTTAAAGATGAAGCTGAAACGGCTTGAATCTCAAGGTTTTCTAGTAATTTTGTAATCTCGAGAAATTTGCCATTATTATTGGTGGCAATTAAAATTTTCTTCATTTCAAAATTTTTAAATTATATAAATTTTTTTTAATAAAAAAGCCGACCCAATATTTTGGATCGGCTTTAAAAAATAAAATTTTTTAATAAAGATTAGGCTTGAGCCGTTTCTTCTTTAGCTTTAGAAGCTTCGATTTCTTTATTTAATTTTTCTTGAGCTTTTTTCTTTAAATTAGATCCTTTGGCTTTTGGCTTGAAATCTGGCTTATATTTGTCAGCACCTTTAACTCCAAGATTAATTAAGAATTTAGCAACTTTTTCAGTAGGTTGCGCACCAACTGACAACCAATATTCCGCACGCTCTTTGTCGATTGTGACGCGTTTTTCATCGGTATCGCCGAGAAGCGGATTGTAAGTTCCGAGTTTTTCTAAAAATTTAGAATCACGCGGGGATGTGCTGTTTGTAGCAAGAATACGATAGTATGGGAGGTTTGTTCTGCCCCCTCGAGAAAGACGAATTTTAATCATTTTTTAAAAATTTTTTACTTATAAATGGTTGAGGAATATTGCAAATCATAAAATAAATAAATTCAATTGCAAGTGCGATTTTTATTACTCGAATTAATTATATTGCCCAAAAGTATCTTCTTTCCGCAATTTCAATTTTAAATAAAATTTGAATTTAAAGACAAATCAACTCAAGCTCAATAAAATTTAGCCTCGAAAGGATGAAATGATAAAATTCAATTACGCTTTTAAGAAGAAATCGCATTATTTTCGGCGCTACATTTATTCAAAACTCTTGAAGCTCTAGCAATTGAATTGGTCAAATAATAATCATAATTTTTTACCGATAATTTTGAATCTTCAAAATTAAGTTTTAAATTATCGTTAGTAATTTTTAAAGATGACTCGTCGCAATTATTTATTTTATTAATTCTCGATAGAATTTTATATTCTTCATCAAGTTTTGACAATAGTTCATGGTAATTTTTGAAACCTAAATCAAGGTTAAGTTTTTGAGCTATTTCGCAAATAATTTCATAATCAATTTTTGATTCTCCAACTCCAAAAACCACTCTTTGAGCCCTTTGAATCCTGCCTTCGAGATTGGTATAAAATCCATCTTTTTCGACAAAATTACATGTTGGAAAAATTATATCGGCAATTTTAACGGCGTTATCGCCATTCGAACCAAGATAAACTACAAAACAATTTTGTAATTTTGAAAAATCGATTTCATCGTCAACATTTTGCAAAAATAATAATTTTATTTCGCCTTTTTGCGCGTGATCAATTATTTCTTGAGTCGATTTTTTACTAACAAAATCGAGCTCTAAGCCATTAATCAAGCCGGTTGATTTCGCTAAAAAATTAAAGCCGTTCCAATCGTTGCGAAGCATATTATATTTTGTGGCGATCGCTTTACATAATTTAATTATTTCGGCGCCGTCTTCACGACAAACCGCATCTTCGCCGACAATCAACATATTATTTTTAGCTTGTTGTAGAACTTCACAAAATGGATTTTTGCCGTCTAAAATTGATTGTAAAATTTTTATATCATCGCCTAGAACTTGATGATTGTAAGTTAAATCAATATCCGCTCCGATTGAAGCGATTTTAATTTTTTTCGATAAAAATCTTTTTCTCAGGCGCGCATTAAGAATTGGCGCATCTTTGCGTGGATTAACCCCAATCAATAAACAACTATCGGCTTCGTCAATTTTTGCAATCGAAGTATTAAATAAAAACTCATTTTTATTTTGAGAATCGAGCTTTTGCGCATTTAAACGACAATCAATATTTTCAACACCCAAAGCTTGCATAAATTTCTTTAAAGCAAAAATGTCTTCGAGCGATGATAGACTTCCGGTCAAAGCTCCAATTTGATTAGGATTAAGTTGACTAATTTGCTTTTTGATTTCTTGATAACAATCTTCAAAACTTGCCGAGGTTAATTTTCCGTTAATTTTTAAATAAGACTTGTCTAAGCGCTGATATTTAAACCCTTCATAGCAAAAACGCGCTTTATCAGAAATCCATTCTTCGTTAATTTCTTCATTCAATCTTGGTAAAATTCTCATAATTTCAAGACCGCGTGAATCTACGCGGATATTGCTTCCAACCGCGTCCATAATATCGATTGTTTCAGTTTTTTTCAACTCCCAGCTCCGCGCTTTAAAAGCATAAGGTTTAGAAGTTAAAGCCCCAACTGGACATAAATCGATAACATTTCCTGATAATTCTGAGCTTACATTTTTCTCAAGATAAGTGACTATTTCCATGCCCTCACCGCGATTAACCGCTCCTAACTCACAAGTTCCGGCAACATCTTCGATGAATCGCACGCAACGAGTGCAATGAATGCAACGGGTCATTTGCGTTTTGATTAAAGGACCCATATTTTTATCTTTAACCGCTCTTTTATGTTCGTGATAAGCGCTTTCGCCTTTGCCATATTGATAAGCTTGATCCTGCAAATCGCATTCACCAGCTTGATCACAAATTGGGCAATCAAGCGGATGATTGGCAAGCAAAAATTCCATAACACCTTCGCGGGCTTTTTTAACCATCGGCGTATCGGTAAAAATTTGCATATTTTCATTAACAGGCATAGCGCAAGAAGCCACGGGCTTGGGCGGACCGCCCGCCACTTCAACCAAACACATGCGACAATTGCCCGCAATTGACAATCTTTCGTGATAGCAAAAACGCGGAATTTCGATACCCGCTATTTCGCAGGCTTGGATAATTGTAATACCCTGAGGAACTTCGTGGCTATTGCCGTTAATTGATATTTTTACCATGAAAAAATATAAATTTTAATTGAATTTTTAATTATGAATATTAGTAAATTTAGAAAAATTTAAATTTAAAGATTTACCAATATTTAGTTTAACAAATTTTAAATATATCAAAAATTTTTTAAAAAAAATTAATGATTAAAATGGAATTTCATCGTCATTTTCTTCCACTACAACTTCAGAATTTTTTCGGCTTGCCGAACTATTTGCAGAATTATTGGAATAATTTTCTGAAGATACACCACCAGCGCGATCTTTAGAATCAAGGATTTGCAAAGTAGAATTATAATTTTGCAAAGTTACTTCGGTGGTATATTTTTCAACACCCTGAGCATCAGTCCATTTGCGAGTTTGCAAAGAACCCTCTAAGTAAACCTTGGTACCTTTTTTCAAATAACTTTTGGAAATTCCAACCAAACCTTGAGAAAAAATTACGATGCGATGCCATTCGGTTTTATCTTTTTTTTCTCCAGTATTTTTATCTTTCCAACTATCTGAAGTTGCCAAAGAAAAGCTGGCAATTTCACGACCATCTTGGGTTGAGCGAATTTCTGGATCTTGACCCAAATTGCCCACTAATATTACTTTATTTATCGACATAAAATTAAATTTTGAATTAATAATGCGGTTGCTTTGAAAAAACTATAATTTAAAAAAAATTAAAAACTAGCATCAATTTGGTTAAAATAAAATCTAAAAAACTACTTGCAAAAAATAATTACTTCCTAAAATAGAATTATATCAAATTTTATTTTTAAAATATTTAGTTTAAAAATTTTAAAATGTGCTTTGATATTTTAAATTAATTCTATTTAAACCAAATTAATCTAAATTTTTATGAAAAAAATTTTAAAATTTTTTACAGTCTTTAATATAATTCTTTGTTTTATGAATGAATCTATTGCTCAAAATAAGAAAATCGATAATCCTGAAAATACTTTGTACATCGATTTAAAAGCTGGTCGCGTTGTTATCGAACTTCTTCCAAATATAGCTCCAAACCATGTTAATCGCATCAAAACCTTGGCGCGTCAAAAATTTTATGATGGAATTTTCTTTCATCGTGTAATTGATGGTTTTATGACTCAAACTGGCGACCCAACTGGCACAGGCATGGGCGGTAGTAAATTACCAGATTTACGCGCTGAATTTTCTGACGAACCTCATATTCGTGGAACCCTTTCAATGGCTCGCGCTTCTGATCCAAATAGCGCTAATAGTCAATTTTTTATCGTTACCAAAGATTCAAGATTTCTTGATAATCAATATACGGTTTTTGGTCGCGTAGTCAAAGGCATGGAGTTTGTTGACAAAATCAAAAAAGGTGACGGCGCAAATGGAAAAGTAAGCAATCCTGACGCAATGTCAAAAGTTCGTGTTGCTACAGACGAAAAATAAAAATAACACAAAATTTTTGAAATTTATAAATTAACCGCCATCAAAAAATGGCGGTTTTTTTATTTTCCGAACAATTTCTTTTGCTTCAATATGATAATTTTCAAAAAAAAATCACTATTATTGGTTATGTTTTTCTAAAATATTTAATCGTCGTAAATAATAGTTTTTAATATTTCTTAATCTAGAAAAAAAAGCCTTGGATCAATTTTTAAAGAAAAATTTTTACCCCATAAAAAACATTAATTTTAAACACAAAGCAATTTTTTTACTTTTATTTAAAAAAATTTTGTGGACAACTTTGTTTTTAGAAATTAATATTTAAACAACATGTAGTGTAATTTTTAATTAGCGCACACTAAATATAGCCTAAAACGCAATTTTTAGAATTCGATTAAAACCCATTTATACCAACTTAATAGCTTTGAGAATCAAGATTATGACAAAACAAAATACTTTAAAAAACACCACGAAATCCCCTAAAAAAAACATAAAAACTTCAAAAAAAAATATCATTTCTAAGGAAAATTTTAAGATTAACATCAATCTTAAAAAAGATGACCGCCTCAGTAACTTTGGCAAAGCGGTTTTGAAAGATCGCTATTTAATGCCCGATGAAAATTTCCAAGAATTATTTGCTCGCGTCGCTTCTTATTACTCCGACAATCAAGAACATGCTAATCGTATTTACGATTACATTTCTAATTTATGGTTTATGCCCGCAACCCCAGTTTTAAGCAATGGCGGAACCGAAAGAGGCTTGCCAATTTCATGCTTTTTAAACGAATCCTCGGATTCTCTTAGCGGTATCGTTAATTTGTGGAATGAAAATGTTTTATTGGCTTCTCGTGGCGGTGGCATCGGAAGTTATTGGGGAAATTTAAGATCAATCGGCGAAACTGTTCGTGGCAATGGCAAAACTTCGGGAATAATTCCATTTATTAAAGTTATGGATTCGCAAACTCTAGCAATTTCTCAAGGAAGCTTGCGTCGCGGTTCGGCAGCAGTTTATTTGCCAGTAACTCATCCTGAAATTGAAGAATTTATTGACCTTCGTCGCCCAACTGGTGGCGATCCAAATCGTCGCTCACTCAATCTTCATCACGGAGTTGTTATAACTGATGAGTTTATGCGCGCCGTTGAAAAAGATGGAGACTTTGAATTAAAAAGTCCTCACAGCGGGAAACCTCTTGTTGTAGTTAAGGCACGAACTATTTGGATAAAATTACTTACAACTCGTATCGAAACTGGCGAGCCTTATATTTTATTTATTGACGCCGTTAATCGCTCAACTCCACTTCATCAACAAAAATTAAAACTCGAAGTTAAAACTTCGAATTTATGTAGCGAAATTACTTTGCCAACGGGCATCGATCATCTAGGCAATGATCGCACCGCGGTTTGTTGCTTATCTTCACTTAATTTAGAATATTATGATGAGTGGAAAGATAATCCACAAATCGTTGAAGATATCATGCGCTTCTTGGATAATGTTTTACAAGATTTTATCGAAAAAGCTCCCGAAGGTATGGCAAAAGCTAAATATTCTGCAATGCGCGAAAGAAGCGTTGGGCTTGGTGTAATGGGCTTCCATTCATTTTTACAAAGCAAAAATGTGCCGATGGAATCAGCGATGAGTAAAGTCTGGAATAAAAAAATCTTTATGCAAATTAAGCAAAGCGCGGATCGCGCTTCAAAACTTCTTGCTAAAGAGCGCGGAGCTTGTCCCGATGCTCAAGATGTTGGAATCGAAGAAAGATTTTCGAACAAACTTGCGATCGCCCCAACCGCATCAATTTCAATTATCGCTGGTAATTCTTCTCCCGGAATCGAACCCTTCGCCGCCAATTCATTTACTCAAAAAACTTTGACTGGCTCTTTCAATGTTCGCAATAAAAATTTAGTTAGACTTTTGGAAATAAAAGGTAAAAGTGGCGAAGATGTATGGTCTTCGATTACCATCAATGAAGGTTCGGTACAACATCTTGATTTTCTTGACGAACATGAAAAATTAGTTTTTAAAACCGCTCAAGAAATTGATCAAAGATGGATTATTGATTTAGCGGCAGAGCGTCAAGAATTTATTTGCCAAGCACAAAGTTTGAATATTTTTATTCCGGGCGACGTTTCCAAAAAACATCTTCACGACATTCATTTTAGAGCTTGGCAAAAAGGCCTAAAAAGCCTTTATTACTGTCGCTCTACTTCAATTCAAAGGGCGGATAAAGTTTCAAACAAAACTCAAAAAGACGATATTGATTTTTCTGACCCAATTATTAGCGATTCAGCAAAATCAGAAAAATATGAAGAATGTTTGGCTTGTCAATAATTGAAATAGCTTCAACGCTTTCGGTGCCATAGCTCCCTCGCTTTACGAGTTACATAACTACATTTTATTACAATACTTGTAAAGCTAACGGGCTTTAGCTCCCCCCTTGAGGGTTATTTGCGTAAAAAATAGCCGTTTAGGCTATTTTTTACGCAAATAACCCTCAAGGGGAGAGCTATGGCACCGAAAACTTATCGCGAATAGGCGAATTTATTTCGCCTGGAGCG
>Ga0209443_1002092_pt1 | contig 12001 bp, 10 predicted proteins | sample LauGreBMM110DCMD_2_FD_187571 | JGI IMG/M metagenome (GOLD analysis project Ga0209443, IMG submission 187571) | Freshwater lake microbial communities from Lake Michigan, USA - Su13.BD.MM110.DCMD (SPAdes) (version 2) | ecosystem: Environmental > Aquatic > Freshwater > Lake | place: Lake Michigan... | reverse complement strand
TGTCATTTTTATAAATTAGATTTAGCAAAAATAACGGAAAGATTGTAGCTTTATACCATGAGAACAGCACTTAAAAAAGACGAAAAGATTTTAGTAGTTATACGGCAACACTGGCTTCAATTAGTATTACCCATTTTTGCTTGGTTAATAATTAGTATACTATTAGTTTGGTTCTTACCCACTGGCACTGCTTTATTAATCGCATTAGTAGCCTTACTTTTCCCTTTCTACGAGTATATAAATTGGAAATATAATCTTTGGGCAGTAACCAATTTACGTGTGGTAGATGAGAGCGGTTTTTTTAGTAGATATTCAAAAGAAAGCCCGTTGGATAAAATTAATAATGTAGAGTATGACCAAAGTTTTTTAGGCCGGCTTTTAGGCTATGGAAATGTTGATATACAAACAGCCGCAGAAATGGGCGAAACAACTTACCATTTAATTCATCATCCTAAATTATTAAAAGATACCATTACGCATGCACAGGAAGAGTACAAGAAAAATAATATTGCTAGCCAAGCTAACTTATTAGCCGAGGCTATTGCAAAAAGTAATGCAATACAACAACCATCCCAGCAAATGATAGCAGATGAATTAAATAAATTATTTGAGCTATTACAAAAAGGAGCAATTACTCAAGAGGAATATGTTGCTCAAAAAAATAAATTACTAAGTTGATGCTATGTCTATAGACAAACCTTTCCCTGTTGAACTTATTACAGAAATAGTAAAATTCAGTGTAAATGAAGATATTCAAAAATTTACAAAATAGCTCTAACGCTTGCTCTCCCTATATGTATCATTCTAGTTTCGCCTGGTTTTCTTCCTTCATATTGAATACTAACTTCTATATTGCCAGCTAGCCTTTTGGTATATTCTACATTCCACAAATAATTTTGACCAGCTGCTAACCCATCTAACAAAACATACCCAACAGTTGTATTTGCTGCACCAGCATAGCCATCAAACTTTATTTTATTTAATGTAAATTTTGCAATGATGGTACTGCTGTTTAAAATATTATAACGTACATCTGCCGATAACGAATTATTGACAGCTTTTTCTAGTGAGTCAATCGTATTTTGCTTATTACTGTAGGTATAACTTAATCCTAATCTAAAATTAGATTTATAAATGTAGGCTACATTGGGCTCTATATTATATTGGTTAATGGTGTAATTACGGTTATTAAATTTTGAACCACTTGTATTTAGTACATTTTTTATTTGCCGTAGGTTAATACTAGATATAATTCTTTTACCAATATTGTAACGTATTTTACCCGATAAATTTGTAAGTGTTCGCCCCTCAAATCCATACGATAATAACGACTTTGAATTGGCTAAACTATGCGTAACATCTACACCCCATATAATATTGTTTCTATTGTAATAAAGGGTGTTACTAAAAAATGAACTTAAGGTTATTAACGTAGTATCTACTAATTTTTTTGTAAATGGATTAAATTGAAATTTGCCGGTTGAAATATCTTTTTTACTAATTTGCAAAGCAGAGCTAGTAGTTATTCTATTTAATTGTTTAGTAATAAAGCTGCTTGTGTTTGTCATTTTTAATAGCGCTTTGGGCAATATATTGATGTTATAGTTAAATTGGATATAATTAGCTTTTACAAATTGATTACTTGGCGTAAATACTCGTATGTATTTTTTTTGATCTTGAAAAATAGCAATTTCAAATTCATTTAATTCTGGTATGTTGTTACTGTTATAATCTATCCAAGTGTACTCTCCTTGGCCTGCAGGTACTTCAACATAGGTAAATTCCCTTCGTTGCTCCTGCCCTGCACCTAGTTCATATAACACATCACCAGTTAACATTCCTTTCCAAACGTTTACAAAATATTGTGCTCTGCCTAATAAACTTTCATCTGCTTTTTGTTTTGTAAGAATACTATTTAGTATGGCTAATTTTCTATAGGTAATATTAGCTTTTACTTGATGTTTTTCGCTACGCATTAATTCTGTAAAAAAATTATAATTATAGCTTTTATCTACAAGTTGTAAAGCTGATTTTACTGGAAACAAATCTTTTCGTGTAAAAAAAAGCCCCCCCCATTTATTTAATTTTTCTTGATTAGATTTTATGAATACTTCAGACACATCAAAACCAAAACTCAATGGCATTAACGTATCTGCAATTTTATTTGTTAATTTATTATATTCTCCTGTATAGTTTGCGCCAATTTGTATTTTTTTAAATTGAATTAATTCTTTGCTAAAGTTAATAGTGGGGCGTAAATAAATACCCTTTTGTACTGTGTTGTTTGTAGTAGTAAAGCTTAAATTATTTGTGAGTTTCCAACCTTTAATAGTTGCATATTGATTTAGCTGTTGCCTAAACCCCTTATAGTTATCACTTCTAGTATAGTTGAAAATTTCGTAACGAATAGAGTTACCCTTAGCATCTGTTAGCTTTGTTGCAACGTTTGTAATATGCTCATCGGCATTTGCAATTTCAAAAGGCAAACTCCAATCTCTTAAAAACTCTACATTACGTAATCTTTCTAAGGGTTTAAAACGAGCCTGCACAAATTCGTAACCAATTTTTGTTTGTAGCCTTAATCCATTTTTTAAACCATCTAGTTTTCTATCCTCATCTGTAAACTCAAGCTTAGCAGCAATTCCATCGTCGTTAGTTTTATTTTTTTTCGAAAAAAGATTTATATCGTATTTAGATATAGCGACTTCGGTTTTAATTTTTGTATTTGGTTTAAGCAAATATTCAGTTGCAACGGTTATTACTTGTATTTTTTTAGGGGTAACTAATAAGCTTACAGGTTCCCAATCGCCTTGCTTTTCATTATTTACACTTGGCTTTACCCAAATAAATGATTTACCGTTTGTAGCATTTTGCAATTGGGTGTAATTGCCTTTGCCTGGCCCTAAATAGGTAAACGACACGTTGTATAAAACATCGTTAAGGTTTCCTGAAAGTACAAATATTGAGTCCCTAAAAGTAAGGTTATAGATGGTGTCAATTTTTTTATACAATATTTTACCAAAACTAAATGTATCTCGTATTGCATTTTCAAAAAAGGCTGTGTCAATATCATCACCAACATTAGATAAATATTGTTTTTGTTTAGCATCTAAAGGTTGGTTTATTGACGAATTTTTTGCATCGGAATTAGAGTACGCTCCTATGCTTACAAATAGCTTATCCTTAAAACTTATTTCATTATGTGCATAAATTTGAGCATTTAAAAAATTTCTATCGGCATATTCAAACTCTATTTGTATGCGTTTATCTTTTGTAATTAAGTGCTTTGGTGTAAAGGTTACTTCTGCTGTATTATAGTTAACAATATAATCCTGATCTTCTCCACGTTGGAGCAAAAGACCATCCATAAAAACCCTTTCGGTACCTGCCAATACTACAAAAAATAATTCAAGGTTAGGTGTTTTAAGCCTGTATGGGCCTTGGTTTCCTTCAATAGGTTCTAAAAAATTACGGGTAAATTTTCCTTTAGCTATTGCACCACTTACTAAAAAAGATTCTTTTATATTTTTACCAATTTTATTATCGGTTATAAAAGAAAGCCCTTGTAAGCGTTTATAAAAATTTAAAAAATAATTTTTACTTTGGCGTATATCAATATCGCCTATGTTTACTTGCCAATTTTTCTTTTTTACTTGTAAATAAATTTTATCAAACTCATTTAAGTTTTGTGTATTTCCCTCTGGTTGTATAGGAATATTATTGTCGGTAATAGCAGCCGTTAGCTCTAAACTATCGCCTATAAAACCATTTAGTTGTAAGTTTAAACTGCTATTTACAACAGCATCTTGACTATTGCCAAACGAAATTCCTCTACCAAAACTTCCTTCTGATTTTATAGTGCCAAAATCAAATAAAGGGTTTCCTTGTTTTTCAATTGGTGTTAAGCGAAAACGTTTATTAGCTAAAAAATTATTTTTAATACTATCGTAGTCGTACCCTTTTACGCTCGTATTTAATTTAAACGGAAAAACTCTATACCTTACTACAACGCTATCTTTTAGTATTTTTATTAACCATGTTAGTATAGCAGTTACTTCATTTACTTTGTATAGTGACTTATCTATTCCATCTATTGTTATCGAATTGGGAATAATGCTTAGTGAATCTAATTTTAGTATGTTTTGTTCCGTACTAATTAGTTTAATGCGTTGGTTAGATAAATTAGATGGGACATCTTGGGCAATAACTGTAAGCACAGATAGTAAACTTAAAAAAAGTAGATATATTTTTTTAACTTTCAAAAAGTAACAATGATTAATGCATTATAAAAATACGTAATTAAAAATAAGTAAGTCTTAAGTGGGCTTAATAAAAAATGCCTCCATAAGTTGAAGGCATTCTATTTATTAAAATAAATAAATTTATTCCTCTGTACTTAACGATGCACTTAAATACTCTCTATTTAACCGAGCAATATTACTAACCGAAATACCTTTAGGGCATTCAGCCTCACAAGCGTAAGTATTGGTGCAATTTCCAAATGCTTCCTTATCCATTTGAGCGACCATATTTAAGACCCGACTTTCTCTTTCTGGCTGGCCTTGTGGTAGCAATGCAAGCTGACTTACTTTAGCACTAACAAATAACATAGCACTACTATTTTTACAGGCAGCAACACAAGCACCGCAACCAATACAAGCTGCTGCCATAAATGCATCATCTGCATTTTTTTTATCAATAGGCAAGGCATTTGCATCTTGTGCATTACCCGTATTTACACTAATGTATCCACCAGCTTGTATAATTCTATCAAAGGCAGATCTATTAACCATTAAATCTTTAATAACAGGAAAAGCTTTACTACGCCATGGTTCTACTACAATAGTATCGCCATTTTTAAAAGCTCTCATATGTAATTGGCAAGTGGTATTTTTTTCCCAAGGACCATGTGCTCTACCATTTATATACATACTACACATTCCACAAATACCTTCTCTGCAATCATGGTCAAAAGCAATAGGCTCTTTACCTTCCAATATTAACTGTTCATTTAACACATCAAACATTTCTAAAAAGCTCATTTCGCTAGAAATATCTTTTACTTGATAGATTTCAAAACTGCCCGATGCGTTTGTATTTTTTTGTTTCCACACTTTAAGTGTGAGGTTCATATTGTAATGTTCCATTTGTAATGGTTAGTTTTTTATTTATAAGAACGTTGACTCGGTTTCACAATTTCAAAATTCAATTCTTCTTTTTCTAACTCCCAATTACTTTCGCCAACATATTTCCATGCTGCTACATAATTATAGTTTTCATCATCTCGTTTTGCTTCTCCGTCTTCTGTTTGGCTTTCCTCTCTAAAATGCCCTCCGCAGCTTTCGTTACGGTCTAACGCATCTTTACACATTAACTCACCAAGCTCAATAAAATCGGCTACTCTTCCTGCTTTATCTAATTCTGGATTCATTTCATTTATTGCTCCTGGTATTCTTACATCACTCCAAAACTCTTTTTTTAATGCTTGTACTTCTGCAATAGCTTCTTGCAATACTTTGGCACTACGTGACATTCCACATTTATCCCAAATTATTTTACCTAAGCGTTTGTGAAAACTTTCTACTGTTTTTGTACCTTTTATATTCATTAAGGTATTTATTCTATCGCTCACTTTCTTTTCTGCCTCTACAAATGCTGGATGATCGGTAGAGATTGATTTTGTGGCAATATCATCTGCCAAATAACTACCTAATGTATACGGAATAACAAAATAGCCATCTGCCAAACCTTGCATTAAAGCGCTTGCTCCAAGTCTATTTGCACCATGGTCGCTAAAGTTAGCTTCGCCTAAAGCATATAAGCCCTTTATGGATGTTTGCAATTCATAATCTACCCACAGGCCACCCATAGTGTAATGTACTGCAGGGTAAATACGCATAGGCGTTTCATAGGGATTTTCGCCAGTTATTTTATCGTACATCTCAAACAAATTACCATACTTCTCTTTCACAACATCTTTACCCAATACAATAATCTCAGCTTCGGAAGCATTTACATTTCCTTGTTTGCCAGCTTCTATTTTTCCATAGCGTATAATGGCATCCGAAAAATCTAAATACACAGCCATTTTAGTAGTACCTACTCCATAACCATCATCACATCTTTCCTTAGCAGCTCTACTGGCAACATCTCTTGGTACTAAATTTCCAAAAGCTGGATAACGTCTTTCCAAATAGTAATCTCTTTCTTCTTCGGGAATATCAACAGGCTTACGGGTTTCGTTTTTTTGTTGGGGTACCCAAATACGACCGTCATTACGTAAGCTTTCACTCATTAAAGTAAGTTTGCTTTGATGATCGCCACTTACCGGTATACAAGTTGGATGAATTTGTGTAAAACAAGGATTAGCAAAATGGGCTCCTAACTTATGTGCCTTCCAAGCAGCAGTTACATTGCTACCCATTGCATTGGTAGATAAATAAAATACATTTCCATATCCACCCGTACATAACAGTACAGCATGTCCGAAGTGGCGCTCCAATTCGCCAGTTACTAAATTACGTGCGATAATACCTCTTGCTTTATCATCCACCATTACCACATCTAACATTTCGTGGCGGCTGTATTGGGTTACATTACCTAAAGCCACTTGCCTTTCTAAGGCACTATATGCACCTAATAAAAGCTGCTGACCTGTTTGCCCAGCGGCATAAAAGGTACGCTGCACTTGTGTCCCGCCAAAACTACGGTTACTTAACAAACCTCCATATTCTCTAGCAAAAGGAACCCCTTGTGCAACACATTGATCTATTATTGAGGAACTCACTTCTGCTAAACGATGAACATTGGCTTCTCTAGCTCTATAATCTCCTCCTTTTACCGTATCGTAAAATAAGCGAAAAACACTATCCCCATCGTTTTGATAATTTTTAGCTGCATTAATGCCACCTTGTGCGGCAATGCTGTGTGCTCTACGAGGACTATCTTGAAAACAAAATGCTTTTACTTTATAACCCATTTCGCCAAGCGATGCAGCAGCACTAGCTCCAGCTAAACCAGTACCTACCACTATGATTTCTAACTTACGTTTATTTGCAGGGTTTACCAATTTAACATGCCCTTTATAATCGTTCCACTTTTCGTTCATTGGGCCAACAGGTATTTTAGAATTTAAAGCCATTTTTTATGATTTTTTGTACTACTTTATTTAAATTAATTCAAGGTTTATTGTATCCATCCAAAATAAAATGCTATGGGCATCAGTAAAAACAATAAACAAATAATAAACGTATAACCCACACCAATTGTTTTTATTAGCGGTGTATAACGTTTATGGTTTATGCCCAATGTTTGAAAGGCACTTTGAAAACCATGTAATAAATGCCAAAATAAAGAAATTACACCTAGGCTATAAATTAAAACTACCCACCATTTTTGAAACTCTTCTTTCATATCTAGAAACAAATTGTGACTAGCATCGTTTGCACCGCCTGCTGTATATAGTGCCACTTTAGTATCCCAAAAAAACTTAGAAATATGTATAATTAAAAAGAATAATAGTAAAGTGCCTAATAAACCCATACTGCGGCTATACCATTTGCTGTTTTCATTTGCAGCAGACATAACATATTTTGTTGGCCTTGCTGCAGTGTTTTGTTTCCACAATAATAAACCTTGAACGATATGTGCTATTAAACCTGCAAATAAACCAATTTCCATAATACGTATAACCCAATTATGGCTCATAAAATGTGCAGCTGCATTAAAAGTTTCGCCACCATCATTAATAAAAATGCAAGCATTTACACCTGCATGTACAATTAAAAAAGTAACCAAAAAAAGACCTGTAAGGCCCATTGTTAATTTTTTACCTATAGAAGAAGAAAATAAATGTTTAAAAGTCATATTAGAGATCATTGGTTATTGTTAGTGCAAATTTACGTCTTAAAGTGTAATAACAAATAAAAGTAGGGTTAGTTTATTCAAATCTAATTTAACCTTCTAATTACATCATTATCTACCTGCCCAAAAACAACCTCAGGCTTTAACGTTCTCCATCCTTCAAAATCCATTAGAGTTAAATAGTTTGTTAGCCTAGCCTTTTTAAAATCGTACTGGCTTTGCTCTGGCATATTTAAAATTACAATCCAGCCACCATCCTCTTCAATTTGTTCTCTCCATTCTTCGTAATAATCTGCATCGCTACTATGAAAGTTTAGAACGTTTTCGGCTATCAACATATATTTATTAATACCTAAAGCATATAAGTTGTCAGTAATATCTCTACGCAACGTCATTATATCATTTTCAATAGCATCGTTCCATTCGCCCAATAATTCAATTATGGCATAGCCATGCTCATAATCAACAAATAAAAGTTTTAAGTAAAGTGTTTTGCTACCAAAAAAATCCCATTGGGGATGAATGTAATAATTATACACAGTTTGCGAAAACTCAAACTCACTGTAGGTTCTACCATAAAAAGGGGAAACTTTATCTTCTTCGGCCGTGTATAAGTGCCGCCAATTATAATAGGGTTCAATATTTTGCATTTGATTTTGCAAATTTATAGTCTTTTCACAGCACAGAAAAAAAGTTAAAAGAGTTTTTCCCGATGTTAATCAAAAAAGCTTTGCGTAAACTCCCAACTTAAATATCTCTGCGGTAATTAAAACAAAAAGCCCACAACTTTAGTTGTAGGCTTTTTGGTACTTATACCAATATTTTTATTGAACTACTATTCTTTCGGTAAACATTAATTTTTGGTTAGCATCGCTAACTTTTACTAAGTACATACCTTTTGCTAAGGTAGATTTTAACTGTACTTTTTCGGCTTGTACTTTAGCTGCAATGTTTGCTGTTTTATTTAAAATTATTCTGCCTGTTAAATCAGTAACCGTAATAGTATAGGTGCCTACGCTTAAATCATCAAACAAAACTTTAAACTCACTGTTTGTTACAGGGTTTGGATATACTCTTGAGCCACCAGAAATTACATCTGTATATAATTGTGGTGGTGTAGTATTAAACTTATTTTTTGAGTTGTATTCTTTTTGAGAAAGAAAATTAGCATTGGCTAAATCTGAAGCGTTGAACTGATTTTCGGTATTTTCAATTTTTGTTGCTGCTAAGGATTTAACATTTACCTTAAATAAACCATCAAAAACTACTGCACTTCCTACAATCATATTACCCTCATTATCTACGGCAGATGCGTTTGTTGTAAATGTTGCAGGTAAACCAGTAATCGCTCCATCATAAGTGGCAATTTTGCTATTAACATCTACGCTAAATACATTATGATTAGCACTTACAATAACTAATTTACCAAATGCATCAGCTACAATATCGCCGCCCCAACTTGTACATTTATTATGTACCGAAATTGTTTTGTTACTTTCAGCATCTACCAAAGCGCCTAAATCTTCTACAACAACTTTATTACCTGTTGTAAAACGTATTAAATGGTTAGCATCATTGGTAATGGCATAACCATAACCATCTGCAGCAATAACCATTCTTGTTAAATGATTTTCTTCGTTTTGATAGGTTGCAGACGCTCCAATAATATTTTGCTTAACTACAGTAAAACTAGCATTTGCATTGTCTAAATCTAAATAACGAATTTCGGATAAATGCATTGGTGCAAAATACAAACGGTTATGCCTTGCATCTAAAGCTGCTGCTGCAACTCCAAATACGGTTGGTTTTGCATCTTGTGTATTTAAAAATTTGCTGCCATCAGCGTAGCTCATTTTAAAGGCAGTAGCATCAGCCTCAAACAATGTTTTAACAACCGTACCCGTTGCTAAATCAACCTGTTTAATATTGTTCCATAAAAATTTATTGCTGTTGCTACCTGTTATAGCATAAGCATTACCAGCATTTTGAGCTGTAGCTAAAAGTGAACTTGCAATAAATGTTGTGGATAGTAAAAATTTAAAATTCATAGTGTAAATTTTTTATTTTATTATAAAACTAAGTTACGTAATTTCCATAGATAATTTCAAAAATAAGTTACTAACGGCATGTTATTAAAAAGATTCTATAACATTTTTAACACTCCCTTTTTCTAAAAGTAAATTTTTGGCTTTTTCATAATCCGTTAGGTTAAGCTTTTCCATCACCATTTTTATCCCTCTATCTACCAATTTATCATTTGTTAATTGCATATTTACCATCCTATTACCTTCTACCCTACCTAATTGTATCATTAACGCTGTACTTATCATATTTAAAACTAACTTTTGCGCTGTACCACTTTTCATACGTGTGCTACCGGTAATAAACTCTGGACCTACCACTACCTCTATAGGAAAATCGGCTACATGGCTTAAGGGAGATTGTAGGTTGCAACTAATACTACCTGTAACAATTTGATTTTGTTTACATTTTTCTAATGCTGCAATTACATAAGGTGTTGTACCACTTGCTGCAATACCTATTACTACATCTTTTTTATTAATAGAATGTTGTTGTAAATCTTTCCATCCTTGCTCTACATCATCCTCAGCAAACTCTACAGCTTCTGTAATAGCTTTATTTCCTCCGGCTATTATGGCGATAACTAAGCCATAAGGCACACCAAATGTTGGTGGGCACTCACTTGCATCAACCACTCCCAATCTACCGCTCGTACCTGCTCCAATATAAAACAATCTGCCCCCCATTAGCATTTTATCTACCAATACATTTATCAAGGATTCAATTTGTGGAATAGCTTTTTTTATAGCACTTGGTATTATGGTATCTTCTTTATTAATATTAAAGAGTAATTCGTTAATGGTCATTTTTTCTAACTCATTATAAATCGATTCTGCTTCTGTTGTTCGTTTAAATTCCATATTTTATTGACTATGATACTTAATTAATCCGTCCATTGGTTTTTTTATAACAATACCTAATTGCAATTCGTAGGCGTTACACATTTCTTTTAAAACATCTTTAAACCCGAAAGCCACACTTCCTACAAAATTAATAGGCATATGCCAACTTTCTCTGTATTTGTAAACATGATTAAAAAAGAAGTCGTTAAAGGAGTCTTCAATAATGTTTTCAATCATGTAATGTCCTCTATTTTCAATTAAAAAAGGTACAAACGATGCTAAATAACGGTTTGGTAAGGGTTGTTTGTACACATGATTTAAAATATCCACACTATTGGTGGCATATTTTGCATTAAACCTGTCCATTAAATCTTCATCAAAGGTTTTATATAAAAAATACTGAATTACTTTTTTACCTAAATAAGCCCCACTACCCTCATCGCCTAAAACATACCCTAAACCTGGACTATTTTTTACAATTTTTTTGCCATTATAAAAACAACTATTACTACCAGTGCCTAAAATACAGGCAATCCCTTTATTACTGCCACACAAGGCCTTAGCTGCACCCATTAAATCATGATCAACAGCTACCTTAGCCTTGGTAAACACAAGGCTAATGGCCTTTTTAACTGATTTTATGTTTTCTGGATTGCTGCAACCTGTACCATAAAAAAACACTTCATCAATGCGTATATTTTTAATTTTAGGCATTAATTCTTTCGCAATAATTTGCTGTATTTGCTGGGTAGTTAAAAAATACGGACTTAGCCCTTGGGTAGTTACTATTTTTTTAGATTTACCGTTTAACAAACACCATTCTGCTTTGGTGGAACCACTATCGCAAATTAGTTTTATAGACATATTGGTTTTGTTTATTTAAAAATAAGAAAGTTTAAGGATAGACAGAGAAGAAAGTTTTGCTTTAGATAAAACTTAATTTTTAGTTGAAGTAAACAAAAATTTTGAATGTTTTTGTAGTAAAAATCGCCAGACATAATTAGTACCAAAGAGGTTACTAAATATTACCCCATATTGTCTATTTTTTAGTAATATGCTTAGTGGCATTCAAATAATTATCTTTGCCGAATGATTAATAAAAAATTGCAAGTTTGGCTTCCGCTTTTGTTTAGCCTTATTATGATTGTGGGTATGTACGTTGGTTATTATATGAGAGACAATATGCCTGGAAAAAACTTTTTTAGCAGAGAAAA
>Ga0209443_1002083_pt1 | contig 12037 bp, 8 predicted proteins | sample LauGreBMM110DCMD_2_FD_187571 | JGI IMG/M metagenome (GOLD analysis project Ga0209443, IMG submission 187571) | Freshwater lake microbial communities from Lake Michigan, USA - Su13.BD.MM110.DCMD (SPAdes) (version 2) | ecosystem: Environmental > Aquatic > Freshwater > Lake | place: Lake Michigan... | reverse complement strand
TTGAATTTCTCGGAATTTCTATTAGCAATGAATGAACAACCATTATTTGAGCTGCTGCAAGGGAAACAATGGGATTTGATAACTGGTTTTAAAGCAAAGTTTATTAATTTATTAAAACAGTATTATTATGTTGGTGGCATGCCTGAAGTGGTATTGACTTTTATCAATCAAAAGGATTTTAATAAAGTAAGGGAAAAGCAATTGAATATTTTGGCTGCCTACGAACAGGATTTTTCAAAACACGCGCCTAATGAAATCGTCCCAAGAATTAGGCTGGTATGGCAATCCCTTCCTTCGCAGTTGGCAAAAGAAAACCGAAAGTTTATTTATGGTAATTTGAAAAAAGGTGCTAGGGCTCGAGAATTTGAGCTGGCCATTGAATGGCTCACGGATGCAGGTATTGTGCATAAAGTAAGCAGGTGTAACAAGCCGGCAATGCCATTGATTGTGTATGCCGTTCTTTCGGATTTTAAATTATTTTTATTAGACGTAGGGTTATTAGCTGCCATGGGCAATCTCGATATTCAAACCCTCATTGCGGAGCAATCTCTTTTTGAAGAATTTAAAGGAGCACTTGCTGAGCAATATGTTTTGCAACAATTTAAAACCGTTGAGCAGCTTCCCATTTATTATTGGACGGCAGAAAAAGCAACTGCTGAGGTTGATTTTCTCATCCAATATCAAAATCGCATCATCCCGGTAGAAGTAAAAGCTGCGGAAAATTTAAAGGCCAAAAGCCTAAAAGCCTATCACCAAAAATTCCATCCAGAAATAAGCATTCGCACTTCTTTATCTGATTATAGAAAAGAGGATTGGTTAATCAATTTGCCTTTGTATGCTTGTGTAACTTTCTTAGAGGAAAAGGGGCTTTAGTGGGCTCATCCTTCAATGTAAAATGAATAACGTATTCAACACCCCAACCTTAGAATGCAGTCGAAAAAAATACAAAATCCGTCACTATTTGGCTAGACAATATTGTTGTTTACGATACCAAAGCCTAATTTCTTTATTATTAAGGAGTTAGGCTTTTTTAATGTATGAATTTTACTGTTTATATACTTTATTCTTCCATCAGTCAAAAGCATTACACTGGATTCACTTCTAATCTTGAACAAAGATTGTTATCTCATAATTATTTAGGTAATGATTGGACAAAAAATCATCGTCCATGGGAGCTGATTTATAGGAAGTTATTTTCTTCAAAAAGTGATGCAATGAATTATGAAAAATGGCTAAAGACTGGTGTGGGAAGAGAATTTATTAAATCGCTTTCTCTTTAGCATGGGATTGATATCCGCCGCGGCGGACGGCAGTTAAAGTCTGCTTCCCGATACTGAGACTAATTTATTTATTGTTAAGGAGTTAGGCTTTTTTAATGGCCTTTCTTTTGATTATTATGGCGTTAGAGTTAGCTGTAAGGTTTTCAGGACGAGTCACTGTTAATATAATTTCTGTTTTCATCTTTAATTAGAGTCTTTATTAAACAATTCAAATGCTTCGGTATCCTTGTATTCAATCATTTTGGCCTTAAGTTCAGACTTCAATTTTTTGATAACTCCTGCGTAAGCTTTGTCGCCATATAAATTCTTCATGTTCTTAGGGTCCTTTTTTATGTCATATAATTCCCATGAATTCTGAGGTCCATAAAATTTAGCCAGGGTATATTGATCTGTCCTTAATCCAAAATGCGGAGCCACACTATGTGGCCGAGGGTATTCATAATAATGATAATAGGATTTATTATCCCATGGTTTATTTGGATTTTGAAGCAACGAATAAAAAGATTTCCCTTGCATTCCTTCCGTTGGCTTTACCCCTGCAATATCTAAAACAGTAGGTGCCCAATCGATGTTTGAAACGACTTGTTGTACTTTGGTCCCTGGTTTAATCTTTCCTGGGTACTTGATTACAAAAGGGGTTTTCAAGGACTCTTCATAGATAAAACGCTTATCGAACCAGCCGTGTTCTCCCAGGTAAAAACCCTGATCAGAGGCATAAATAACCACAGTGTTTTTAGACAGACCGGTTTTGTCTAAATAATCCAAAAGCTCTCCAATATTCCGGTCCAAAGAACGGGCTGTTGACAAATAATCCCTCATATATCGTTGAAATTTCCATTCCACTAATGCCTTACCTGTCAAATGATTCTCCTCAAATTCTTTGGTAACCTTATTTTGATAGTAGTCATAAAAAGCTGCTTTTTGAGCAGGTGTAAATCGCTTGTAGATCGGATTATTATAGTTGGCATTTACTTTCAAATCTTGACCTAAAATCATTGTTTTGTCTACGGTCATATCTTGGTCTCGTGCGGCAGGCCTTCCTTCATATGTGTCATAAAAATTATCCGGAATTGGGAAAGTCACATCATCATAGGAACCTAAATCCTGTATGTCCGGAAACCATTCGCGATGAGTCGCTTTATGACCGACCACCATAAAAAAGGGCTTAGATTTATCTCTTTGCTCAATCCATTCCTTAGAAAATTTAGTAATCAAATTCGATACATAACCTTCGTATTGAATCTTTTCATTGTTTTTATTGATGAAATCTGGATTGTAATAAAAACCTTGACCAGGCAACACATTTAAAAAATCAAAGCCATGCGGAAGACTGCCTAAATGCATTTTTCCTACCCAAGCGGTTTGATATCCATTTTTTTGCAAGGCCTCAGGAAAAACTGACTGGTCTATATTAAATACTTTTTCATTCACCTTATAGCCGTTCATGTGGCTAAATTTTCCGGTTAATAAAGTAGCCCGACTTGGCCCACAAATGGAATTGGTTACCACATTATTGTACAAAATGGCACCGGCCTTTGCAATACGATCGATGTTAGGCGTCTTGGCGATTTTACTTCCATAAGCGCTGATGGCCTGAGAAGTATGGTCATCGGAAAAAATAAAAATGATGTTGGGCTTCTGGCTAAATGAAACAAAGGGGCTTATTACCAAAAATAAAGTAAGTAAATTTTTCATCGTGTTTAGTTTAATTTATACGCCTTAGTGTCACTAAATTTTATATTAAGGTTATTTAGCTCGAACAAGTTATGGCTCCAATTTATGAAATCCATTTCCCAGTTTAAAATGGATAATTCCTTACACCGAAGATATAAAATCTTTGATATAAGATTCACATTGTCTCGTCTTAGAAAAACCTTGTCCATTCATCATGAAAGGAAGTGATTGTTGTCGAAGTGATGTAGAGAAAGAGATCAATAAAATTATTTAAATCTCTTTTGATTTATATATTCTTTGTGGGTTAAGCCGGTTTCCTATTTAATGGTGTAAAGATTTGCTAAGTAGAGCTAACAAAGTGATAAATTAGTTACACTTAAATTAAGTAAATTAATTTCACTTTACAGCCTAAAAATCTCTTTTACAATGAGGTTGATTTGTTAGTCACTAAAACTGATAACAAAAAAAATAATTTCAGTAAGACATTGATATTTAATAATTTCATATATGCATTATTTTAATAGGTTAACTTTTTTAAAAAAAATAAACTTATTTGTTAAAAATTCGTTTACTTTGAATTGGAGTCCAGCAACCATTAAAAACGGGGAGTATCTGAAAATCCATAAGAGTAGGAAAAAACTAAAAAATTTGTTACATGGAAAATTTAGAAAAAATCGCTAGTGACAATTACGTGGCATTCACGTTTTTCATCGGCACAATGGCCATGATGGCTGCATCAGTTTTCTTCTTTTTTGAATTGAGCAACACTTCAAAAAAGTGGAGAACATCTGTTTTGGTATCAGGATTAATAACTTTCATTGCAGCGGTACACTACTACTACATGAGAGGTTATAATCTAGCGACGGGAGATTCTCCTACGTTTTTCCGTTACGTTGACTGGATCCTTACTGTACCATTAATGTGTGTGGAGTTCTATTTGATCACTAAGAAAGCAGGTTCAAAAATCGGCTTACTTTGGAAATTGATCTTCGCTTCACTTGTAATGTTAATTACTGGTTACATTGGAGAGGTTTTAGATCCTACTAAAAGTGTTCTTTGGGGTGTTATCTCAGGGGCAGCTTATTTCTACATTGCTTACCTAGTTTGGTTTGGAGAAGTTGCAAAATTATCTCAAACTGCAGGTCCAAATGTAGCAAAAGCTACAAAGATCTTGGCTTGGTTCGTATTAGTTGGTTGGGCAATCTACCCTCTAGGTTACATCCTTGGAACTGAAGGTGGTTTGTTTGGAATGAAGCTAGTAAGTGACAAGGTTGCTGCGTTACACGCAATGGATATTGTTTACAACATTGCCGATGCAATTAACAAAATTGGCTTTGGTTTAGTTATCTATGCTTTAAGCAGACATGAAGATTAATTTATTTCTTTATAAATAAAAAAAGGGTTCTTCTATAAATTGAAGAGCCCTTTTTTTATAAAGTTTAGATTGCCTCGTTCTGAAATAGGTTGATACAAAATAAGTGTCACCAAAATGAATAAAGGACAATTCAGATTTAAAAAATTTCAATGCAAGACCCTACTACTAAAGTGGATTATTTGTTTTCGGGTGCCGGCGCATCTGCAACACTACTGCTTTTGAATATGGAAAAGCAGGGTCTATTACAAGATAAAAAGATTTTAATCATAGATCCAGATACCAAGCACAACAATGATAAAACGTATTGTTTTTGGTCTGAACAAAACGAACCGCTTACTCTGCTATGCCGAAATTTAATAAGCCATCAGTGGGATGAGGTAAGTGTTAATCGCAACATAAAAGAGTCTTTGTTACCCAAAAAATATTTTCATATATCCTCAATTGATGTCTACAAAGAATTAAGACGCATTATCAATCAATATAATTTTCAAAGAATAGAGGGCTCAGTTATCGAAATGATAACTATTGAAAATGGAGTTAAAGTAATTACAGATTCAAGTGTTTGGGAATCATCCTTAGTATTCGATAGTCGGCCACCTAAATATTTGCCCCCAAAAAATGATGATACCCACTTACTTCAATCTTTTATAGGTTATGTGATTACCACTGATGATCCGATTTTAAATACAAATTGTATGGATCTAATGGACTTCAATGTTGATCAATTAGGCGCTACCCAGTTTATGTATGTCCTACCATTAGGTGAAGGAAAAATGCTTGTTGAATTAACTCGTTTTGGGATAGAAGCAATTACACAAAAAGAAGCCAATTCTGTTTTAGATTTATATATCACCCAACGATTTGGGAATTTTCAAATTTTAGATATAGAGATAGGATGTATTCCGATGAGTACTGCAGATATTTCTGTTGAATATTTACCTGGAGTGATTGCTATCGGGGGAAGAGCAGGTGCTGTTAAACCCAGTACAGGTTATGCGTTTAAAAATATGTTTAATCATGCGGAAAGATTAGCTGACAGTTTGAAAAGAAATATCGAACCTGCGGTAATTGCTGATTCATCTCGTTTTCGGTTTTATGACCGGTTGTTACTTTTGATACTTACCAAACAGCCTTTCCAAGGAAAACCAATCTTTGAAGCGTTGTTCAAAAAAAATGAAATTAAAAATGTATTTCTATTTTTAGATGAAAAGACAACGCTGATTCAAGATATTCGAATCTTTTTGACCTTACCAATAAAACCCTTTTTAAAAGCGGTAGGCTGGGTCGTTTCATCGAGAATGCAAAGAATATTAATACCTTTTATATTATTGCTTTTATCATTGCTATTTTTGTTGCTATTTAAAACCGCACCTCAGCTCTTTAATTTTGTACAAATAACTATGTTCACTGCGGGAATGTTTTTGGTAGGCATACCACATGGTGCTGTTGATCATTTACTCGAGACAGGCAATTTTAAAAGTCGAATCAAACCAGGCTTTGTAATTAAATATATAGGATTGGCTTTATTCAATCTAGTAATATGGATATTTTTTCCAACGGTTGCCTTACTATTTTTTATTGGTTATTCTGCATGGCATTTTGGACAAAACGATTGGAGGGAATGGCAACCTAACAATATAAATTCTTTAAAGAACTACATCTGGGGAATTTTTATTTTTGGTATTATTTTATGTGGTCACATAACTGAAACCAATACTATCTTGTATAATATGAATGTATTCAAATTACCATTGTCCGATATTGAGGGAAAGATTGTCAGTGCTTTGATTGTATTTGTAGCTATTGCATGGGCAATTTTTGAAAAAAGATGGAGGATGATATTTAGTTCTCTCATGCTTTTGGTTAGTATCGAGTTGCCGCTGATTTCTTCATTTGGTTTATATTTCATCGGGCAACATAGTTTGAATGGATGGTCGCATTTAAAACAAGGGATGAGCGTTGATAACAAATCGCTCTATTTGAAGGCATTGCCATTTACGATTGGAGCGCTGGTGTTATTTGCTGCTTTTATTTATTTATTGAGAAATAATTATTTAACTGAATTCAACGAAAGTCTAATTACTATTTTTTTTGTATTTATCTCTTGTATTAGTTTCCCTCATGTAATGGTGATGAACCGGTTTTACAATTTAAAACTGAATAGATAACTAGTATATTAATTTATATATTAAATTATTTAGTCCCCAATTGATTGAATTAATAAGAATTAAAATCATCTTTCAAAAAAAGTTAATTACATAGTCAATGCTAGTATTTTGATCAAAGTAATATTTTCCTTTTTATTTTTTACTAAATACTACTCCTGACTTTTTTACCAGTTTGTTTATTATCTAATCTTATCTAGTCGCCTTAATAACTCCTCTGAAATAACCAATGTCTTCCCCGATTCCCATAAATGGATTCGTCATATCCTTTTCATGCTCTAGGCCTACCACACCCGTATAGCCTACCTTACGTAACATTTTCACAAATGCTGGAAAGTCAATAATGCCGCGACCGATTTCAAGAGAGTAACCTAGTTTTGTTGGCGCTGTTACATCTTTTAAATGAATGTCAAAAACCCTGGACTTATACAATTTAAGATCTGCTACCGCATCTTTTCCTGCTCTGGTGTCATGGCCAATATCCAAACACATTCCCATTCTTGGGTCCAGATCTTTTACATGATTCCATACATCTTCCGCATCTGGATAGATAGCAATATCTGGACCATGTAAATGTATAGCTAATTTAATATCATATTCTTTCACCTTATTATTTACATAAGTTAGTAACTCATAATTGGGTACACCGATGATCATTTTTACTCCCACCTTTTTTGCATATTCAAAGGCACGATCTACTTCGGATTCAGACTTCATATAAATGGGCCCTACTGCATAACCTATTACTCCTTTTGATTTTAGCTTTTCATTAAATGCAGCAATCTGTTCAACGGAACTATTTAAAGGAAGATGAAAATCTTTGATGGTGAAATAATGAAGATCCATTCTTTGGAAGGTTTCTAACGCTCTATCAATATCGATTTTAACAAAAGTATATCCAGCTATGCCTAGCTTAAACTTCTCTGCATTTTCAACAGCTGGCTGAGGTCCAGGACGTTCTGCTTTCTGCGCTAATATTGCCTGCGGTAGAGTGGTGAAGAAGCCAGCGATTAAAAAAACTACTATTTTTTTCATTTTTATTTATTTTTTTAAATGATTTTTTGAAATTAAATCTTGTAGTATTGTTCCCAACCTTTTCGAGGTGGAAGGCCAGTTAATAATTGGTTGGCTATTTTATTATTAGTAATCTGTTTTGTCTTTCTATCAAATAATAACTTGGTATTTAGCTTCTGAGCCATCACTCCCAATGCGAAAACTTGACTAAGCGGACCTGCTATTTCAAAAGGAGAACGAGTTGACTCTTCGCCCTTACAAGCTTTTAAAAAGTTGGCGTAGTGATTCGAAGGACTCTTAGGTACTTCAGGCAATTTAGATGCCATGTCTTTTGCTTTATCCGCTGGAATAATCGATAGCATACTTCCATGCGAGCCACCTTTAAATATCAAGTCCTTACCATAAATAATTTTACCTGGATTTAGTTTTACAGGTTGAATTTTACCAACGCTGGTGGTCGGTATATTAGGATCCAATTCAGAAACTCCATATCCTTCTGGAACGGGTGGGATATTTTTTAATCCATCATACCAAGTAATATCACAGGCTGGCATATTGGCTCTTTCTGGAAACTTAAATAAGATGGTAGAAGCCATCGGATAGAAAAAAGGATTGTGACCATCGGCTCTCAACATATTTATTTCAGTTGGTAAACCAAGATCTAAAAATTGATGAGCTGTGTCAATTAGATGAGCACCCCAATCTCCTAAAGCACCCATTCCAAAGTCGTACCAACTTCTCCATTGTCCATTTACAAAATCGTGATTGTATTGGTGTGGTTGAGTAACACCTGTCCAGATATCCCAATCAAGTGTTGAAGGAATAGGTTCAGCAGCAGGAAAACTTTTAATGGTAGGATCCCATCCATACCATCTGCGCGAAGAATTCATGTGGGCGGTGATAGCGGTGACGTCTTTTATAATACCTGCTTCTTTCCAAGCTTTAAATTGAAAATAGTTTCCCTCAGAATGTCCTTGGTTTCCCATTTGGGTTGCGAGCTTTGGATACTTTCGTGCTGCCTTCATCATCAGTTCTACTTCATGAAAGGTCCGTGCCATCGGCTTTTCAACAAATACATGTTTTCCTAAACCCAGTGACATCATGGTAATAGGAAAATGGGAATGATCGGGTACACCGATGGTAACCGCTTCAATTTGATTACCCATTTTATCAAACATTTTTCTAAAGTCTTGGAAGCGCGGTACGTCAGGGAATTTTTTTAAAACTTCAAGAGTTTGTGGAGCACCCATGTCTACATCACAGAAAGCAACTAAATTACAAAGGCCTGTATTAAACATGGAAAATACATCTGATCCACCTTGATTACCGATGCCAATGCAAGCAAGATTTACTTTTTCTCCAGCTTTACGGAAAGTTGTTTTTTCAAATATGCTTGCAGATGTATTGTTCCATACAGAGGGAGCAACAGCAGAAGCTGCAGAAAGCGTTAAGGCTTTTTTTAGAAATGATCTACGTGACTTTTTGTTAGCGTTCATTGGATCGTTTATTGATTTTAAATTTGAATGGTTTATTATTGATGCTACAAAAAAACTTTAATTTTCATAAACTAGTAGTACCAACTTTAAATATACCAATTGTTTTGTTTCTACCAAAAGGTAGCTAGCAAAGAAGAGGCTTTTATGAATCTTTTAAAGCGTGTACTTCATCAGTAGAAGTTATCTATCTTATATATCATGATTATAACTAATTTTACAAATATTGAAGGGTTTTGAACAGGGGAAATATTTTATTACCTACCGTCGATATTTACATTCGTATATTATGAAGCAAAAATCTATTGTAAAAATATTTTTACTAACTGTTTATTTATTGGTTGGTAAACTATTAATTGCTCAAAATATTTTAATTGAAGGGTCAGTAGCTGATAGTGGTTTAAATAAACCTCTTATTTCAGCTACTATTTCTTTGGCGCGTGCTAAAGATTCTTCCTTGATCAGTTTTACTAGAACGAATGAACAAGGATTTTTTCAGTTAAAAAATGTAGTAGCCGGAAAATACTTAGTATCTGTTTCCTATGTTGGTTACCATCCTTTGTGGTTGGCTATTAAAGTTGGTTCATCAGCAAAATTATCCTTGGGTAATATTTATATGCTAGATACTAGCAGGATGGAGAATATTAATATTATTGCGAAAAGGCCACCGGTAGTAATCAATAATGATACGATTGAATTTAATTCTGAAAATTTTAAAACATTGCCCAACGCGGTAGTGGAGGATATGTTAAAGAAAATGCCTGGTATTGAAGTAGATAAGTCGGGGTCTATTACTGTGAATGGAAAGTCTGTTTCGAAAGTATATGTAAATGGGAAAGAGTTTTTTACAGGAGATCCAAAGATGGCTACTCGAAACTTACCAGCAGATGCGGTGGATAAAATTCAAGTGTTTGATAAAAAGTCGGACCAGTCGATGTTTACTGGTATTGATGATGGCAATGAGCAAGCTAGTATTAATATTAAATTAAAAAAAGATAGAAATCATTCCACCTTTGGTAAGATCAGTGGGGCAGCAGGTGATCCCGGCAGATGGGATGCGCAGGGTAATATAAATCGATTAAATGATGATGAACAAATTTCATTGATCGCAATGGCTAATAATATCAACCGACAAGGTTTTTCATTTGGTAATATAGCTAATTTCTCAGGAGCAGGAGGTGGAATGCGTCCGGGTGGAGGTGGTGGGGTGATAATTATGGGTAGTGATGTGGGGGGAGGTAATTCACAAGGTGTTGCCAACACTTATGCGGGTGGAGGTAATTATTCAAATGTGTTTAATAATAAAAATATTGATTTTAACTCTAATATTTCAGCCAGTGATATCGATCGCGCAATGAATAGTAAGTCTTTTATACAGAATCTTACACCGGGAAATGTTTTTAGTCAAAATTCAAATACTAGTTCTCAATCTAGAGATCGACAGGGAAAATTTGGTAGTACTTTAGATCAAAAGGTTTCTGATAAATTCTCTTTTAAATTTGTGCCTGCTATTACCACTCAGCACGGAAGCTCTTCAGGATTTTCTTCTGCATCTACTTTTTTGCCGGATGGTACATTGGCTAATTCTACTCAAACAAATTCTTCAAGTGTGTCAGATGCATTCAATGCCTCGGGTAGTTTATTATTGAGAAAAAAGTTTGCTAAAAAAGGACGTACGATTTCATCTACGATCACATTTGGATACAATGAATCTACTTCCAATGGGTACCAACTTTCTAATTTGAAAATCTATCAAAATTCTTTGCTTATAAAAGATTCATTAATGGATCAACAAAATATTCGAGATGGCAATTCGCTTGACTATTCAGCTAATTTGGTTTACACAGAGCCAATGAGTAAAAAGTCATTATTGGAATTTAATTCTTTTCTAAGTGAGAGCGATGGATCAAGTCATAAAAAAGTGTATGATATTAATAAAGTAGATGGTAAATATGATTTATTAAATAATCGATTGACCAATGAATATGAGAATAATTACCTGTATTCGGGAGGAGGTATGAATTTTAGGACCAATCAAAAGTTGTTTAGTTTTTCATCTGGTGTTTCCATTCAAAATACTCAAATTACTGGCTCGAATATTAATACGCAAGTAAAAGTGAATCAACAAGTCACGGATCTACTTCCTTCTGCTATGTTGCAGTTTAATTTTGCGCGTACCAAAAATTTAAATTTTAATTATCGAACGTCTACTTCTCAGCCATCATTAACACAGTTGCAACCGATCCTAGACTTGAGTAATATCAATAATCCAATAATGGGTAATCCTAATTTACAAAGAACGTATACGCATAATTTAAATCTTAGATATTTTTCGTCTAAATTCATTTCGCAGAAAAACTTTTTTGCTTTCTTAAATGCTACTTTGTCTGATAATTCTATCGTAAATTATGATAGTGTTTTATCTAATCGAACGATACTGACTAAGCCTGTCAATGTAAATGGAGTGTATAGGATTAATGGAAACGCCAATTATGGGTTTGGTTTGAAAAAAATTCATTCAAGGGTAAATCTTGGCTTGAATTTAGGGCTAAACAATAATGTCTCTTACGCCAACGGGAATTTAAATAATATCGTGATTAAAACTGCAGGGCCTTCTCTTACCTATAATTATATGGTAAGCGATGTAATTGATATTAATTTCTCGGCCAGATATTCTTATAGCGTTACTAATAATAAAAAAAATCCTTCTTTAAATACCAATTATTTAACGAGAGTGTATTCGGTTGATATTATTAAAAATTTACCTTGGGGTTTGGTATTAAACCAGTCATTGAATTATACAATTAATTCTGGTAGAGCAGAGGGTTATAATACGGCTATTCCAATATGGAACGCTTATTTTTCCAAATTTTTCCTGAAAAATAAACGTGCCGAAGTGAAACTTACTGCCTATGATTTACTTAACAAAAGTGCAGGAATAAGTCGGACTGTATTGCAATCTCAAATTATTGACCAGCAGTATAATGTGATTAATCAATATTTTTTAATTGGCATTACTTACAGTTTACAAAAATC
>Ga0209443_1002082_pt1 | contig 12038 bp, 12 predicted proteins | sample LauGreBMM110DCMD_2_FD_187571 | JGI IMG/M metagenome (GOLD analysis project Ga0209443, IMG submission 187571) | Freshwater lake microbial communities from Lake Michigan, USA - Su13.BD.MM110.DCMD (SPAdes) (version 2) | ecosystem: Environmental > Aquatic > Freshwater > Lake | place: Lake Michigan... | reverse complement strand
GATTTACCCTTAGATATTCCAATGAAGGGCGGAGACGATGAAGTACAAATCAGTAAGGGGTCTACTCACAAAAGATGAGTCACTCATCCCTGTAACTTTTATCGATAAACTTGAAGATATCTTGCACGGCTTTCTAGGAATTTTACTGTTTGTAATTTCTATGTTGGCTGCTGGTTACACACTCCAACGCCTTATTGAAACCCGTCCCTTTTTCCCATTAGGAATGATTCAAGGAATCAATGACATTTTATTTGTTGTAATTATTCTAGAAATCATGCGCACGGTAATCGTGCGATTTACTGATGGAGTTTTTCAATTAGATAACTTCTTGATTATTGGTGTGATCGCCGCTGTCCGACATATCCTCACAGTCGGAGCTTCACTTACAATGGAGAAAGAGAAGACAACTGAAAACTTCAACCGTGCTCTCATGGAAATGGGCGTTAACACGGGAATAGTTTTGGCACTTGTCTTTGCATTATTTTTAGCACGTGCTGCACGTACAAAATCCGCTACGAAATAGAGTCAACCAGCTGCGCTCATTTTCATGAGCCGTCTTTGGTGGCGGGTGAAGGATTTGAACCTTCGAAGGCAGAGCCGGGGGATTTACAGTCCCCTCCCATTGGCCGCTCGGGCAACCCGCCAAGGTCGAACAAGTACTGCGGCAATTATGGATAGTGTGAAGGGAAAGGATACCTTAGCCTCGTAGGTCGAACAAACCGCCTTTTTTAGCCAGTGAAGGAGCCCTCACCATGGCATCAGATGCAAGCTTTGACGTAACCTCCAAGATCGACCGCATGGAGCTCGATAACGCTATTAATCAGGCTATTCGCGAGATTGATACTCGCTTTGATTTCAAAAACACTGGCTCAAAAATTGAACTTGAAGGTGAAAAGGTTTTGATTGAAGCCGATACTGAAGAGCGTGCAAAAGCAGCACTCGATGTCGTGAAAGACAAGATGATTAAGCGTGGAGTTTCACTTAAGCATCTAGATGCAGGAGCCCCACAACTCAGCGGCAAGATCTACAAAATCTCTGCACCATTAAAAGAAGGCATCTCAACTGAGAATGCCAAAAAGATTGCAAAGCTTGTTCGCGATGAAGGTCCTAAATCAGTTAAGACTCAGATCCAAGGTGATGAACTACGTGTGACATCAAAGAGCCGTGATGATCTTCAGGACACTATGGCCATGATTAAAGATGGTGGCTGGGACTTCGCAGTTCAGTTTACGAACTTTAGATAATTGAGTAAATATAAGCTCGGCCTCGTTTATGGCGTTAGCGCATATTTCGTTTGGGGTTTTCTACCAATATATTGGAAGCACATTGAAAATGCCTCTTCCTTTGAAATTCTTGCTAATCGAGGCATTTGGTCCTTAGTTGTTTGCACTTTGTTGCTAACACTGAGAAAACAATTGAAAAGTACATTCTTGATTATAAAATCTAAACGTATGTTTTCAATCTTGGCGATTTCCTCTGGACTCCTCACAATAAATTGGGGAGTATTCATCTGGGCCGTGGGTGCTGGCCGAGTTGTTGAGAGTGCCTTGGGTTACTACATAACTCCATTACTAAATGTTTTGTTTGGGATTTTAGTTTTTAGAGAATCACTTCGGGTTTTACAGTGGCTAGCCGTAGCATTTGGAGCCGCATCTGTGCTAATCCTGACCCTTGAATATCATCAATTTCCTTGGATCTCACTTTCACTTGCATTTTCATGGGGAACATATAGTTTAGTAAAGAAGTTGATTGACCTAGGAGCTCTCGAATCCCTCACGATTGAAACACTAATTGCCTTCCTCCCAAGTTTGGCTTTTCTTTTCTATATTGAAGGAAATGGGACGGCGCAATTCGGACAAGGAATAATGGTGACAGCACTTCTTTGCCTAGCTGGTGCTGCAACAGTAATTCCTCTATTACTTTTTAATGGTGCGATAGTGCGATTACCGCTCTCCACTTTAGGATTACTTCAATACATAACTCCAACTATTTTTTTCTTACTGGGTGTATTTCTATTCAACGAGGATATGTCATCTGGAAAAGTTGTGGGGTTCGGCTTTATCTGGGCAGCATTGCTTTTTCTTGGAATCGATCTAGTTAAATCAAACCGGACTTCCACTAGCAAGATTTAAGACCAATGCTCGTCCTGCTTCGAGGCGGGCTACCGGAACTCGAAATGGTGAACAAGAAACATAATCAAGCCCTAGTTCGTGGAAGAAGTGAATACTTCGTGGGTCTCCCCCATGCTCACCACACACACCAAGTTTAAAGTTTTGCCTTAATTCACGAGCTTGTTCCACGGCAGTGCGTATAAGAATTCCTACACCGGCTTGATCCAGAGATTCAAATGGGTTAAACGGTAAAAGTTCTAAATCTAAATAGCGCGGTAAAAATGTTGACTCAACATCATCCCGACTAAATGCCCAAGTTAACTGTGTTAAATCGTTTGTTCCAAAAGAGAAAAAATCTGCATAGTGTCCTAATCGCCCTGCGGTTAAAGCTGCACGTGGGGTTTCAATCATAGTTCCGATTGGAATTCCTACGCTTTGCCCTGTTGAATCAAAGGTTCGCTTAATTTCTACTTCTAAAGTTTCGCGTAAATACAGCAATTCTCGCTGTGTCGAAACAAGCGGAATCATTACCTCTGGTTTTGGATCGTGTCCAAGTTTGCGGACTTCAAGATATGCATGAACAATTGCACGTACCTGCATTTTATATAACTCGGGAATCAAGATTCCAAGGCGAACTCCACGAAGACCTAACATCGGATTTGCTTCATGCAAGCGATTTACCGCTGCAAATATGGCCGTATCGCGCGCAGGAATTTCTTCACCCAGTGCTTCAGCTCTTGCCATTTCTGCGCTGAGCTTGGTAAGTGGTGGTAAAAACTCATGCAGGGGAGGATCTAGAAGGCGAATAGTCACTGGCAAACCTGACATAGCCATCATGATGCCAACGAAATCCGCACGCTGTAGTGGTTCCATCTCCGCAATAACACCACGCTGAACATCTTCATTTTCAGCCAATACAAGGCGTTCAACAAATACTCGCCGTGGCCCGAGGAACATATGTTCTGTACGACATAGCCCGACACCTTCAGCGCCAAGAATTCGTGCCCTCACCGCATCTTCCGGAGTATCAGCATTTGTGTAAACCTTAAGAGTTCGTATTTCGTCTGCATAACAAAGAATGCGATCTACCGCTTTTACAACTGGTGACGCACCTGTGCTGGAAGCAGCCAAGCGCCCTTCAAGATATGAGGTAACGGGAGATGCGATCACAGGAATTGTGCCTATATAAATATTTCCAGTTGTACCATCAATCGAGATTGTCTCTCCTTCATAAACAGTCAAGCTCCCTACTGTGAAAAGGGATGCACGTTCATCAACAGAAATTGCGTCCGTTCCGCATACTGCCGTTTTTCCCATTCCTCGTGCAACAACTGCTGCATGAGAGGTTTTCCCGCCGCGGCTTGTCAATATACCTTCAGATGCAACCATGCCAACTAAATCATCTGGGCTTGTTTCTCGACGTACAAGAATCACTTTCTTCCCACTGCGAGCCAAATCAAATGCTCTGCGAGAGTCGAAAACAACTTCACCTACAGCTGCGCCAGGTGATGCTGGTATGCCAGTTGCGATTGGCACTGTTAAGCCTGATAAATCAAATTGAGGAAACATTAACTGAGCTAGTTGATCACCGGAAGTGCGCACTAGTGCTTCATCCATTGAGATCTTGCCTTCATCGACTAATTGAATTGCGATGCGAAAGGCAGCATCTGCAGTGCGTTTCCCCACACGAGTTTGAAGGATCCAGAGTTTGCCTTCCTCCACTGTAAATTCGATATCGCAAAGATCGCGATAGTGATCTTCAAGAAGAGTCATAACACGGTCTAGTTCGCCATAAACTTTAGGACTTAACTCGTTGAACTCAGCCAAAGACATTGTGTTACGTATACCCGCTACAACGTCTTCACCTTGTGCGCGCTGTAGATAGTCTCCATAACTTCCTTGCTCACCAGTTGCAGGATTACGGGTAAATGCAACACCAGTGCCTGAGTCATCGCTTAGATTCCCAAAAACCATCGATTGAATATTCACGGCAGTACCTAAATCAGAAGGAATTCGCTCACGACGGCGATAAAGCTGGGCACGTTCTGAGTTCCATGAATGGAAAACTGCTTCGACCGATTTCATCAAATGTTCCCGTGGGTCTACTGGGAATATTTCACCAGTCAGCGCTTCGCTCACTTTCTTATATCCATCAGCTAAGGATTTAAGTCCTTCTGCCTCTAATTCTTGAATGGTTGCCACGCCAAAAGATGCAAGAACTCGGTTTTCAATTTTATGAAATTCTGCTTGTGGTACATCGCAAACAATACGAGCATACATATCCACAAATCGGCGATAAGAATCCCAGGCAAACCTTGGATCTCCTGTTCGGATCGCCATTTGCTCTGTAACTTCTGGTGTCATTCCGACATTAAGAACAGTCTCCATCATTCCAGGCATAGAGAATTTTGCCCCTGATCTGACCGAAACCAAAAGTGGCTTATTGGGATTTCCAAATTCCTTATCTAAACTTTTTTCTAGTACTTTAAGTGAACCGTCAATTTCACTTTCCAATCCCTTGGGTACTTCGCCTGTTGCAAGAAACTGTTGACAAGCTTCAGTGGTGATCGTGAAACCCGGAGGTACAGGTAATCCGATTCGCACCATCTCAGCCAAGTTCGCACCTTTGCCCCCAAGTAGATCGGATTGCCCACGATCTCCAAAAGAAAATGGATAAATCAACTGGCTCGACACACGAATCTCCTTACTTAGTTGATTTTAAAGTATAAATCTAGTTATCGATTGACCCGTATAAAGCAGGAAGACCCGCTGTTACATTATTCAAGCGCAACAGCTGGCCCAGCATCATTGGTTCAGCGGAGTTAGCAAACACTCCCGCATCGGTGATATAAAGGTCTCTCCCAGAAAATACGCAGTTTGTAGGAATCTTTCCGACGGTGATGAATTGATCGTAACTTCCATCAGAGTTAATTACATCTATTCCACCTCCATTCACAGTGGTAACGAACAACCTGCCGTCTTGAGCTACAGCTAATCCATCTGCAATCGGATTATCGCCAGGCAATTTACAAACATCCTCGATAACAAGAGAAGAAATGTTTAGTCTTCTCACCATTCCTGAATAAGACTCTGCCCAAACGAGGGATCCATCTGCTTCTACGGCAATTCCATTGGGAAAAGTTGAAGGTTTTAGTTCAGCAAGAAGTCTTCCATCCCCATTTGGTGCCAATTCAAAGATATATGACGGGTCTGGATTTGTTGTGTTGTATGTTCCAGGATCGGTGAAGTAGAGATTTCCGTTATTTCCAAAAACCAAATCATTTGGGCCATTAAAACTTATACCTTCAATTTGCGTCACAAGAGTTTCTGCTTTAGCGCCTTGCGAAGCTATAACTTGAATAGAAGGTTGAACCATTTGCTTGGCACGCCATGGCCCAGTGGTTCCACCATTTTGACATACATAAAGCTCTCCAGATTTACCAAGTACACAACTATTTGGACCACCTGCTGTAAATGCGTATTGTGAAACTCCTTTGCCTTTTTCCCAAACACTTACTTGGCTTCTGTAGGTTTCTACAAAGCAAACTCGACCATCAGAAAGAATTGCAGGGCCCTCAGCCCATCCCAAGCCATCGGCAAGTTGCTCGGACATATATTTCATATAATTTTTGCCGAATCCACATTCTCAAAACGAGAGTATGGGAATCCCTTCATATGAAGTCTCTAACTTAGCAACATTCCACCTGGCAAAGTTTGGCCAAATAAGATCTCGGTTTCCATGGCCCGAAAAAATCGTGTTAGTTGGAGCAGCGACTACAGTCCCTTCAGGATCTTCAATTAGTACTTCTAAACCCTCGTCTTTACTCCAAACATAAATTGTATCTGGCCGATAACAACTAATAATTAAATAACCATTCTTCGCGACAGTGACACCATCAGGAACTCCAGGAATCTCACATACAATTTCTTTAGTACCAGATGAACCATCACTCAAGATGGGAATAAAGGAAAGTAATCCTGGGGTGCTTTCAAGAACATAAATTCCTGAACCATCTTCAGAAAGTGCAAGACCATTAGGAAAATCAGGGCACGCCCCACTCCATTTTTTAACTTCTCCATTTGGTAACACACGTACCAAGAATCCATCAGCACTTTTCCAATTTCCAGAATCAGAAAATACATAACTTCCATCTGGTAAAAATGCGCCCCAATTCGGTGTAATTAACTCAAGGCTTTTGCTACTTTTCACAAACACTTCCCACGTATTGTGCTCTACATCAACTTTCCAAAGACACTTATTCACTGGGTCGCAAACTATTAACCGCCCATCTAAGCAAGCAGTTAATCCCAATAGAATTCCGCCACCTTCCAAATGTGCCACTTGACTCAGATTGCCTTCCAGAGTTAGGCGATAAATCTGACCGGCCTCTCCTCCCAAATAGACATTCCCATCTACTCCCTTACAGATTCCTTCGGAGTGATCTATGCCTGAAGCAAGGTTTATTACATCATCGTGTTGATATTTCATAAGTTAACCCTTCTGAGCATTAGGGATTCTTAACAATTAGCTTGTCGGAATTTTGGGAGCACGTACTATTGCTTTATCGGTGAAAATATCAGATCCGTCAGTGCTTCTAGTTGAAAATTCCGTCACAATACAGCCCTCATTGCCCGCCTGAAACCAATGTAAATTGTTTGGCATAATCGTGTATTGATCTCCGGGATTCAAAACAATTTCATGAAAAACACTAACTCGATCTTCATCTTCCGGACGCAATCTATGTGAAGGCGATTGTGTTGGACTGCCTTGGACATATAAGTAGACCAAGCCCTTCCTGCAGCGAAAAGTCTCTTCTTTACCTAATTCGGTACCCTCATTTGGGTGCAAATGTTCTGGGCATATTTGCCATGGTTTCATCACGATATCTTTTGAGCAAACTCTTTCAGTATTTACATATGTAATCAATTGAATTCCAAAGTGATCAATCTCCCCAAGCCCAAAATCGGCAACTTCGATTCTCGCAGCTTCTTCATCAGTAAGGGGATAACCTGCCTCCCTTATTTGATTGGCAGTCCACTTCTGTCTTTCCTCAAATTCTTGTCGTGTGTTCACTTAATCTCCTACCTTCCACTCTAAATATTCTTTAATGCTGCAAAACCAGCATCTACTCTTAAGTCGATTCCAGTTACGTATGATGCTTTTGGAGAAGATAGGTACATCACTGCATCTGCAATTTCAGAAGGTTTTCCAATTCGACCAAGAACATTAGCTGCTTTCACCTTTTCTAAGAATTTTGCGGCTTCCTCACGATTCATACTTGCTAAATCTCTATCAAGCATGGGTGTATCAATTGTTCCGGGGGAAATTGTGTTGACACGAATTCCCATTTTCCCCGTCTCAAGCGCCAATGTCCGAGCAGCTGCAATAAGGCCAGATTTAGTGGCTGCATATACAACACATCCAAATAAACTCATTACAGCTTGAACTGATGAAATGAAAATTATGCTGCCCTTGCCAGCTTTTTCCATTTGCCGCAATGACTCCTGTGCACAAAGCAGTGGCCCTTTTAAATTTACTGCAATCGTGCGATCCATGTCCTTCTCACTCATGGATAGATAATCTGTATACAAAGCAATTCCAGCAGCTGCAACCATTATTGTGCAGTGACCAAATTCTTTCTCTGAAAATTCAAAGGCTGATTTAACACTCTTACTATCTGCAACATCGCAATGAAACACCTGTAAATCTCCACCTCTCTCGGTGGATAGCAACTTAGTTTCTTCTAGACCCGCACGATCTACGTCGATGGCAAGAACTTTTGCTCCGGATGAAGCCAACGCAAGGCAGATTTCACGTCCAAGTCCTGCGGCACCACCCGTAACTACCGCTACTTCTCCTACAAATTCATTATTCATGGCAATCAACCTCTCTTGCGATATTTAGACCTTAGCACTGAATCTACGCTTACAGCCGATAGTAAAACCAGTCCGGTGACAATTAGTTTTGTTTCTGACCCAAAATTCATCAGATCCATCCCATTGGAAATAAAACCAATCACAAGAGTTCCCAAAATAGCCGCCCAGACGGATCCACGCCCACCAAACAAACTTGTGCCACCTATAACTGCGGCAGCAATCGCATTGAGCAAAAGGTCACTACCTCCGCTCTGTGTGCTGACTGCTAAAAGACGCGAGGAAGCAAATATTCCCCCTGTTGCAGCCAAAATTGCACCAATAATGAATACGGCTACTTTGACTCGCTTAACATTGATTCCAACACGACTTGCAGCTTCTAGATTTCCTCCGATTGCAAAAAGATTTCTTCCAAATCGTGTTCTCCTAGTGATGTAGTCAATAACTGATACCACTATGAGAAGGAAGACCAAGGCTCCAGAGACTCCTCTAGATGAATTAAGAAGCCTAACCAGACCAAGGGCTATAAATGCAAGCAAAAGGATCTTGATTACGCTGCCTCTCACAGATCTGGGTTTTAATCCCGCATTTTTGCGTTTTCTAAAGTTGTTAAAAATACTCAATGAATAAATAAAAATCGCAATTAGAGCAAAGTTGTAGCCCATGCTTGGTGAAAGATATGTTGACATTAGAGAACTAATAAAGCCGTCCGGAATATTGATGGTTCCACTGGAACGGAGAACTGTGAATTGGACACCTTGCCAGGTCAGTAATCCTGCAAGAGTTACAACGAAACTCGGTAAACCAAATTTTGTAACAAAAAAACCATTTGATAAACCAATAGCTGCAGCGACTGCCACTCCAATTGCAATCGAGGTTGCCGGTGACCAACCTTTAGATACATTCAAACTAATTATGATTGAAGCGGCTAGTCCACTTACAACTCCCACTGATAAATCAATCTCACCGATTAGTAACATCAAAACTGAGCCTGTAGCAATCAATGCGAGAGGCACATTCTGAGAAATTAAGTTTGCTAAATTTTCACCTGAAAGGAAGCGACTATTTAAAGTTTGGAAAATAATCGAAAGTAAAAGAAGTGAGATTCCGACTGGCAAAACAGAAAAATCAGCCGTTAATTGACTTCTAAACCACAATTTGACTACTTGTCCTTGTTTTTGCATTTATTTATTACTCCCAAATTCTACAAGTGTTTGTGGGTGGCACTAGTTGAAACTCTTACTACCGGTGATTGCAGCAACAACGTCATCTGAAGTTATCTTTTTTGTCTCGAAATTTGCTACGACCTTGCCAAGTCTTAAGACCACGACGCGGTCAGAAACCTCTAAAACTTCCGAAATGTTGTGACTTATCACTAAAACTCCGATTCCTCGATCAGCCAATCGTCGAATAAGTTTTAAAACTTCAACTTTTTGAGCAACACCTAAGGCCGCAGTCGGTTCATCCAGAAGCACAACTTTTGGTTCTCCAATTAATGATCTAGCTATTGCAATTGTTTGTCTTTGCCCACCTGAAAGATTCCCAACCTTTATGTCAATCTCTCGTATTTGACCTACATTGAGCTCTTTTAACAGTTCTAGGACCTTAGATTCCATAGCTTCCTCGTTGAGTGGAGAAAGTGGAATGCCATTTTGAATTTCTCTACCAAGAAAGAGGTTTGAGACAACACTTAAATTGTCACAGAGGGCGAGATCTTGATAAATGACAGCAATACCAGCTCTCGTTGCATCCATTGGGCCACGGAAGACTACCGCTTTACCATCAAAGAGGATATTGCCTAGATCCGGCGGAATGACTCCCGCCGCAATTTTTACTAAAGTTGATTTTCCAGCCCCGTTATCGCCAACGAGTGCAATAACTTCGCCGGCTAGAACTGAAAGTTGAATACCTGAGAGCGCATTAACCGCACCAAAAGTTTTATCAATATTAACGAGTTCAAGTACTTTCTTGCCGACTGTCATATAAAGCCCCTAAATTCATAGTAGGGCTAATGGGCACCATTATTGGCGCACATTAGCCCTACTTCTCGTGGAATTTGCTTAGTTCTTTACTTCTTTATACCTGCTGCGGTACAAGCAGCTTCGTACGCAGCCGTACAAATATCTGCAGCAGTCGTGTATCCACCATCAATCATTACTTTCTTTAGATTTGCTTTTGTGATTGAAACAGCTGGATCGATGAGAGTTGGTACTTTCCAAGCCCCATTATCACTTGTTGATTTATAGACCTTCTTTGACAAAGGCTTCTTGTTGAGCACATCCCATGCAGCTGTAGCAGCAAATGCTGCTGCTTGCTTCAGTGGACGGAATATGGTCATGTATTGCTCGCCAGCCAAAATGCGCTGTGCTTCAGATGTATCAGCATCTTGTCCCGAAACTGGATGCTTTGAAGGATCAATTCCCGCTGCCTTCATTGATGCAATGATGCCACCAGCAGTTCCGCCGTTGGCAGCATAAACAGCACCAAAGCCATCCTTACCATATTGTGTAATCCATTGATCCATTTGAGCCTGTGCTTTTGCAGGGTCCCATCCTGGCGTATCAAACTCTGCCAAAATCTTTACTCCTGCTGCTTTGAATGCATCTTGTGCACCCTTTTTGAAAAGTGCTGCATCGCTAGTTGTAATTGAACCGTGAACCATCAATACAGGCTTGTCAGAAATACCAAGTGCTTTTGTCCCTGCCATGAGTGATAGGGCCTGCATTTTTCCGATTTCAACTCCATCATGCGTTACATATGCTTTTACATTTTTTGATCCCATGACTAGTCGCTCGTAAGCAACTACAGGTACACCCTTTTTGGCCGCTAGGTCTGCAATTACTTTAGCTGCCTTACCATCTACTGGGCATAGAACTAGAATCTTTGCGCCAGCAGCAAGTGCTGCTTCAGCTTGTTGTTGCTGCTTTGCAGCATCTTCGTTCTGTGCGTTGTAATGCAGAACAGTGCATGTTGGACATAGCTTCTTAATTTGCTTTTCAAAGTAAGGCTTATCCAACTGCTCAAAACGTGGCACACCGTTTTGTGGCAGTAAGAACGCAATCTTGACATTCTTCATGTCGGCAGAGCTTGCAACCGTTGGTATTGCAGCGCTTCCTAATAATGAAGTTAGTCCTAGAGATACAACTACAAACAGTGCTTTAACTCTTTTCTTCTTTAACGTGACCATTTCTTTCCCCCTGAAAGGTGCTTCATCGTGACTCAGTCTGAGTCATTTGCCTCACACTAAGGTTCAGGAGGCCCACTAGTCAAGCGTTTGACTATAGAAGTTTCCCTTATTTTTGAGGGGCCTGACTATCTTTCCTGAGCCTTCTAGGAGCTTGTTACTTAAGGCAGGAGGCGGGTATTTCGATTAATGCTCCAAATTCGTCAGAAACCTGTTGTTTCGTTATCCAATCGTAATCAACGATCTTTCCTAACCCGATGGAAGTCGTAAGGGGCCTCATTAGTCCCTCAAAAATAACTGGCTGTTCTAACCCATCATCCATTGGATGAACTCCGGTGCCAGGTATGCCCCATTCAATCGGCACATCTTTAAAGCCAAAAATAGGAAGTAATCTGGAGTGCAAGTGCGGGAACATATGAGGAGAAACTTTTACGCTAGCAATCTTTGCCTTCTTGAGTGCACTTTGTAGTCCTGTTATTCCACCATTAGTTGTAGCATCGACGCGAATTATGTCAACTGCCTTAGCGGTGAGTAGTGCTTCTGGATGATACGAACCCCCTTGTTCATCACCCATTGCAATTGGAGTCTTTGATCCTTGTCGTACCCTTGCAACCATTGCTGCATCACCCGGTGGGACGACATCTTCTATCCATCCCAATTTTAAATCACGAATGCGGTTTTCAAATTCGAGTACTGCCTCGCTGCTCCGTAAAACCATATTGATATCAAAACCAACCCAGTCACTCTGCGCAGCTTCACGTGCGGCTCGAAGCCTTGCTTCAGACAGATCTAAATCTGGAGAAATTGGAATCTTAAATCTGTTCCAACCTTTCTTCTTCAAATCCACAATCTGATTTGCAAGCTCCTCT
>Ga0209443_1002081_pt1 | contig 12042 bp, 7 predicted proteins | sample LauGreBMM110DCMD_2_FD_187571 | JGI IMG/M metagenome (GOLD analysis project Ga0209443, IMG submission 187571) | Freshwater lake microbial communities from Lake Michigan, USA - Su13.BD.MM110.DCMD (SPAdes) (version 2) | ecosystem: Environmental > Aquatic > Freshwater > Lake | place: Lake Michigan... | reverse complement strand
AATAGTCATTAAACATTAATCTGACCTTCAGTACATTTGTTTTATTAAAGTCCATAAAATCGCATAGTGCTATTTCTGGCCATTTTGAATAACTAACAACTGCTTGGTCCTTCTTTCTTGAAGGTATATATTGTCTTAGGGCAAAATCATATCCATCCTTTTCAAGGTATGCTTTAATTCCTTCATAAGTTATTCGGAGAGGTTTTTCTTTAATTGCATCAATTCCACTTGGTGTTTCAATTCCTAGAATTTCTGAAATTATGTCTGTTTCTTGTACATCTACCTTTATATTCATACGGGTAAATAGTTCATCCAATAACTTTTCTTTGTAAGGAACTGGCAGTAGGTTTAAATTAATTCCAAGGTCATTATTATTAACCTGTTCTATTGCCAACACTACTGGATTTTTGTCAAACCAAGGGAGTTCTTTTGCATACTTCGGAAAGTATTTAAAAACATAAATCTTTCCGGGTTGAAACCTTGTTCGGGTTATTTTAGCCTCATTTTGGCTTTTAGATTTAATACCAGCCTCATACCAATCCATACATGCTTGAGAGGCTCTTATTTTACCTCCAAATTCTTTGCTAAGTTCGGCTATTCTCTTCTTAATGTAACCCATTTTTAATTGTATCTTCTGTTAGAACAATAAATCGCCAACAGCGACTTGCGGCATATTCTTTAGCAGCATTATATTTATCCATATTTTTTATGTACTGTTCGGTAAGAAATTTATAAGACGCAACGCTCTTTTTGGTTGGATTTGCCGGAGGAGTTGGTTTTTGTATTTGATTTTTTGGTTTTATCTCGGCAAGAAATTCTTCGGTAGAGCCATCCTGCTTTAAGATTTTAAAGTAAAAGTCTGGGTTATAAGTTCTCTGTTTGTTTCCTTGTCTCGACCAGTATTTAATCTCAACAGGTTCACTAGACCAACAAAGGACTTTGTCATTGGTATCACACCAAATCATAAACTTATATTCCCAAGAACTTCTGTAAATAATAGGTGATGGACCTATATATTTTTGGGGGTTCTTGGGATTAAAATATCCTTGATTAAATCCGGACTTTTTGGTTGGTTTTAAATTCTTTATTGACATTAAATAGAATAGATCCCGCCACTATCATCATCACCTGATGTTCTACTCATAGAAATAGTACCTTTGTATTTTTGTGGATGAATTTTATTCCAACCTTTGGCATATCCTCTCTTTGCAATTTCTGTAAAATAGGCAAATGCATTTGGATAGACTGGGTTAAATCCTCTCCAGTATTTTAAGAGGTCTAACATTGCAAACTGGAGACAATCATCACGGTCATCTTTGTTAACATACGACATTCTATTGATAGCCCTTTCAGCCAATAAGATTAACATTTTTTCTGCAGTTGGTGTCAGTTTATCCAGATTTTTGGATTCACTCATTGCATCATGAAGGTCTTTATTATTTAGATAGTTTTTAGTTTTAGCCATTTTTATTTCTTTAGTTTAGATTTATATAACGAAGTGTTGATTCTGTTTCAATTCCAACAAAGACACCAAAGGGGACGCTTGGCGACCCCTTTAATATTAATTTTAAACTATAAAAGATTATGCATTTAACTCAGCAATCTTGTCCTCCCATGACTGAATTTCTCCATTGATTAAGGATTCGGCCTCTTTAATAGACTCATCGTTTCTATCAGCGTTTGCCAATAAACCTTTTTGGTCTTTTAAGAAAGAAAGCATTGATTCGTAAGTTTGAAGTTTTTCCTCTTTAATTGCAAGTTCAGCAGATTGTCCTTCAACCATCTCTTTTAAGAAAGAAAGTGCAGATTCTCCAGTTTCTTTAGTAACATATTGGGCAGCTTCATTAGCGCTGTTTGCTTTAAAGAATTTTGCAATTTTGTTTGCCTTGTTAAAACGTGCAACGTAAACATCTTCGTTTAATTTAAAAAGATTTACAGTTACTTCATTTCCTTCGAATGTTGCAGCAAAATCAAGAGTTACAAAATTTTCTAGTAATGTAGGAAGTGATTCAAATAATTCAGCAATTGGTTTTTCAGCATATCTGATATGACCGGCTGCCATAATGTGATTTGAAAACGTGCTTCCAATAATTTCTGAATTGTTGTGTTGGAAAACTCCTTCAGCTAAATTGTAGATAAATTTGCTTGGTCCATGGAACCATCTTACTGAATCTTCTGTAAATTGAAAAGATTCAAATGCATTAATTGCATTAATTAGGGTTGAATTTTGGGTTCCTTCAACTTCTTTAATTTCAGTTTCATTCATTTCGAAAAGTCTCCCGCTTACATAAAACTGGAAAGATTCGTCTAATTTAACAAATGGTGCAAGAATATTAGTTGTCATATTGTTTATTATTTTATTTTATTTATATATCTCTTTATTAGAATAGTTTTAATTCGTCTACTATACTAGTAAACTTAATGCAATTTATTGTCTAAGGTATTATTGTCCAACCTTTATTTGTTATTACTGATCTTTCTGCTGTTGTTAATAAAGCCGCTCCAGTTACTCCAGTTATATTAATTGTTTTAGCTGTTACGTTTCCTTGAGCAGCAATATCTGCAAATAATTCATTTAATGCTGCTGTGGTTAAACTAGTGTATGATATATTTATTTGCGGTATGGTTCCTGTCCATTGTCCAGCGGATGTATTTGTGAGTCTTAAACTATTTAATCTGCTCATGACTGTTGCACTAGTACCATTAAGCGATAGTGCCACGAATGGACAACTAAAACTTAATGCTGGTAATTGATTAGCGTTTGTATTTGTAAGGGCAGTAACTAATGGTGTTGCTGCTGTACTACCTAATTTATCTAAATTATTTATTGTTGTTAAACTAGCACATTGAGAAAAAGTTGATGTTAATGCGGTTAATAATGATGTTCGAGTTATTGGTAATGTTAATGTTTTTAGGTTAATACAACTTGCGAATGCTGAAGTAAAAGTTGTTAAGGACGCAGAAACAGTAGCAGGCATTGTTAATGTAGTTAATGACCAGCAATTACTAAAGGTATTATTAAAAGTTGTACACGCGCTCATACTTGTTGGCATCGTAACTGTGGTTAAAGATTTACAACCTGAAAAACATGACAGGGCAGTTGTTACTGCATTTAATGTTGATGGAAAAGTTATACTTTGAAGTGATGTGCATGTTGTAAAAGCGCTTGATAAATTATTTAGCAAATTCATGCTAGTTGGCATTGTTATTGACTCTAATTTAGGGCATGTGATGCACATTGATGTCATTGTTGTAATACTATTTTGAGTATTATTTGGTAAAACTATAGTTTTTAGATTTTGACAATTGTTAAATGTAAAACTTAAACTAGTTATTATCCAACCAGATGGTATTGTTATTGAAGATAGTGAAATGCAATTGTCAAAAGTTGACGCCAAAGAAATTGTTGACCCAACTGATGTTGGTAAAGTAACAGATGATAACTTAGTGCAATTGGTGAAGCAATTAGCAAAAGTTGTCAAAGCAGGAATCGGCGATTGCCAAATAACACTTGTTAATGAAGAACAACTCTGAAATGCAGTTTGCATTGATGTTGCATTAAAGTTTAGTGGAAAAGTTATGGTTTTTAAATTAAAGGCATTTTGAAATGTATTTTGAAATCCATACTGCGCATTCGATGAACAAGCATCCGGAAAATATACGTTTTGCAAAAAAGGACAATTCAGAAATGCGCTAGATGTATCAATTGCAGTTCCTGCTGATGCAGGAGATGGTAATGATGTAAATCTAACCCATTGTAATGAAGAACATGTGGAAAACGTACTATTCATAGTAGTTACTAAATTAATACTAGGTATTGTTACATTTTTTAAAGATGTGCATCCATTAAAAGTTGAGGCAAGAGATGTACAGCTATTTAATGTAGATGGAAGTGATACTGTCCTAAGATCTACACAATTATTAAATGTACTAGCCAAACTTGTTATTGTAGTTGCATTTGATGGTATTTCTATGTCTCGTAAATTAGTACATCCATTAAATGCGTTTGATAAATCAGTTAATCCACTTGCAGATGTAGGCATCACAACTTTATATAAACTATTACAGTTGTAAAACATGGCGGTGATTTGAGTTGTCCAGAAAACTGAAGAAGGTAATTTTACATATTCTAATAATTCAAAGCTTGCTACAGACCCAGTTCCTCCTAAAGAGGAGAAATTAGTGCCGGCAAAAGCCGTTGTATTACATGTATTATTTCCAAAATAAGCTTCTAATAATCCTACATTATAATAGGTTCCGCCGCCAGTAACAGTAGAATTAGATAAATGTCTTGCATTAGTAATCGCGCACGTAGCATCACCATATACCCTTATTTTAAATGTGGTATACCCTCTAGAGCAAGGAGTACCTGCTGTAGAATAGACGTGTTCTGTGGTGGTAGAAGCAATATTTGATATTGTATTACTAGTTCCATCACCCCAGTCAATATAGATATTTGTACCACTATTTTTTATAAATGTTGTTTGAATAGAGAACGCCTTCGATCCAGTATCGGCAACAAGGAATTGAACCTCGTTTTCAGTGTCAGTAATTACTGGCCAATCTGATGGTCTTACCCAATCAGGTGGCGTTGGAATTGGTGTTGTTGAATCTATTGGTACACTGTACCATGGTACATTAAAAGCCATTTTTAATTATATTGTTTGTGTTATTACTATATCTACCGTCATATTTGCTGCCGGAAGTAACTGAGAGTAAAATGTTGCAACTCCTGGAGCAACGCCTACATAAGGTAATACTTGTGCAGTTTGTGCTGTTTGAAAACTTGCATTTTGTGGCGTTACTGACACTTCAGAAGTAGCAGTAATATTTACATTGCTAAATGAATATGTATAATATCCTGATACGAACGTCCAAGACGCTGCAATTAATGATTGGCTGGCAAGTTTAACTACTGTTGAACCAACTGAACCGACAGCTCCTTGAAATCCTTGGTTTCCTGTTCCTTGAAACCCTTGGTTTCCTGTTCCTTGAAACCCTTGGTCTCCTTGATAACCTTGGTAACCTCGGTTTATTGAACCACCGTGTTCTCCTTGAAACCCTTGAAACCCTTGAAACCCTTGAGAACCTTGAGTACCTTGAAACCCTTGAGTACCTTGAAACCCTTGAGAACCTTGAGAACCTTGAAACCCTTGAGAACCTTGGCGTCCTTGAAATCCTTGGTCTCCTTGGTAACCTTGATCGCCTCTAGCATCCCATGCACCTGGAATTCCTTGAAAACCTTGGTAACCTTGAGAACCTTGAAATCCTTGAAATCCTTGAACACCTTGAAACCCTTGGTAACCTTGAAACCCTTGGTAACCTTGAGCACCTTGGCGTCCTTGAAACCCTTGGTCTCCTTGGTAACCTTGATCACCTATAGCTGCATATTTACCATCAAGTCCTTGAAAACCTTGCCAACCTTGAGCACCTTGTCTTCCTTGAGCACCTTGGTAACCTTGAAAACCTCTATTTGCAGATTCACCATCAAGTCCTTGGAATCCTTGCCAACCTTGAGCACCTTGAACACCTTGAGCACCTTGAACACCTTGGTCTCCTTTGGCTCCTTGAGCACCTTGAGCACCTTGTCTTCCTTGAGCACCTTGTCTTCCTTGGTCTCCTTGGTAACCTTGGTAACCTTGATTGCCTATAGCTGCATATTTACCATCAAGTCCTTGAAAACCTTGCCAACCTTGAGTACCTTGAGAACCTTGGTCTCCTTGGTAACCTTGATCACCTATAGCTGCATATTTACCATCAAGTCCTTGAAAACCTTGCCAACCTTGAGCACCTTGTCTTCCTTGAGCACCTTGTCTTCCTTGGTCTCCTTGGTAACCTTGGTAACCTTGATCGCCTATAGCTGCATATTTACCATCAAGTCCTTGAAAACCTTGGTAACCTTGAGAACCTTGAAATCCTTGAAATCCTTGAACACCTTGAAACCCTTGGTCTCCTTTGGCTCCTTGGTCTCCTTTGGCTCCTTGAGAACCTTGTCTTCCTTGAGAACCTTGAAATCCTTGAACACCTTGGTCTCCTTGGTCTCCTTTGACTCCTTGGAAACCTTGGGCACCTTGAAACCCTCGGTTTCCTTGATAACCTTGGTCTCCTTGATAACCTTGGTCTCCTTTGTTGTAAGATTTACCATCAGTTCCTTGAAATCCTTGAAAACCCTGGTCTCCTTGGGCACCTTGAGCGCCTTGAAAACCTTGTCTTCCTTGAAAACCTTGAAAACCTTGAACACCTTGGGCTCCTTGGTCTCCTTTGGCTCCTTGAAATCCTTGAAATCCTTGAGAACCTTGGTAACCTTGATCACCTATACCTGCATATTTACCATCAAGTCCTTGAAAACCTTGCCAACCTTGAGCACCTTGGCGTCCTTGAAATCCTTGAGAACCTTGGTAACCTTGATCACCTATACCTGCATATTTACCATCAAGTCCTTGAAAACCTTGCCAACCTTGAGCACCTTGGCGTCCTTGAAATCCTTGAGCACCTTGGCGTCCTTGAGCACCTTGGTCACCTAACATGCCATCCATTAAAGTCCATCCGGCGGTTGTTGTAGCCACCGCGGAATTAGTTAAGTAGTATATTTTATTAGTAGAAGTTTCTACTAACAGTGAATAATTTGTTTTAAGTTTATCAGGAATGCCGGCAAATGCTGCGTTTAAGTTAGTATTATTAAAAACTGTCACAGATCGAATACCACCCCTAGAATCGGTGATATCAGTTATTGAATAACTCGGGTTAGAATGTTGAAGTATATCGTTTAATGTAACTGCCATTCCTTTTTACTTTTTTTATTTTATTGTTATAGTTGTATTATATGCCGCGGAAGCATTGGCAACGTATACTCTATATATAGCCGATATTCCGGCAATGGTTGTAATTGTTAAATCGGATGTTCTTTTTGTAAATGCGTCGCTTTGATTAATACTAGAACCGGTAACTGTTAGTTCTGATATGTTACCAGCAGTATATAAATAAGCAAATACTACTCTCCAGCCAGCTCCTCCAGCTCCTCCAACTCCGTCATTAACCGCAAATGTTTGAGACTTTGTACCAAATCTATAATTACCTAAACCTTGTATTTGTGAAGCTATAATACCATCTACGGTTCCTTGAGTTATTGGTGCAAGGGCAGGTCCAATGAATAAATAACCATAATAAAATACATCATCAAAATATACAGCGTGTGTTGCACTTGAAGTATCATTTCCCGTAGCTCTAACAACTTGACTATTAACTACAATTAAACCAGTTTTTAGTTTTGAAAGACCAATAGTATAACTGGTAGTTGTGTTTAAATTAGATGCAGTTAGTGTAGTACTAGTTGCATTAGCAATAGGTGGAGTTGGACTAAAAATGTAATCTCCAGTAACTGATGTCTGATAACCTTGGCCTGTTGTTTTAGTAGGAATTGTTGCAGCTCCACTATAACTTACTTTTGCACCGGTAGGAACAATAATGCTACTATTAAACCCCGATCTTGGCATTGTAGAACTTATTGTAGATCCGCTTATGTTAGTGGATGTAAATGGAGTAGTTCCATCGGTTTTATATATACTCCAAGTAGAAGCTATAGTTGGTTGAACTATTGTTGTTGCATCTAATTGTATGCTTAAATCTCCATCTACTGTTGTGAAATCAGTATTATATGATAATTGTGTTTCTTTAATAGTTAAATCAATATCCTCAATTCCTGAGGAGAACCAATATTCTACAATAGGATCGGAATTTACTATAATACCAATAGTTAGCCCTTTATATCTATATGAAGGTAATAAATATGCATTTGCTGAGTCCAACGCTGCTGAAAGACTGACGCCTGAATATGGACCATATTTAGCATCACCAGGGGCGGTTGTTTTAGAAAGTATATTATCACTTAAATTTATTGCCATTTATATATTTATTAATTTTATTATGCTATAGTAGCAGTTCCTAGGGTAGTAACTTTACCAGCAGGATATATTTTAAATGAAGTGGTCCAATACCCATCAGCCGATGCAACATTTGGAACTGTTGTTGGAGCTGGAAATAAGTCTGTTGGATTACCGATTGCACCATTATTAAGTGGTTGCGATTGGTCAACCCAGCCTGTTTTAGTAGCATAAATACTATAGGTAGCAAACCAGCACCATTCTCCTGTTGCACCAAATGTCATACTTAAACTACCAGCTGCATTATTTGTAACTTTTGTAAATCCAGTTCCTGATTGAATGATAGTAACAATTTCTGCAGCGGTCTTCTGTGTTGATGTCTTACCATAAAAATAAGGATAATATCCAGTAATAGTTTGTGTGCTTGGGGCAAAATTTGTACCAGCAGCTTGAGGTGCAGCAGTATTTCTAACCAATGAAGCTCGTACATCATCAAAACCTTTATTATTTTTCTTAGCCAAACCAGCAGCGTAATCACCTAATCCAGAGTAAGTGACAGTACTGCTAGTATCTCCAGAAGCTGGAGCTGGTATAACTAATCCAGAATCAGTTGTTGATACAGTATATGAAAAGTTAGGGTTGTTGGGATCTGTATACGTAAATTGGGGAGCAATTGCAGTAGCCGATGATGTTGTGATACTTCCAGTTGTTAATGTTGATGCTGAACCACCATTTATTGCTTTTCTAACTGTTAATTGTGAAAAAGCTCCTGCATCATTTTTAGTACCTACAAGAGTAATAGTTGGAGAAAATGTTTGACCAATTTCCCTAGTAGAAGTTACCGTAGAAGATAATGATATTGCAGGTATAGTATATGTTGGCAATTGGGTTGGGAATAGCAGATTGTCAATTATTTGAACAAAATTTAAACTAGACAAATCGGCAACTGTAGTTGTGGCAGGAATTCCTCCAACAGCATATGGCATTGCCAATGCTGGGTCTAAGGCAGTATTATAAATAGTGTTTATATTGCTATTTAATATACTAATACCTGTATTTGGGTCAGAGTTTATAATATTTACAGTTCCTTGAAATCCTTGAAATCCTTGGTCTCCTTTAATACCTTGAGAACCTTGAAAACCTTGTGTTCCTGTTCCTTGAAAACCTTGAGCACCTTGAAAACCGTCAACTCCTATAGTTCCATCGATACCTTTAGCTCCTTGAAAACCTTGCGTACCGTTAACTCCTATAGTTCCATCAATACCTTTAGCTCCTTGAAAACCTTGAGCACCTTGAAAACCGTCAACTCCTATAGTTCCATCGATACCTTTAGCACCTTGAAACCCTTGAGGACCTTGCACACCTTGAAAACCTTGGTAACCTCGGTCTCCAATGTCTCCTGTTCTTTGGAACGTAATATATGTTAATTGATCAGGGGGTATAGTTCCAGCAACGGGGCTAGAAATAAATGCAATTGGAACATCGAAATGGTCTATATGCTCTACATGATTACCTACAATATTAAAAATTGCATAAAGTGATGGGTCAGTATATGATGTTAATTTAAAAGTACCTTTGATTTGAGAAGTTGAATCATCAATTGTCTGTAAGAATGATTGAACACTTATAAAGTTGTTATCTACATATGAAATGTACATTTCCGTACCATATTCATTAATCCTTACGTGACCTGGGTTTAAATTTACAGGATGTGTTGTGTCATTATCATAATAGAATTCGAACGTTGCGCCACCAAAATTTCCTGCTTCACCTTTTAATCCTTGGTATCCTTGATCTCCTTGAGTACCTTGAAAACCCTGAGTACCTTGGTCTCCCTGAGTACCTTGAGTACCTTGAGTACCTTGAAAACCCTGAGTACCTTGAACTCCTTGGTCTCCTTGAGTACCTTGAAAACCTTGAGTTCCCTGGTCTCCTTGAGTTCCCTGGTCTCCTTGGTAACCTCGAGGTCCTTGGTCTCCTTGGTAACCTTGAGGTCCTTGACGTCCTTGAGGTCCTCTGTCTCCGGTAGGTCCTATAGGTCCTTGAGTTCCAAATAGAGAACTTCCACCCGGTTGTGAAGTTCCTGGAGGAACCTCTACAACCTCTCCAAAAACTTGTCCGGATGAGATTTGATTAATATCGGTAGAGTTTACAATAGCATCTATAGTAAACATTCTATTTCCAGCAAAACGTTCAGTAGAATTTCTACTTCCTCCAAACCCTTTAGTAGAATTTTTATTTGCGCCAAACGGGTCTAATTCATCTGAACCTCCTTCATTACCTAAATGGAATGAAGGTATAAATGAATTAACTTCAATAGGAAAGGTTATTTTAAATCGGTCTTTGTCGTCATATGTGAATCCAACAGGTTTTTCAAGAGTATAATCGTCAGGTAAGGCATAATAAGATGCAATTCTATAATTACCCTCCTCTAAATGTCCAACTTCAACATTAAAATAGTTGGATTTGTACATTCTTTTGATTATTGCTTCAGTAATTTTAAAAGAATCAAGCGTTGAAGATACTAATATTTCAACATCAAAACTAATAGTTATTGGAATCATGTCAAATTCAGCAACATAGGATTCAATAATTCCTTCAGAGTTCATTTTAGTGTACTGGCCTGTAGTTCTTTTATTGACTAGTTTTCCAGAATCAATAGCAAGTCCCGAAAAGTTTACAATTCCTCTTGGTATAGCGTCGTAGTTTGTATCGGCGTGTTCTTTATTAGGTGTACAATCCGGGCCGGATGGTGTTGCAAATAAGAAATTGTCTCTAAGGAATTGGTCATCCCCTGTTATTGAGTAGTAAAATGGAACATCCACTACTACTCTTTCGTCGTTGGTTATTTGTCGATGAAAATATAATTTATTATTCAAATCGGCTAAAAAACCTATAATGATGTGTCTAACTACACTATCATCGGAATTAAATTTCTGATTGTAACTTGCCATGGATTATATATCCTATTCTATTAGCTCAATATCAAACTTTGAGAATCCATTTTCTCTGTAGATTTGAATCTTTTTGTCAAAGATTTCATGAGGTAGTGGAGTATGATTAATCACAAAACAATTAATTTTGCTCTCCTTAATTACTCCACTCAGGATTTTTAGGATATTGTGGATTCCATCTTGATCGACAGAACTTAACAACTCATCTAAGAAGAGTAGATTTAATTGTGGGAATCTTAATTTTAAGATTTTGATAATTGCAATAATAATTATAAAGTCTGCCTTTTTTCGTTCTCCTGTTGAAAGGGTCATTGGATTTATTTCCTCTCCTAAGTGATTGATAATACAATTGAATTTCTCATCAAATCGGAGGTGAAAGTGAAGGTGCATTGTCTGGGTCATAGCTGCGATGTTTGCATTAAGCCCGGGCAATATAGTCTTGATTGCAAGGTTTTTAACTCCATCCTCTCCAAGAACCTCTTCAACCATTTCTAAGAAATTATAGTCAATTGTTTTAGTATCTTTAAGATTTCCTTTCTCTATCTCTTGCGCTTCAAAGTCAGAGATAATTTGTTCCATGTGAGAAAAATCAGTTGTACCTTTGATTGATGCTGCAATTGATAAGAGCTCTGTTTTAAAATTTGCAATGTTAATATTTAAGGAAGATACTTTGTCTCGAACTGCGCTATCTTTATCTCTAAGATCGCTAATTTGGGTTTTAATAGTTGACACTTCTTGTGTAACTTCCTGAAGTTGACTTGGAATATCTTTTAGTTCAGATTCAAGTTCATCTTTTCTAGAGTTATGGAATTCTCCGGTAAGCTCATGTTCGCAAGTTGGACATGAATTATTTTCATACAACTCCAATTTCTTTTTAAGTTCTGCTATTTTAAACTTTAATTCAGTTTCGGTCGACTGATTTGTTTGAAGGTCCAGATTTAAACCTTTAATACTTGCAGTAATTTTGCCTTGTGCCTCTTCGAGTTTCTTTTTATTCTCGTCATATTTAACAAGAGAATCTTTAAGATGTTGAATTTTCTTTTTGTCCTTTTCTTGGCTTTCAACCATCAACTCGTCCAGCTTAATTTGAACTTGTTTTATATTCTCATTTATTTGGCCTAACTCTCTACCAAATGCATCAATATCACTTTTAAGAGTTCTTCTCTCCTCTTTAAGTGCATTTTGCATATCATTTAAGATCGAGAATC
>Ga0209443_1002080_pt1 | contig 12044 bp, 8 predicted proteins | sample LauGreBMM110DCMD_2_FD_187571 | JGI IMG/M metagenome (GOLD analysis project Ga0209443, IMG submission 187571) | Freshwater lake microbial communities from Lake Michigan, USA - Su13.BD.MM110.DCMD (SPAdes) (version 2) | ecosystem: Environmental > Aquatic > Freshwater > Lake | place: Lake Michigan... | reverse complement strand
AACCCACATACTTGGCTGCTTCTTCTTTGCTGCCTAGAATGTTGGCTGTTGTACCGCCCATGCTGTTTTTCATGTTCATGTTGTCAATGATTGACTTGGCATTGGTGCTAGAACCTTGGCTGAGTTTGCCTGTGCCTGACAGTGCTCCTTCGCCTTGACCTTTCTTTTCTGCGCCGTGGCCGCCTGGAACTTTTTCAACATACTCACGCACTGTGGCTAGGTCAAAATCGTCTTTCATTTTATCGCCACCCATGCCGTCCATGCCGTCCATGCCGCCTTCTTCACCGCCGCCTAGCTTGTCAAAACGTGCTTGTAGTTCGTCTACAATGCTGTCTAGGTCTTGGAATAATTCTTCTTCGCTGTTTGCACTTAGGTCGTCGTCTTCTTCAGGACCCATTTCGCCAGCTAGGTCGTCGCCTGGGTCGCCTGATGGACCGCCAACTTCGTCGTCACCTTCGTAGGCAACTTCTTCAAATTCTTCGTCTAAATCGTTCTCTTCATCAACTTCTGATTCTTCTTTGACATCGGCCTCTTCATCATCAGCTGTCATTTCAGCTTCGATTAGATTTTCGTAGATCTCACGAGACTTTCCAACTACATACTCGTGGAATAATTCTTCTGCTTTAGCTTGATCGTCATTGACCAAACGCTCGAGCATCTGCTCAAGTAGTGATTTTTCTGCCATGTTATATTCTCCTTCAAGATTGTTAGGCTGTGTTTTATTTAACACTCTGATTACAAAAGTGTGTTAAATGGTAGTTTTTTGAACAGTTTCTGCTGTATAAGTACAGCCAGGAAAACGACTGTTGAAGTCGTCATAGGTGATGTGCTTGATGTTTTTGACCTGTATACCCAGTTGATCGGGCACAAAGTCTCCTGGATTGATCACACGATAATATTGAGTGTGTCGAAAATCTTTGATAGTTCTTTCAGTCTGACTTAACCAATTGCCGTGGAAGGTGGCAGTATCGCTGGTTTTTTTGTAGTTATAGGTATCTGCGTACACATTGTTGAATCTACCCTGTAGACCTTGAAAATCAAATCCAAAAATATAAATGTCTCTATGTCCTTGCTCACTGGCAAACCAAAGAGCTGTGGGTCCACTGCTCCAACCCTTGTGTGGATTGAATAGATTGAGATGATGTTTGGTACTGATGCCTTTGTTGGGATTGGTCCATACAGCATGTGTTTTATTCCAGCCAGATGCCACTATTTCATTGACCATTTTGACATCCACAGCTATGAGATAGTGCGGTTCAAATTCTCTGTACATGGCATTACAGGCATAGACTATGCCCTTGTCCAGTAAGCTGTGATGATTTAAACTGAGTCTGCTGGTTCCGTTGCCTAGAACGAATGCCGCATTATGCTGCTGGTTGCTCTGCTTCACCTGCTGGTGCTCCATACATCTGTCTTACAAATTCCAATTCAGAATCACGCTCATAGTCGTGTGCTTCTGCCTGCATGCGCAGTCTATTGATCTGTCTCAGTGTTAGACGAGTTTTTCTTGTGTCACTTCTTTTGAGCACAGAGCTGTCTTTGTTGTTTTCATAACGACGATCAACTGCAAAGTCGTTGTTGTTGTCATTGAAATAAAGGAATTCTAGTAGGAGCATATGATATTTATCACTGGGCCGGTGCTTCTGCTGGTGCTGCTTCGCCTTCTGCGCCAGTAGACGCTGGTGCTTCTTGTGGTGCTTCTGCTGCTTGGCCTGCTAGATCTGCTTGAGTTGCTGCTGGAGTAATGCCTACTGAACGCATCTGTCCAGCAGCATCCAACACTGGTTTGAGATTGCCGCCTTGCTCTTCTCTCCACATGCGTTCGTTTTCTGTAATCTCTTCTTGAGTCATGCCCAAGAAGCGTTTCATGGCAAAGCGTTTGCTGAGATGTGGAATTTCCTGTAGCTGTGCAAAGGTGGCTGCACGAGCTGTATCCAGCTCACTTTGACGGTAGGCCGCAAAGTTTTGCGGAGGATTAAACTTCAATTCAAATAGACTTGGATCAATGTTTACACCATTTGATTCCATCCATAACTTGAATTCCAAGTCAAATGTTTCTACAATACTGTTTTGTAGGCGCTCGCAATACTTGTTGAAACGCAGCTCTTGAATGTAAGCTGTGCCCACTTTTCCGTCAGCTACAGTGTTTGAAGCTTCCTCAATACCTGTGGGCAAATAGGCAGCAGGAATTCTCAAAGCACGGAACAACTTGTTGGTAAAAAAGCGTAGGTCTGTGATCTCACCAAGGTTTGTACCGCCTGCTAGTGTATCAACTTTTGATCCACGTCCTTCAGCAGTCTGTGGAAAGAAGTAGTCTTCACTTGCACTTAGTGGGTTATAGCTGGCATCAATCACATTGTTGCCACCACCTGTGGATGAAGGAATACGTCTTTGTTGAATTTCGTTTTTGACACGTTCAACAAAGCTCATGGCCATGTGTGCGGGCATATTTCCCACGTCAATATAGAATATACGTCTTTCCGGAGCACGTTGCACACGATAGATAATAATAGCATCTTCAAGCAATTCTTTCTGCTTGTATACTTTGAATACTGATTCTAGCAGTGAATTTCCGAAAGGATAGTTAGCATCTAAGCCTTCACTCAAACTGATATGTACAACATTTTTTGCATCAACTGTGACTTCATTTGTTTGATTGTGAAATCTAGTGCCCGGAGGTTGGCTAACATTGCCAACCATGCCTCTACCTTGACTACCACCTGAATAACTTGTTGATGTTCCGCTTGGACTGGTATTTGTTGTACCGTGTGGAGTGACTGCAATTAAATTTTTAAAATTGAAATTGATGTCTTTGACCACATATTGTTCAGGAATTTTACCTTCACTTTCGTTTACAATAATTTTAGTAACTTTGGCTGCATCCACAAACAACCATTTTTTAGTTTCAGGATCGCGGATAAAAAATACGTCGCCGTACTTGAAAGCGTTTCTAACTATGCGAAAAATTCTGGTTTCAAATTGTTGTTGTTTAGTCCACTTCTGAAGACTTTCTTTTATGAGTTTGACTTCGGTTGAAGTGGGATTACCTCTATAGAAAGTCTGAAAGGGAGTGGCATTTTCTTTGTCTTTCTGTGTGCAAAACTCTGCTAGAATATCTAGAGCAGCATTGACTTCTGAATCCATATCCATGGTATCATACTGCATGTACCTTTCAATGCGATTGGGTGTGCCTGCATAGACATCAGGGAGATAGCTGGAATAATTGGCACGAGCAGGACCTGGGCGGCCGCCACCAGAGATTGGACTGGTCGAACCCATTTGTCCATCTAGCTTAACTGGTGTGAAATACTTTTTCCAACTCATTGTTTATCTTCCTTTAAGCGGCTGCATATAAGTCGCCGCCCTGAGCGATGCCTTTCTGAACTGATAACTGGCGTTCATTTGTGTCTTTCAATGAACGATTTATTGCAATCAATTGATCCATCTTAGTATTTAAGCTGGCAAGCAGGCTTTCAGGTGTTTCTTGGCGTGCGCCTGCTACAGCAGTTTGGGGACGATCAGTTCTTCTTGGGTCAGTCGCGGCTGTTTGAGTTCTAACAGCTTCTGCTTGTTGTGTAGTTGCTCCTGCTGCAGGTGTTGGAGTCACTGCCGTTTGTACTGCTGTCGTAGTAGGTAGATTACTAGGCATTGATGCCATACGAGCTTCTGCATACAGTCGGTCCTTTTCTGCTTGAGCTTTAGTTGGCGGTTTGCTGGCCTGCATTGATAGCAATGCTTGTTTCCTTTGTTCTTCGGTACCATACAGCGCCATATTTTGGTCAACACCTGATGGCAATTTGCCGTCCGGAATCTTAGCAGAAGCCAATGTTGTTGATTTCTCTGCCTCTTTGCCGTCCGGAATCTTAGCAGAAGCCAATGTTGTTGATTTCTCTGCCTCTTTGCCTGCTGGAATCTTAGCAGAAGCCAATGTAGGTAAGTTTGCTCCACCTATTGCCGCAACATCACTGCTTAACGCTTTGCCTCCATATTTCCCTGATGCAACGGCACTTTCAGCGCCTTTAACTTTTTTGTCCATTAAGTCATAGACTTCTTGTACAGAACGTTCTTTACCTTCTTTACTATAATAAATGTTTTTATTTGCGGCAGCTGCTTTAGGATCAAGTGCTGCTGCACTTTGATTTGCATTTTGGTCTTTGGCTTTTAAAAACTTGGTTGCTCCACCGGCACCTAAGAAATGACTCATGTACATGTCTGTATTGTTTGTTTCTCTGCCGACGCCTTTTTCTAATTGTTTTTGTTGTTTGCTACTAAAATATGCTGCAACTTCTGTGGCTTTCTGAGGATCAAATCGATCATTTAATGAGTACTCTTTGCCCATTTCTTTTGCCATCTGCTTCCATGTTCCTTCAGTAAATTGAAACATACCGGAAGCAGAACTAGTTCCCGCTTTAGCATTAGTATTGCCGCCTGATTCAATAAGAGCAATGGATTGCAAATATTTTTTCATATCAGGACTAGATGATTGCGCACCAGGACTAGATGGTTGCGCACCAGCACTGCTTCCGGAAGCTGGTGTATCTTTGTTAACTGCTGTTGCACCTGGTTGATTGGTTGCACCTGCTGTTTCACCTTTTTGTCTTCTTACCATGCTATCATACATGGCTTGTGGACTAGATAAATTTACTCCAGGTACTGATGTTGTAGAGGCCTTTCCTGCGTCTGCCTCTTTTTCTTTGGCTTTGCTGACTGCGTCGCTTGCTTCTGCCTCTTTTTCTTTTGCTCTAGCAGCTTTTCTACCAGCAACAGTTTCTAATTCTTCTTTAGCATCTGCAGCAGCTCTAGCTGATTTATTCGCTTCTCGTTGAGCATCTCTAGCTTTTTCTTTTTCTTTTAGTGCTTGTCTTTCAACTTCAACACCTTTTTGAGCTTCTTTAATTTTTTTATTTGCATCAGAAGAGTTTGGAGTGAGTTTCTCTATTAACCAAAGGAATCCGTCTGCAATAGTAAGTAACACACTTTTGAAATTATCTCCGATAGCTTCAAATATTGTGCCAAGATCCCAACCTGCGTTATACAACTCAGAGAATCCCTTTTTAACCAAAAGAAACGCACCGACCAGGGCTCCAATCACAAGTGTAATTTTTATAAACGGTAGACTCATAATTGTTGCCGCTATTCCCGCTTTGGCCATTCCCACTGTGGCTCCAGTGGTGGCCACTGTATTTGCTCCTGCGGCTAACGCAGCCTTGGTTGCTGCCAGCGTTTGCGCAGCCAATTGCAGATTGGCATAAAATATAACGCCTTTCAATGCTAGGAAGGCGGCATATACTCCTCCTACTACCAAAGCAATTGTTCCAAAATGGTCTGCAACAAATTGAAATGCTGGCATCACAACCAGTTGTACAACGTCTACCAAGGTGGCAAATGCTTCCATCATGATATCTAACATGCCGCTGTTTGCTAGAAATTTAGTAAATTCATTGCTGGTCTCTGCAATTTTATTTTTGTATGCTTCCATACTTGCAGGATCAAGACCTTTGTCTTTTAATTCACCTTCTTTCTTTTTGCGTTCTTCGGCGGCTTTTTGTTGTTCTGATGTAATTTGAGCAAGATTTTTTTCTCTGGCTGCTGCATCTGATGCTCCGATAAAGAATCTTTTGCTGGCTTCGTCGCCATACAGCGCCATATTTTCAGCAACACCGGATTTAACAAACGCTTGAGTTTCTCGTTGATAAGCGGCATTCATTTGGTTAGCTTGGTCAGCACCCAGTTTACCAGTAGTTCGAATCTGTTGATTAAGACTCATCATATTCTTGGCACTGTCAGGCAAGAATGCCAGAGCTTTCTTACCAGCTTCACTGGTTGCTGTACCTGTGGCAATAATTTCTTTCATGCCTTCTTGATGTTCGGCCGGGATAGAATCCATTAAATTTTGTAAATTCTTTTGACTTTCTACATCCATCTTGCTCATGATAAGACGGAATTGCGCATCTTTTAATCTAGCGTTTCTTTCACCTTCTAGCTCACTTTTATTTTTTCCAGTTAACTTGGTTAAGGCGTCAAGGTCTTTTAGATATGCTCCAGTACCAGCTACCAGCTGTGCATCACTCATGCCTTGCAGCGCACCTGTCTTAGCCAACTGACCGGCATAACTGGCCATACCTTCATTGATTGCTTCAGTTGAATAACCTAATCGATTAAGATCCGCAGCCAGTGTGGTACCTTTAATCTGTTTGCCAAGTACCCCGAGTCTTCTTGCACCTGCTTCACTATCACCACCTAGCAGTGCTAGGTCTTTTCCAGTCTTGGCAATAATTCCACTAAACTCATCAAAGGTCAATCCTGCACCTGTAGCAGAATCTATCATCTCTGTCATACTGCCGCCAAAGTTTGCACCAACACTGGCAGATTTTTTAAATGCTTCGTAGGTCTTTTCCGCTGCACCTGCTACCGCACCAAACATAGAACTGAGTACACCACCTACCACAGGTATCTGCCCAAATACCGCTGCTGTTGATGTGAGACTGTTTCCTAAATTTGCCAGCGAACTCAACATACCAGTCATACCAGTAGCAACTCCAGACACTGCATTTCCCAGTCCAGCCATTGCCCCTTGCATCACATTTAACTTAGCAATATATTCTTGCTGTGCTTTTAGAGCTCTTGCATCTGCATCGGCTTTTTTCTTTTTTGCATCGGTATCTTTTTTGGTAGCTTCTGTAGCTTTTTCAGTTTCTTTGGTTAATTTGTCCTGTTCAGTAGTTTGTTTTTTAGCAGCATCTGCCAGTTTCTTTAGTTCTCTTTCTAATTCTTTTTGTGTTTTTACCTGTGCAGCTTTGTCTTTGCCTGTGTTGTTGGCAATAACTGTCATGGCCGCAAGAAGCTGACGCAATGTAGCCTCCGTGGCTGCATTGTTTAATTGTATTGGTTGACCGCCGAGGTCGCCAGTTACTTCTGCCATTTAGTTTAGACCTTGAAAACTGCGCATATAAATATACGACTAGATAAAGTATTTATCGGAGATAAAAATGTCAGATCAAACTATTCCACAAGCTGTAAAAAAAGCCAATCCTCTTGCCAATTATTTTAGACAACCAAAAATGTACATGCGGTTACCCAGCCACGGACAGTTTTACCCAGAGGGTGCATTAGATAGCAGTGAAATTGACGAATACCCAGTGTATGCAATGACTGCTAAAGATGAACTGATGTTCAAAACTCCTGATGCTTTAATGAATGGACAGGCCACTGTAGAGGTTATTAAAAGCTGCATCCCTGCTATTAAAAATCCTTGGCAGATGCCCAGTTTGGATCTAGATGCTGTGTTGATTGCCATACGAATTGCAACCTACGGTGAGCAAATGGATATGAATGCCTCTTGTCCAGCCTGCCAACATTTTAACGATTTTACTTTAAATCTAGTGCATTATCTCGACACAATTGCTCAAACAAATTATAACACTGAGGTAAGTGTACCGCCATTGCTTGTGCATATAAGACCTTACAGTTATAAAGAAATTAGTAGAACGGCTATGAAGAGTCTGGAGCAACAAAAAATATTCAGTGTGGTCAACAACGAAGACATGCCTGACGAAGAAAAAATTGAAAAATTTGGAGAAAGTTTTGTTAAACTAACTCAATTAACAGTGGATGTAGTTGCAGGATGTATTACACAGATTGATACACCTGAAGGTACCGTAACGGATCTTGACGCAATCAAAGAGTTTGTAGAAAATGCACCCAGTGATGTATTCAATGCCATTAATTCTCGAGTACTAGATCTAAAAGAACAAATGACTTTGAAGGCTCAAGATGTTGGGTGTTCCGAATGCCAACATAAATGGACTGTTGAGGTAACAATGGATCAGACAAATTTTTTCGGCAAAGGGTCTTAACACTGCCTCAGGCTGAGATCCTAGAATATGTTAAGTCTTTAGAAAAAGAGGCAGTGGCAATTAAAAAAGATGCACTAAAGATCTGTTGGTACATGAGAGGCATGAGTTTTGAAGAAGCAATGACTCTCAGCTATGAAGAACGAACGCTTGTCGGAGAGATAATCAAAGACAATTTAGAAACTACTAAGAAAAGCGGATTACCGTTCTTCTAATGTAAAAAGGACTCCTAGGAGTCCTTTTTGTTTGTTAACGCTTTCTAAACAGACTGAAACTTTCTGCCATCATTGGCCTAGATCTAATAACACTGTCGTTAGTCACGCCCATTATTTTTGCACGATCAGCAGCAATCTTCTTTTTCTTTTTGGCTTCACGTTCTTTGGCTTCTTTAATACCTTTGTCAGCCGCAGTTTTTATAGCCAACTTATCAGCAGAAGTTTGTTGGAATCCTGGTTTAGCTCTAGCGGCAGCAGCAGCCGCTTTTATCGCAGCATCCTCGGCTGATTTTGCTGCATTAGCATCAGCAGTGGCTTTCATCTGTTGTGATGCAGCCTGTTGGTCTGCTTGACCCTTCGCCAGTTTGTCTGCTGCTGCTTTGGCAGGATCATATGTGGTGCCTGCTGCTGCCGGAGGCGCTGCTGGATCTGCTGCCGGAGGCGCTGCTGGATCTGTCTTGCCAGGTGCTGGAGCAGCATTTGGTTTGCCAGTTTCCTCGTCATACCCTTGTGGTGCAGCATCAATTCTTGCTTGTGCTTCTGGATCTGGTTTTTTTGGCTTAGCATCCATTGCAGCTTTAACTTTAGGATCAGCCTGCAACATGGTTACAATTTCTTTTTTCTGTTCAGGTTGTAAACCAGCAATTGCTTTCTGTGCCTGTGCATACGCTGTGTCTGCTTTAGGATCAGCTTCTGCCGGCGCACCTCCACCTGCTGCTGGTGTTGTGCCACCTGCTGCTGGTGTTGTGCCACCTGCTGCTGGCGTTGTAGTTGCTGCTGGTGTTGTGCCACCTGCTGCTGGCGTTGTAGTTGCTGCTGGTGTTGTGCCACCTGCTGCTGGCGTTGTAGTTGCTGCTGGTGCGCCTCCACCTGCTGCTGGCTCTTCGCCATCGCCGGCGCCGCCTACAGTGGCTTTACCTGCTTGGAATCCTTTTTTCACTGCTGAGCCAATGCCGGCAATTCCTCCTGCAACTGCGCCAACACCTTTAGCTAGTGTTCCAACACCTTTGCCCACAGCAGAGCTAATTTTATTTAGAAGAGGACCTTCTTGTAATTGTGATTCTGTAATTATTTCATGTATTTTCATTTGAAGTCCTTATGACATTGTTGGTTCAGGTTGACCAGGGGCATCAGTCTTGGTTTTTTCACCTTTCTCTAAAGATTTTAACAGTCTTACTTTTCTATCAGTAGGCAGTGTTGCGATCATCTTTTTAATTGCTTCAATGTCTACTGCCGGAGCGTCAGCAGCAGATCCCGGTGCGGGCAGTTTCATTGATCCGTATACTTGATTAACAACATCTGTACCTACACCTTGTTTTTCTAAAAACTTGGCTAGCTCATTGCTGTCAGTAGGAGATCCGGCTTTCTGCCAAGCTGAGTTTAGTTTGTCGGCAGTGACTGTTGTTGTTAAATTTTTACCAACAGTTTTAACCTTATTCATGGCTTTCCCTGCTAGGCCTTTGATAGCATCCATTGGGCTTTCAGACAGCATTGAGTTGTTTAATGTACACACTCTGTTGAATACTAGATACGCTTGACCTTCACTTAATTTTTTACCTGTGGTAGTAAAACTTTCTTTTGGTGCTGCTGGCTTCTCTCCGGCAGCTCCAGCCGCTTGCCCTGCTGCCGCTCCACCAACAGTTTGGGCTGCTTGAGTTAAACCTTTAATCCATTGTAACAGACTGTCGTTGTTATACGCAACGTCTTTGGCAAGTCCTGCAAGATCTTTCATTCGCGCTTTGTAATCTGCAGAATGAATCAATCGGCCAATCTCTTGAAGTTGAGTAAATGCAGAACTATCTCCATTCTGCATGGCATTCACCGCTGATCTAACTGCAGATGCAGCATCTGCATCAACAACAACATCAAACCCTTGAGTCATTTCTTCCATTTCCATACCAAACGAACTCAACTTCCTTGTTGCTTTATAACTTATTTCTTCAAGTCCACTGTCACCGATTGGTATTGATTTTTCACGCAGGCCGGCGGCCCACTTACCGATACCAGCCATTGCGGCTGCTGAGATGCCTGCAACGATACCTGCTGTTGCTCCACGTCCGATAGCTGTTGATGCTTTTTGACCTTGCAGCAAACGGTCAGCAATATTAACAATGCCTACAGCAATTGCAGTTCCTGTGCCAATGGCCAACACGCTTGCACCTATTCCGCCTGCTACTGCAACACCTAATGCTGCTGCAACAGATCCTGCAATGCCCAGTAAGAATTTATGTAACTTGGGATTATCCTTGGCAAATGCACCGTACTTGGCCAACTTAGCTGCTAACTCTGGATTCTCAGCAGCAATCTTTGATTTAATATCTTCAAACTTTTGATCAAATGCTTTGACTGGACTACTGGATTGGAGCATGCCCCCAAACTTGTTAAACCAAGCATCACTGATTTTACCAGGAGCATCTAGAACTTTACCTAAAGCAGTTCGTCCTGACCCTTTTTCAATGGTCGTGAATAGCTGTTGTATTTGATCAGGTGATACAGCAACTTCACAAAGGATGGGATATATTTCTTTTTCCCATCGTGTGAAGTAGGTATCACCGTGTCCAATACTTTCAAAGATACTTTTATGAGAAGTATTCTTAATAGTATCTAATTCAGATAGTATATTATTTTCTGTTAGATTTTTAAGTCGCATACATGATCCATTATTTGATTGTTTATTTATTGTAAAAACGAGCTTACGCTCGTTTGCTTTTTCGCTTACGCTCAAAGCATTTTCTTCTATTTAATTGTATCTCAAGTGATGTATTAGTGATGCGAAGCATTTAAGTATTATGCAGATTGTTTAGTCAGACGGAACCTTTCTACGGTTCCATCTTGTCTGCATTATGCGAGTTGCATTAGCCGAGACATTAGAAATAGGTAATTTATTATACACCGTATTGCTAAAGGACTCTGTGCTTTTCCTTCCTACCACGATACGCTAATGCGCTCTAAACCTCGTTCCTAGTGTTTAGATGTTTATAGCACGGTGTTGTCGTATGCTAACATTCATACTATATCAATGCGTCGGTTATCTTTGTTTTCAACCTCAAACCCACTTCCAATTTTTCAGGATAGACGTATTCCACGTCGGGGGTGCCTCAATATGTCACGTGTCCGGTTTATGCCCCGGTTTTTCCACAGCGGTATTACGATCTGGCCCGCTAACCTTAGGTGTTAGAGTTAAAATAGCCTTTTGGTAGCCACATGATAAACTTATCTCCGCAAGTTTTACATATTGCTTTGCCTTCGTGAGGGCCTGAATTCACCTTAATTGCCTGCCAGTCGTGTGTTAGATGAGTACCTAAGCCTATATTCAGCTTCTTTTTTTGAGTATGCCACGCACTATCGAATCCTTTTTTGGGATTCGTATAGTATTCTGAGTCAAGAACACTGCTTTGCGGAGTTCGATTCCAATTTAGTTTAGTCATACTCTGAATTTATTTGGTGATTAAATGCCTAGATTTATTGAGTCTGCGGGCGCCTTGCGGCAATGGTGTTTCTTAGATTTTGGATTTTTTGAGGATATGTGAGCCGTGAACTCGAACCTGTATGTGACCGTTGTACCAGTCAGTTGATTCTAGAACTTTGTGTTTGAATTGTTCTCTTGCCTCGATGTAGCTGCATTCTGATTTGTTTTTGCAGTAGAATAGAATTTCTCTGGTGAAGTTATCTTTGCCTAAAGTTGCAATGTCTGCTGTTAGCGCATCGCTAGAACCATAATAGTCCTTCCAATCGCTTTCGATCTTGCCTCTAATCTTCTTTTTCTTCTTTTTGCCGTTCTTTAATGTAACTGTTTTATAAGTGGTCTTTGCGAACTTGGCTAGTTTTTTGCCTATGTACTTGCGCCCAGAGATAACATTGGTAATAAGATATACGAAACCGATGTAATCTTCGGAGATTTCAACAACTTCTTTCTTCTTATAGTACCATGTCATCAGGTACTTATTTTCTTGGGCCTTCCTATCATGCCTTTTCT
>Ga0209443_1002079_pt1 | contig 12045 bp, 12 predicted proteins | sample LauGreBMM110DCMD_2_FD_187571 | JGI IMG/M metagenome (GOLD analysis project Ga0209443, IMG submission 187571) | Freshwater lake microbial communities from Lake Michigan, USA - Su13.BD.MM110.DCMD (SPAdes) (version 2) | ecosystem: Environmental > Aquatic > Freshwater > Lake | place: Lake Michigan... | reverse complement strand
TGATGCATCAATAATATTAGTAGAAGTATCTATATTATTAGTAGAAGTATCTATAATGTTAGTAGTAGAAGTATTTATAATATTAGTAGAAGTATCTATAATGTTAGTAGTAGAAGTATTTATAATATTAGTAGAAGTATCTATAATGTTTTTTGAAGCATCTATAATAATATTGGAAGCTTCAAGTATATTAAGTTTTATATTACTTTCACTTTCGCAATCATTTTCTGAATTAGTCTCGTAATCAGTGTCACCATCGCTCGTTTTATCTTTATTAAAATCTTTCATATAATTATAGTTAATAAAAAAATATAATCTTAAACTATTATAATGGGGTGCTGTGAAAGTTTTATAGTATCTAAAAAATGTGCATCAATGAGGAAGACTCGTTCTAGAGAATTTGATTTTGATATTGGAGATATAGAAGAGACAAATACTGATGAATTACAATCTTATTGGATATCACAACAATTAAATATAAAAAGTCATGATATTAATAAAGATCCAAATATAAACAATGTTATAAAAACATTAGGAATTTAGTGTGGTGTATATTTAGTTTTGACAAAACACACAAATATTCTGTGTTGTATCAACTATTATACGGTTAAATATTTTTTTTAATATTTTTCATTTAACTCTATACAATTATTTCCTCTATAAGTATTAATGATTCTCTATGTATTAGAGAAGGTATATGTATAGGTACAGATGTAACATAGCTTAATTGTCGTTTAATAACGTGAATAGTTTGACTTGTTTATTCTCAATTTCTTTCCATATATTGATTAAGTTTTTTTATAATTTACCAAAATGGTTATCAATAACATATTCTTCAAGTTTTACAAGTCTATTGAATAATACTTTCTGCAATATAGAAATATTGAAATAATCTTTATTATTCATCTTTAATTTACTATAATACTATAATACTCCAAATAATTAGATTTCTTGTTTTTAAAAATGTCATTGTATTCTTTTATTATATTTTGTACTTAATTATTATTAATCATGTCTTCTGTTTTTTATTAATTATATTCTTTATTTTATAAACTATTTCCTGTATTATTTTGTCAAAAGGTATAATTTAAAAAACAACTGGTCAACATAAAATACATCTTCGTATATAATTTGAGATTGCAACGATTCACTTATTATATACAATAGATTTTATAAAAATTGTTAAACATACTAAAGATAAACATTCTTATTAAATAAAAATTGAAAATAAATAAGTTTAATTAATTTAAAAGAATAATTAATCCTAATGCTAAAAACTATCAATGAACTCAAAACCTTATCTCGCACAATGCCTTTAATTAACCAAAATGAAGAGAATGAATCTATGTACATGGGTATATCCATACCTACACCTGACGATCATTGTGTTTATACCTTGATCACACAAAATAAAGATGTCTCTGCACTTTTAACAAACACAAAGACATTGCAGATAGTACCAGCAACAGAAATACGAGAATTATATAATACATCCTTAGAAAAGCTTCTCAAACAAGAAAATACAGAGTGTCGTCCATTACAACGAGTTTGTGCTGGGAAACAAGTAGTAGACTTGTCAAATATTGACATTAAAAAATTAATGATTGAAATGCGACCCTTTTATACAAGTTTTGTTGTTCCACCTACAGAAGTCAAAATTATAGAAAAAATTCAAGCGGATAAATTATGCGATGAATTGATTATAGTAATCCTTCATATCCATCCAGATAAGCCATTATCACCAGATAATGGTACAATGTGCTTTTTCACTTATAATGGAAGAATACTCACAATGGACGAGTTCGTAGAAATTCTAAAAACTCCAAAACATTATTCAGATGAAGCACCAGTTGAGTTATATTTAGAACTCATAAAAACATGTCGTGAATTATGTGATTCGTCCTATGATAAACGATTTAACTATAATGCAACGGAACATGTATATGACCCAGAAAATAAGAAAATGTTGCATGTTTATGCAACAAAAGACGAAGAAACTTCAGATAATTGGATTTTATCGGTCGATATGAATAACAAAAATCCACATGGTGAATCCCATCTAGAATTCTTTCAAACTCATTAAATTATTTATATATATTATAATCTAATTGTTAAGTTTAATATTTGTTTTAATATTCTAAATTAAACTATATAATGGGTATGACTTTATTCACTTTCAATTATTTTATTTTACTTTCTCCTTCTCAATTGACAATTGTCAGACTTTTACACTTATTAAACAGAATAATATAAAAATTGAAAATTTAAAAATTTAGGTCATATTAAATAGAAGTTTAAGATAAAATGGCACAAGTAGTTTCAACCAAGCAGAAATTAAACAAAATAAAAAATTCTCACCATTTTAAGTTAATTACATTCATAACAAAATACGGACAAGAATATACGAGACTTGTGCAGATAGGAGGAGGACAATGTCGAATTCTAACAAACAATGAAACAAACACAATCCTCGAAACACTTAAAACACTACCAGAAAAAGAACAGAATTGTTTAATACCTTCTTTCGTCGATAGTGACACGCAATTTTATGGGGAAACCTTTTGGATGTATGAAGAATTGCATACTTGTTATGCAACAAGTTTTGATTTCAATGAAGGCAGTTTAACAGTGTGCGAACAACCCGTTGATATGCTGGATATTGATGAACATTTCCGGTTCAAGTCTCTTAAGTTTACTCACGACCGATACAACTACACAATAATATGTAGAGGCACAACTCCTCTTACAAGGGGAAAAACAGAACAATTATTTAAAGAAACTAAAATACGTCTACACGCACGCGGTAAAGGTCAAGAACTCGACGAAAATACGATGACACGCACGTATGCTAATATTTCCAAGTCTACATGGTTAGAAATTGTTCGGCATGTTCTAACCAATAATAGAGACTATTATTGTTATCAGCAATACATTACAGATTTGGGAAAAACAATGACGATAAAAATTAACAATGCTGATATGATGCTAATATAAATGCTATATTAATTTCAGATTAATATTTTAAATCCATGTTTTTTAGTAAAAAAATAAAGTTTAATTATATTAGAGGTGATTAAATTAGGACTTTCTTTACATCCACTGTATAAATATACATCCTACTTACACGTCAACATTGATTCTTTTATAAAAATATTAAATAATTTACAGTTGAACTTATAAACATAAATCATAATCTAGATTATTATTAATTGATACTTTCATCATATCTAAAACTTTAATATTAGTACAATAAATTCTAAAAAAGTATTCTTGATGTTTTTGATTGATAAGAAGAGAAAAATTTTTTACTTTATTATCAGAAATAATAATTCCTGTTTTAAAATTATAAAAATGAATTTTATTTAATGGGTTTATTTTTCCACCAACATATCCAACCTTAAATCGTATTATTTTATACATGTCTTTATACTGTTTTTCTAATTTATTAATATCAAAATTAATATCAGTAAGAGAAATTTCTTGGTAAACAAGTTTAGGTAAATTTCTCATGTTAATATCTTTAATAATATTTTTTACATTAATATTATTACTAAACAGATGTGCCGAGAAAACAAAATTATCTGTTAATAATATCATTTTTTCTGGTTCCATAATATATTCTGATATATTCATTTCTTTTTCTAATTCAAATAATAATTGAATTACAAGAATTTCTATTGCTTTAACTGCTTTATGGTTATAAATTTGTCTATGTAAACGATAACGAATAAAAAACATATGATATATATCTTCACTACATTGATTTGAATAACAAATCATAGATTTACCATTATGTTCTATTACTCGTGCATCAGACATAATTCTTGAATAATTAAATCCTAATTTTAATCCAACTGCAATAGTATCTCGTGTAATATAATCAAATTTATCAACATCAATAGAATTTAATGGATTAGATATAATCTGAAAAATCCATCGCCCAATCATATACTTCGGTTTCCATTTATTATAGTCAGAATCTTTAGGATTAATAAGGTCGCCTATTACTTTTAACATGTCTTTATTCAGAGGAACTTGGTGTTTTTTTACAATATAATTTAATAATACGATTGAACGATTCTCATGAAACCAATTATCAGTTTTTGTTTTTATTATTTTAATATTTGGTAACATCTCTAAGAAATAATCATCAAATAAATGACTAAAAAGCAAATGTCCTAAATCATGACATAATCCAGCTATCGATACTAACATTATTATCTCATCAGTAATATTTAATTCAGGTTGTTTTGATGCTATCATTGTTATCATCTGTTTTGCTAAATGATAAGTTCCTATTGAATGTTCAAATCTTGTATGAGTTGCTGTTGGGAAAACTAGATATAATACACCAGTTTGATGAATATTTCTTAATCTTTGAAAAATATCCGTATCGATAATAACACTTGCTATTGGGTCAATATCTATATACCCGTGAATATTATCATGAATACGCATTTACATATTATTATTATTTTAAAATAATAATAATATCAATATTTTTTTATTATCGACAAAGTATAATATTCATCAAAGTATTGTCTTAAAAAAATTGAAAATTTAAAAGTATATTTATTTTTATAATATAAAATATTTACATTACGATGAGTTCTGGTCAGTACAATACTGACCTCGTTCCCGTTTCAGATGTTCCCGTTTCAGATGTTCTCGTTCCAGATGTTCCCGTTCCAGATGTTCCCGTTTCAGATGTTCTCGTTTCAGATGTTCCCGTTTCAGATGTTCTCGTTCCAGATGTTCCCGTTTCAGATGTTCTCGTTCCATGTACCGAACCACTTGAGCCTCGACCCAAACGAAGAGTTCTGCATCATGTATATCCCTTGAATATAATCGAAGACTATTATACTGAACGCGAAAATACAAAGAGACAGTGTGTTTTGGATGTTTCTGCTTCAGTTCGTAGAAATACAATAAGACTACAATATCCAAACGAAAAACAAATCAGACAACTTGTTGTAGCGGATAGAAAAGAACGCCGTGCAAAGCTTAAACAGGAAAGAAACTTAATGAACCCGAGATATTACTCATCTGGTATATAGACTCTGTTGGTTCACAACAGACAGTATGCTGAACATCATGGTTCATTGTAATATTCTAAATAAGTCATTGTAACATTATAAAATGGAATATATCCCAAAGCAAAATGCTCCACTTAAAATTATTTTATAAAAAAAAATTGTAAACTTAGGGTTAGGTACAACACACATTAAAAAAACTTTAAAAATAGTTCAGATTACTAATTTTACATTTAATAAAAACTAACTAATACAATTAATGATATAGCAATTAAAATAAATAGTTGAAATATATTGTAAACATACAGCATATTTCATAAAAATTGTTAAACATTTTTAAAATGCACAGATAAAGTAAAACTATGATTTAAAGAAAACAAAAATAAAATTTTTAACAATTTTTATGAAATCTGTTGTATCTATTATTTAATTTTTTTATAGATATGTTTAAAGTTTTTCTATTATTATGTAATGGAAAACATGGAAGGAGAAAATTATAAATCTTATCAAAAAAAATATTTAAAATACAAAAATAAATATTCAAGTTTAAAAAGGATGCACGGGGTGTTTGGTTAACCATGGATGAGGCATATGAAATACATAAGATCACACAAGCTGATGCAAGGAGATTATTATTTACTGAAACATGAGATAACATATGGAGATGGGGCTGGTTCATGTCAGAACCTCAAAAACAGGTTCTGCATGATAGAACACACAATATAAAATGCAGATTATCTAGAGAAGCACGAGCACAAAAACAAGCACGCAGACAAGCTTTGCTTACCCGTCTGCGTGCGACAGTTGAAGAAGCTCATGGAATCGCAAAGACTTCCGACAGTATGAACCATGCTGTACATGATGCAAAGGTAGCCGATTACCATAAAGCTTTAAGAAAGTATCAGGAAACTCTACGCGAATTACGTTTAAATGGTTATGAATGAAGTATATAGAACATGAACATTATAAATTATTAAAAAAATTGAAATTTTAAGAGTATAATTGTTCTTTAATAAAAATATTTTGTTCATTTGCGACTATGAGTCACAGTGCACCTCCCCAGCTAACAAGAAATACAAGTGCACCCGGAAACTTGTTCCAGGTGGGTCAAGCCGTTCTCTTTAGTGATAATCATGCAGTTCCAGTAATTCAGCAACAAGTTCCAGTAGTTCAGCAACAGATTCCTCGACCTCGGCCTCAGTTGGAGATTCCGCTACCTCGACCTCGGCCTAAGTTGGAGATTCCGCTACCTCGGTCTCAGTTGGAGATTCCGCTACCTCGACCTCGGTCTCAGTTGGAGATTCCGCTACCTCGGTCGCAGATTCAGCCACCTCAGTTGCAGTTCGAACAAGAGTTGGAAGAACAGTGGTCTGAGATGCATCAACAGCCTTGGTCGCTTTGGGAGATTCAGCCGTCGCTCTGGCAGATTCAGACGTCGCATCAGCAGATTGAGGGATGGAAGTAACGCGGGCTTGGAGTCCGGATGCGTTTCTCACCTTTCCCAAGGGCGAAGAGACGCAACGTTAGTAGTCATTGTAATAGTTCATACATTCTAAATACATTATAATAGTTGGTCATTGTAAGACAGTAAGATTATAAAATGGGTATATCCCAACAAAAAAAATTATTTTATAAAAAAAAATTGTAAACTTAGGGTTAGGTACAACACATTAAAAAAACTTAGGGTTAATGTATAACATATCAATAAAAATTAAATTGTCGATTATTACAATACCGTGTGTTTTATCTTATTAAAAATGTGCCAGATTACTAATTTTACAATTAATAAAAACCAACTAAAACAATTAATGATATAGCAATTAAAATAAATAGTTGAAAAGAATAATATAATTATAAATATATATTATGTTTAATCAAGTATATAGATTTTTATCATTATTAATTATATAAAAAAAATTGAAATTTTAAGAGTATAATTGTTCTTTATAATAAAAATATTTTGTTCATTTGCTACTATGAGTAACAGTGCACCTCCCCAGCTATCAAGAAGCGCAAGTGCACCCGGAAAGTTGTTCCGGGTGGGTCACGCAGTTCCAGTAGTTCAGCCATTGCAGACAGAAGAGCAGCCACAAGTTCCAGTAGTTCAGCCATTGCAGACAGAAGAGCAGCAGTTTCTGGATGAGCAGTTGGAAGAGCAGTTTCTACAGCAGCATCAGCAGTTGGAAGAGCAGTTGGAAGAGCAGTTGGAAGAGCAGTTGGAAGAGAAACAGCAGTTGTCTTGTTATTTTTATCAAAAAGGTAAATGTTCAAGAATTAACTGTCGATTTTTACATGACGAGTCTTCGCAACAGCATCAACAGCCTCAACAGCCTCAACAGCCTCAACAGCATTGGCAACCTCAACAGCATTGGCAGCCTCAACAGCATTGGCAACCTCAACAGCATTGGCAGCCTCAACAGGCTCGGTCGTCTTGGCAACAGATTCAACAGATTCAACAGATTCAACAGATGCAACAGATTCAACAGATTCAACAGATTCAACAGATTCAACAGATGCAACAGATGCAACAGATGCAACAGATGCAACAGATTCCACAGATTCGACAGATGCAACAGATTCCACAGATGCAACAGATTCAACAGATTCAACAGATTCAACAGATTCCACAGATTCAACAGATTCAACAGATTCCACAGATTCCACAGATTCCACAGATTCAACTGGAACAGCAACGGTTACATCGGGTTCGGAATTTCTTGGAAGAGGTCAGAGGTCGTTCATCATCTCATCACTTTACCAATCTAGACACTATTCATGACATTTTTCTGCAACATGATCGAGAAGTTCAAAATATGTTGGCGACAAAGTCGTTTGATACATACATCACTGTGAATGTGCCGTGGACGGATGAACTAGAGAGCCTCATGTGCAACAAACCGTTTCGAGAAGACATTGTTGCGTTGTTCCGAGTTCAGACAAACTGGGAAGGGTTTGTCAACTTCCCGATGACGGAAGACAGACGAAACCGCACAGTGGAAAGAAACGGAGTCTGGTATGTTTGCTTGGATGTAAGGAGGAACCGACCGAAGGGGATGCTTCGTTAGTAGGAAGTAGTAATTATAATAGTTGGGTCATTGTAATACAGTAAGATTATAAAATGGGTATATCCCAACAAAGAGCAAAAATGCTCCACTTAAAAATTATTTTATAAAAAAAAAATGTAAACTTAGGGTTAGGTACAATATACATTAAAAAAACTTAGGGTTAAGGTATAACATATCAATAAAAATTAAATTGTCGATTATTACAATACCATGTGTTTTATCTTATTAAAAATGTGTCAGATTAATAATCTTACATTTAACAAAGACTAACTAATACGACTATAAAATTATAGTCAACGCTTTAATAACAAGTCAAAATCTATTAGAGGTAAAAAAAGTATGACTTTCTTCACCTCCTACATATGTTTGTAAAATAGTTATATTAAAAAATTGACAAAAAAATATTTTAAACTTAGTTCATTATATTATAATGCAAATTTTCGTTAAGACACTAACAGGAAAAACTATTACTCTTGAAGTTGAAGGTACTGATACTATTGAAAGTATCAAATCTAAAATTCAAGAGAAAGAAGGTATTCCACCAGATCAACAACGTTTAATTTTTGCAGGAAAACAATTAGAAGATGGTCGAACATTATCTGATTATAATATACAAAAGGATTCGACACTTCATCTTGTTCTACGGTTGAGATAAATAAAGTTAATGGAATGTATTAAGTATATTATTATTTAACAAATTCAACTACCAATAGATAAGCATATAATAAATATACATCACAATTTAAATATTAGTATTTATAAAATGTATTACATGAGTTAAATTACTTAATATTTTTTTATGAAATATAATGGCGAAGGAGAAAGTAAAATTTTATTTTACTTTTTCATAACTATTTGAGATGATAGAAAGTAGGACTTTCTCCACCTCCAACTATATTTAAAAATTGAAAATTTAAAAATTTATTGGTTATTATAAAAATAAATTATATCTCATATGGCTTGTTATGGAACCCACATTACAAGTTCAGAATGGGAATCTCTTAAGGAGTTTGGCATCGTTGAAATTGATAATATGAATCCATTATGGTGGGTTGATGCAGTTAATATTCCGTTCCAGCCTTGGGACGGATATATAGATTTGTGTAATACTCCACCCCCATCAGATAGCATGAGCAAGAGAATGCAAGAAACGCAGATGTTTGAACCCATTCAGGAGGTATGTTGGTTCTTCATACATGGAAGGTGTAGCTACGGCGAAAACTGTAAAAATTTACATAGTCTTCCTCCGTCTCCATTGCAGCCTATCATGGAAGAAAAAAGTGTAATATGTAAACACTTCCAAATGGGAAAGTGCCGTTTCGGAGATGGTTGCTTCAAATTGCATGTTCTAAAGACTCGCTAGTGATCTTATAATATTTCATGGTGGTATTAGATGTAGTGGGTATTAAAATTAGGTCGTCGCAAAATAAAAAATAACAAAATAAAATTAATTTAATTTAAACATTTATAACATTAGGAATTAGTGTACAATACACAATTTAAAAAAGGATTCAATACTTTTTCTTCTTCTATTGTATAGATAAAGAAAAAATATAAAGTTTACGGTAATGTATTAAGTATATTATTATTAAACAATAACTTTCTGTTTTATTTTTTTGTTTTTCCTTTATTGTATTCAAATACCAATAGATTACCATATAATAAATATATTGGAGATAGTAAAAAGTCATATATTTATTTTAAATGATATTCATTAGAAACAGTATTTAATATTTAATAAACTATAAGAAGAATTAGATTAATTTTATTTTTATATTATCATAATATGAGCTCGTATAATTTAATGGTAGAATACTGATCTTATGAACCATATACATTGTTTCGATTCCCTATATGAGCATAAATATATTGTTTAATAAACTGTAAAATTAATTATTTTTATAAAACATCACAAATACCTTCTTCTAATTCTTTTAATGCTTTCCAACCTAAAATATTGTACGCATCTTTGGGTGATTGTATTATATGTTTTACATCACCTGGTCTTTCATCAATATATTCAATCGGACATTCAAAAAAATGTGCGGCATAGTTTAATGGTATACTTTTCCCAGTACATAAATCAATTACACCACAATACTCATTAAACATAGATAATAAATTTCCATTTACAATATCACTTACATGAGTATAATTTCTTGTTTGTGTACCATCACCTGTAATTATAAGTTTTCCTAATTCTTTTTTTGACTTTCGTAATGCCGCAAATACATTTGGAGATGGTCCGGTTTCACTCTGTCTTTTTCCATATACATTTGAATATCTTAAGGCTATTACAGACATATTATACATTTTATTGTAACATAATGCTAATCCTTCAAGTGCTTCTTTTGAAGTTCTATATGGTGTTAAAAACGCGTATACAACATTTGACGACGATAATACAACTCGTTTGATATTTTTTTTCCTAGAAATTTCTAAAATATTTATAGTTCCATTCACATTTGTATTATAACATAAAATTGGGTCTTCAATACACCATGGTGTTCTTGCTATTGCTGCAAAATGAAAAACCCCATCTATAATTTCATATTTATCTATAACTTTTTGTAGCAAATTAAAATTATTAATATCAACATTTTCAAATATTGCTTCTTTATTTAGATTATTAATATTTCCACTTAATAAATTATCAAGTACTATTACTTTATATCCTAGAGAAATTAATTTATCAACCATATGAGACCCTATAAATCCACATCCACCTGTTACAATAAATGTTTTATTTTTATATTTCGTACTTAATAAATTATATAATGGTAAATTAATATTTTTAAGTGGCACCCCACTGTTTGATTTTTCATTATTAATATTTAATAATTTATCTTTACTAAATAAATGCTGGAAACCAAATCCTCTGATTTTATCTCTTTGTGGAATATTTTCTTGTATTTGTAACTTCCTTTTTAATAAGTTATCATTCATAGGATAATAACCAAACCAAATAATATGTGCTTCATTTGTTGGAACAGATATATTATTTGTATTATGTCTTCCAATAGTATAATTTCCATTAGGAAAAGTGTGAATTTGTCTTGTTCCTCTATCGTTATGATAACGAACATCGTCATTTAATAAATTAGTAAATAGTTCATGACTATTATTTATATTATAAGAGTTTCTCGAATATGGACTTACAGCGTTAACAGCATATGAAACTGGTTGTGTATTATGAATAAATATATCTTTTATTGATTTATTACAAAATAAAAATTCTGTGGTATTTAATACAATTTTTATTCCTTCTAAATTATTTTCAATATCCATAAATTCTTTATCAATATCTTCAGCATCAAAATATTTATTTCTTGTTTTAATAATTGTACATTCAGGCCATATGCTTTTACATATCTCTATGGATTTATCAGTGCTATTATAATCAATAACTATCAGTTCATCAAACATATTTTTATGATGATTCAACCAAAAGGGTAATAAGTATTCTTCGTTAAAAACATTTGTTAATAAAATAGTTTTATTTACGTTCATATATATTAGATAAGAAAAATATTATTTTTTTTACGCACAATATTTTGTGTTTTATATAATTCATTAAAAAGATTAAATTAATTTTATTTATATTAAAACTATTTAAAGAATTATTATATTATAATATAAGCTCGTATAATTTAATGGTAGAATACTGATCTTATGAGTCAGTTACCTGGGTTCGATTCCCAGTATGAGCATAAATATATTATATTTTTAAAAATATAATATATTTGTTATATAATTTATTTATATCTTGTTTAGTAAATAAATTCATTTTATATTCTAAATATTTACTATTTAACAAACCATAATAATAATTTATTAGAAACAGTAATTAATATTTATTATTTAATAAACCATATAACGCTGGATTTGTATTTCATACAAAATATTTTTTTTATATAATCCATTAAAAAAATAAATTAATGGACGAT
>Ga0209443_1002078_pt1 | contig 12045 bp, 9 predicted proteins | sample LauGreBMM110DCMD_2_FD_187571 | JGI IMG/M metagenome (GOLD analysis project Ga0209443, IMG submission 187571) | Freshwater lake microbial communities from Lake Michigan, USA - Su13.BD.MM110.DCMD (SPAdes) (version 2) | ecosystem: Environmental > Aquatic > Freshwater > Lake | place: Lake Michigan... | reverse complement strand
CTGTGGGTGCTGGTGCACCAGGTGATCGCACAACGGAGGCAGCTTCAGGAAAATACTGGCTGCGAACACACGACATATCTTCTAAGAAGATAACTGCAATTGAAGAAGGTAGAGATACTTTATCGAGTACGAAAGCCTATGCAGCAGTAATGAAGAAGCGATATGTCAGCGATGTCATCATTGTTACTGATCCTTATCACTGCAAACGTGCAATGACTATGGCAAATGATCAAGGGGTAGTCAGTACTTGTTCACCAGTGCGAACTGGCCCCAATACGATTTCTGCCTCAAGTTATAAGTATTTATTGCGCGAAGCTGGGGCGTATTTGGTGCATATCACTGTGGGTCGGCGAGGTATTAAAGTCAGTGATCATTTACCCGGTGCTGACATCCTCACTAAGGTTATGCCGTGACCTATAGCCAGCATGATCAAGAGCGATTTCTTGATGAACCAGCAAAGCGTGCTGGGCGTACAGAGTTCATGCGCGATCGTGCACGTGTTATTCATTCAGCAGCACTTCGACGCTTAGCTGCAAAGACACAAGTAGCAGTGCCTTGGGAAAATGATTTTCAGCGCACTCGTTTGTCTCACTCTTTAGAGTGCGCACAAATTGGCCGCGAACTTGGTGAATCACTGGGTGCAGATCCAGATTTGCAAGACACCGCATGTCTTGCCCACGATTTAGGTCATCCACCTTTTGGTCACAACGGTGAAGAAGTACTCGCGCAGATTGCATCAGAGTTTGGTGGCTTTGAAGGAAACGCCCAAAGCTTTCGCTTGTTGGTGCGCCTTGAAGCAAAGACGGTTGATAGTAATGGAAAAAGTATGGGTCTTAATTTAACGAGAGCATCACTAGATGGTGCTACGAAATATCCTTGGCCACGTTCACACAATCCGCGCAAGTTTGGTGTTTATGACGATGACGTTGAAGTATTTAACTGGATGCGCACAGGAGCGCCCATGGATAAGAAATGTATCGAAGCCCAGATTATGGATTGGTCAGATGATTGTGCCTATTCTGTGCATGATCTAGAAGATGCCATTTTTGCTAATCAAGTATCTGTAAAGAATTTTGAAACTGACTCCGAAGATCTTTATGCAGTAATGGTCCGTGACTATGGAAGTGATGCATCTGAGCAAGAGGCAGTAGATGCCCACAAGCGTTTATCAGCACTATCTGCTTGGCCACATTATTACGATGGAACTCATCGCTCTCTTGCTCGGTTAAAGGATTCAACAAGCCAGCTCATTGGTCGCTTTGTTCTCGCTGCAGAGTTGGAAACACGCAAAATTCATGGTGATGGTCCACTTTCTCGCTATAGCGCAGACCTTGAAATCCCACGTGAGCAAAAAATTGAAGTAGATTTCTTAAAGGCCATTGCTGGGCACTACTTAATCAATGCTGCGCATTCACAAGATCGTTATGCCAAGCAGCAGGTAATTATCAGTGAACTCGTTGAAATGCTACGTGCCAGTGCACCGCAGGAACTCGATTCCTTCTTCCTTAAAAGCTGGAATGAAGCTGGCGATGAAATGGCTCGTATGCGCGTGATTATCGATCAAGTAGCAGCCTTAACTGACCCTGGCGCATATGCCCTCCATGCCGCTTTGTTAGCTTCTCGTTAAGATGGACCTATGAGCGGTCGTATTAAGGATGAAGATGTTGCATACATCCGAGATCGCGCACCTATTGATGAAATCGTAGGGGAGTATGTTCAATTAAAAAGCGCCGGAGGAGGGCAAAAGAAAGGCCTGTGTCCTTTTCACGATGAGAAATCCCCTTCATTTCACGTAACACCGAGCAAGGGTTATTTCCACTGCTTTGGTTGTCAAACGGGTGGTGATGTCATTGCTTTCTTAATGAAGATTGACCATCTGACTTTTACTGAAACTATTGAACGCCTTGCTGATCGCATGGGATACACATTGCGCTATGACGAAGGTGGTTCATCAGCTCCCACATTTTCAGCTGGTGCTCGCTCACGTTTAATTGCAGCTAACACAGAGGCTGCGCGTTTTTATCAAGAGCAACTCAATACTTCTCCAGATGCTGCGCATGGCAGAGATTTACTCACCAAACGCGGTTTTGATAAAGATGCATGTATGCAATTTGGTGTGGGATTCGCACCAGATGAATGGGATGCGTTGACTAAGCATCTGCGTGCACAGGGTTACAGCATCGATGAACTTGAAACAGCTGGTCTTTCAAAGATGGGACAGCGCGGACCTATCGATCGATTCCGCAACCGTTTAACGTGGCCAATTAGAGATATCTCCGGAGATGTTGTTGGTTTTGGTTGTCGCAAATTAGCAAGTGATGAAGAAGATCAAGGCCCTAAATATCTCAATACTCCAGAGACGCCTGTCTATAAAAAGAGCCAAGTTCTCTATGGTTTAGATGCTGCTAAAAAGGAGATTGCAAAGAAGCGCCAGGCCGTCATAGTTGAGGGATATACCGATGTTATGGCTGCTCAATTAGCTGGCATCACAACAGCGGTTGCAACCTGTGGCACAGCCTTTGGCGCAGACCACATCCGTATCTTGCGGCGATTGCTGATGGATGATGATTCATTTAGGGGCGAAGTAATCTTTACTTTCGATGGTGATGCCGCCGGACAAAAGGCAGCTCTTCGTGCATTTAGTGAAGATCAAAAGTTTGTTACGCAAACATTTGTAGCTGTTGAGCCAGATGGTTTAGATCCATGCGAGCTACGTCAACAAAAAGGTGATTTAGCTCTGCGCGATCTCATTGCCCGCAGAGTTCCACTCTTTGAATTTGCCATCCGCGCCGAACTTGCACATCACAAATTAGATAGTGCTGAGGGACGTGTGAATGCACTTAATGCTGCAGCACCCCTCGTTGCACAGATTCGTGACAAGTCACTTCGCCCTGAATACACACGTTTACTTGCAGGATGGCTGGGCACAGAGGTTGAAATCGTTTCAAAAGCGGTTGCCCAAGGTGTGAAGAGCCAACCTAAAGTTAGTCAAACTATTGAGCCAACAACCGAAGAAGATAGTAATTGGCGGCCTGATCCTAATGAAGCACGTTTGATTTTAGAGCGAGAAGTACTCAAGGCCAGGTTGCAAGAGGTGGCGCTATTCACTGGAACTCTATGGAGTGATATTGAGCCAGGTGCATTTACGCATCCTGCCTATAAAGAACTGCGTAAGACTATTGATGAAACTCCTGCAATCTCAGCAGAAACAATCAGTGATGAGAGAATCAAAACTTTGTTTACTGAATTGACAGTTGAACCAATTCGCGCCGATGGCAAACCAACTGCTGCCTATGTTGAGAGCATTGTTGCCAGGTTGCGCGAAGTTGCAATATCTCGCTCCATTGCAGAACTTAAGTCATCGCTCCAACGACTCAATCCAGTCGAAAATGAAATTGAATACAACGCAGCTTTTGCCCAATTAGTTGCCCTCGAAAGTGCCCGTAGAAATCTGCATGATTTGGCGCTGGGGGGCCTTTAAAAACCCTCAATTTCAGCCAAGGCCTGTGCGTGCGATAGAGTTTGCGCTCTATTGATCCCTGATAGCTCAACGGCAGAGCAGTCGACTGTTAATCGACAGGTTCTTGGTTCGAATCCAAGTCAGGGAGCTTTTCTACTCGGCCTTTTTTCAGCCTCACCTTTACTATGTATCTCATGAGCATGATTCAAAGCTATGTGCGCACAGCCAATTCATCATGGCGCAACCAGGCACCTGCTTTGCGTGTGATGCGCCTGTGGCTTGGAATTACTTGGATTTATGCGGGTTGGGATAAAGCCAGTGATCCAGGTTTTCTTGAAGTCGGCTCTTCTACTTATATAGGAACACAGCTATCTGGATATTCAACTCATTCTCCATTGGGTTTTGCCTTTGATTCGTTAATTGAATATGCCAGCTTGGTTGGTGGCTTTGTGATTTTCTCTGAGTTTGCAATTGGACTTGCAACGCTTTTATGGGTTGCACCGCGTTTGGCTGCGTTCGGCGGATTTTTGATGTCGGTGGGATTATGGCTAGCTAGTACTTTTCATGTGTCCCCCTACTTCTTAGCAAGTAATACGGCATATGCAGTTTTATGGTTGACTTACTTATTACTTTTAGTTGGAAATGGCAAACGAAAGGTCTTTAGCATGTCATTAGAACGTCGTAGTGTGTTACGGGTTGGAATTACTGGGGTATTAGCCGTTGCATTTGCAGGAGCGGGTAAATTCTTTGCAAAAGCTGCACCTACAACTACTTCTTCGGCAGCAGGCAAAGGCACAAAGATTGTTAAATTGGCATCACTTAAAGTTGGGGCAGCCCGCAACTTTGTTGCTAGCAACGGTGCACCAGCAATCCTTTTTAGAACTAAGACCGGTGTTTTTGCATATTCAGCTATCTGTACTCACCAGGGCTGCACCGTGGCATATTCAGCCACCAGTAAGACAATGAAATGTCCATGCCATCAAGCTGAGTTTGATCCAAACAAATCTGGACAAGTTGTTAACGGTCCAGCAGTGAACCCGCTAGGTAAGGTGAAAGTTGCGGTTAAGGGTGCATGGGTAATCGAGGCGTAAGGTGAGACAAAGATTTTGGCGGTATTCTTAACCCATGGCCCTCTTTAAACTTAACGTCTCTCTTCCAGATCGTCCTGGTTCACTTGGCTTGCTCGCATCTGCAATCGGTGCAGCAGGTGGCGATATTCGTGGATTAGTGGTTCTTAAATCTGAAGATGGACGTGGCTATGACGAAATTACAGTGGCTGTGCCCGGAAGTGATCCCACTGATTTACTTAATGTTTTAGGTGCTATTGGCGGAGTAGAAGTGGTTTTAGTTACCCCCGTTGAATAACCTCAGCGCCTTGGCTTGGAAGTGAAGAAAAAAAGCGTGGTGCTTTAAATCGATTATCAGCAAAAGCTTTTTCAACTGCTGTAATAGTTTCTGCTGTATGTGAAGCTTTAATGAGTGCAATTGCACTTCCACCAAAGCCGCCGCCCACCATGCGAGCACCAAGAGCTCCGGCAGCAATTGATGCATTCACTGCGCAATTAAGTTCTGGGCATGAGACGTTGTAATCATCTCGAAGTGATGCATGGGATTGATTGAGTAGTTGGCCTAGGCTCACAAAATCCTTCGCCTCTAACACTGTTACTGCATCCATCACACGTTTCATCTCAGTGAGAGCATGTCGAGCCCTGCAGAACTCAGTCTCAGTAAGCAGATTACGTGAAGACTCAAGTTTATCTAATGAGAGTTCGCGCAGAGAAGGGATACCTAATTTTGCAACTACGGATTCACAAGATGCGCGGCGCTCGGCGTAACCACCATCGGTGAGTGAGTGATGGGCTTGGGTGTCAATGATGAGTAGTTCAAGACCACTAGATGCAACATCAAATACAATGTGTCGAGTTGTTAAGTCGCGACAATCTAAAAGAAGAGCTGAACCAGAGTGAGCTAAAAGCGAAATAGATTGATCCATGATTCCGCACGGCACACCCACATATTCATTTTCTGCTCTCTGTGTTAGACGTGCTAAATCTTCTAATGAATGACCTAAAGAAAAGAGATGATTGAGAGCAGTTGCAACACTGCACTCAAGGGCTGCCGATGAAGATAGACCGGCCCCGAGTGGAACATGGCCATCAATCATGATGTCTATGCCCCTAGTTATTCCAAGAGACCAGATAACACCGAATGGATAGCGCTCCCATTCACCTTTGAGTCCAGGCTTAATTGCATCTAGGTTTTGTTCAATAACTTTGTTTCTGCGCTGCATGGAAGCAATGCGCACTTTGCGATCATTGCGCACGCGAATAGCAGCAAAGGTCCGGTCTTTAATGGCAAAAGGGAGCACAAAACCATCGCTGTAGTCGATGTGTTCTCCGATTAGGTTCACGCGCCCAGGTGCTGCAGCGATGATCTCTGGTGCAGCGCCAAATGCCTGGACAAATCTCTTATCTATATCTGACATGAATTACCTAGCTAAGTGCTGCCAAAGTATCGGCAACCATGACATCAATTCCTCTAGTGGGGCTCCAGCCAAGTTTTGTTTTTGCTTTGTTGATATCGGCAATTAAAACTGCAGGATCCCCAGCTCGACGTGGTGAATCAAGAGTTGGAATCTGATGACCAGCAGCCTTTGATGCAGCTGCCACAACTTCTCGCACTGAATATCCATCACCGCTACCTAAGTTATAGATCTCATGCACGCCAGATTGAAGTGATTCTAGCGCTTTGATGTGGGCATCGATTAAATCAACGACGTGTACATAGTCACGCACGCATGTTCCATCAGCAGTTGGCCAATCAGTGCCAAAAATCTTTACTGGGTTTTCTTTAGTACTTCTCAATACATTGGGAATCAAATGTGTCTCTGGGTTATGACGCTCAGCTAACCAGCCCCGCTTTGATTTAAGCGCACCTGCCACATTGAAATAACGCAGAGATGCAGCGGCAATTCCACGTGAGGCAGCCTCTGCTGTAATCATTCGATCGATTTCTAATTTAGTAGCACCATATGGATTAGTTGGTTTAGTAGGTGCGGTTTCCACAATAGGTGTTTGTTGAGGTTCGCCATAAGTTGCAGCAGATGAAGAGAAAACTAACTTTGTTACACCGCTTTTATGCATTTCATCTAGCAAATTACGGGTTCCATCAACGTTTACTTGGTGGTAAAGATCAGGTTTTTCAACAGATTCACCAACGAGTGATTTACCGGCGAAGTGCATGACTGCATCAACACCAACGAGTGCTTGGGCTAAATCACCGGAGTTTAGAAGTGAGCCCTGAATAAAGCTCACACCAGCAGGGGCAGTATCTGCATGCCCAGTACTGCAATCATCCAGAATGGATATTTCATACCCTTGCGTTAGCAAAACATCCACTGCAGTAGCACCGATATAGCCAGTGCCACCAGTAACCAAAACCCGCATTACAAAACTACTTCGCGCAACTGCGCCGCTGACTGCTCAGGACGCATATCCATAATGAATGCACCCATGGCAGATTCAGATCCTGCTAGGTATTTCAGTTTTCCAGGAGCGCGGCGCACGCTTGTGATTTGCCAGTGCAAGCGCAATACATCGCGACCAACACGAACAGGTGCTTGGTGCCATGCGGCGATATAGGCCATATCAATTCCAAAGACACCATCTAGGCGCTTCATTACTTCAAGTGCAATGGGGGCAAATGCATCGCGGTCTTGTTCAGTTAATCCAGCTAAATCAGCAACTGGGTTAAGTGGTGCGACGTGAATTTCAAATGGATAACGTGCGGCATATGGCACAAATGCAATCCAACGATCATTGCGAGCGATAATTCGCTCCTCATCACGGATTTCACGTGCAACAACCTCATCAAATAAAACTTTACCAGTGGACTTTTTGTATGTATTAGCTGCAGCTAACATCTTTTCAACGCGTGGCGGGATAAATGAATAGGCATAGATCTGACCATGTGGGTGTGTGAGTGTCACACCAATTTCTTCACCGCGGTTTTCAAATGGTGCAATGTGCTCAATAAAGCTCTCTTGTGAGAGCTCTGCGGTGCGATCAATCCATGCTTCAAGCAGTACTCGCACGCGCGCAGGTGTTAAATCTTTAAATGCATTTCCATGCTCTGCCGTAAAACAGATAACTTCACATTTTCCTGCAGCACTTCCTAAATCAGTATCTGGTCCCACTTGATCAGGTAATGCCCAATCTCCACTTGGTGGACGCAGAGAAGGAGAGCGGTTATCAAAGACAACTACTTCAAAATCAGATTCAGGAATCTCAGTTAGGAGCTCACCTGTTGTTGGACATAGCGGACAAAGTTCTTTGGGAGGTAAAAAGATTCGGCCTTGGCGATGAGATGCCATGGCAATCCACTCATTGACCAAGGCATCGAGTCGAAGTTCACCGATAGCAGGTTGTTCTTCAACAGGACGCGCATCTTTAGCGCTGCGGTTTTGGCCAGAAGTGTCGTAATAGCGAATGGTGCGCCCATCTGCCATCTGGCGATCATTTCGCAGGATGCCAGCGCTTAGTTTTTTACTCTGCTCCATAGTGTCGTTACTCTACCTTTGTGACTAAGCAAACTGCACTTCTGAGCGCTCCAACTTCCTCGTTGCTCATTGAGGTAGTTAATGGGGCCTTGGTAATTCGCCATTGGGGAGCCCCAATTCTTGGGCAGAACCATGACATCGCACTGGCTAGTCAAGTATCGATTGCAAACAGTTCATGGGATGAACCACAGCTGCCAGGTTTGATGCGCGAGAGTTCACGTGGTTTCTTAGGCCGTGGGTCTTTATCTGGTCATCGCAATGGAAAAGCATGGTCAACTAAATTTGAAGTAACAGATTTTCATCATCAGGATAATCACTGTGCTGTGACCCTGCGTGATTTTCATGCTGAGTTAGAAGTTGCAGTAACTTTTGATTTAGATGCCTATGGCGTTCTTATTCAAAAGGCAAGCGTTAAAAACATTGGAACCTCTGATTATGTTCTCAATGAATTTATTCATTGGTTGCCATTGCCACAAGAGGCAACACAAACTTTAGATTTTGCAGGTCGTTGGTCTAATGAGCGCCAACCACAGCGTCGTGACATTCAAATCGGAACATGGGTGCGCGAATCCCGTGAGGGTAGAAGCGGCCACAACTTCTCTATTGCAGATATTGCACTCAGTGCACAAACTTCTTTCCAGTCAGGATCTGCCTGGGCAACAAGCATTGCATGGAGCGGCAATTCGCATTATTTAGTTGAGCGCGGTTTTGATGGTGCGCAATCAATGGGAGCAGGCGAACTCTTACTTGCCGGTGAAGTTATTCTTTCTTCGCAGCGCAGCTATGAAGCACCAGCTTTATTTGCCGTGTATTCAAATCAAGGCCTAGATGGCATCAGCGCCGCGTTTCATTCTCATTTGCGTGCACGTGCAATTCACCCTAAGCGTCCACGCCCGCTGACTTTAAATGTGTGGGAAGCGCTCTACTTTGATCACAATGAAGCAAAAATGAGAGAACTTGTTGATGTTGCCGCCCAAGTCGGTGTTGAACGTGTTGTCTTAGATGATGGCTGGTTTCACTCCCGCCGCAATGATCGCGCAGGCTTAGGGGATTGGGTTATAGATCCTGCAGTGTGGCCACATGGTTTAACGCCAATTATTGAATACATCAATAGCAAGGGAATTGAGTTTGGCCTGTGGTTTGAAGGCGAAATGGTCAACCCTGACTCAGATTTATATCGCGCACACCCTGAGTGGATATTGCATGAAGGTGATCGAGTTCCACCGCTATGGCGCCACCAACTTGTTCTAGATCTTGGACATGAGGACGCCTATAAGCATGTCTTGGAACAAACCTCTGCTGTGTTAGCCGCTCACAAGATTGCTTATATTAAGTGGGATCACAACCGTGTATTAGTAGATGCTGGGCATTTAGGTGTGGCTGGTGTTCGACGCCAAACACAGGCGATTTATCGTTTGTTTGCTGAGTTAAAAAAGCGCCATCCAGGACTTGAAATTGAATCGTGTGCATCTGGCGGTGCACGAATTGATCTTGGTGTTATTGATTATGTGGATCGCTTCTGGACAAGTGATAACAACGATGCACTAGAGCGCCAAACTATTCAGCGCTGGACATCCCAAGTTATTCCACCTGAAATGCTGGGAACGCATATTGGACCAACCCATGGCCACCAAACTGGGCGCACGTTAGAACTCTCTATGCGCGCAACTACCGCCCTCTTCGGCCATGCAGGGATTGAATGGAACATTACGCAGGCAACTGAACAAGAACGAAAGAACCTTGCCACCTGGGCTACGTATTACAAAGAGAATCGCGCCCTACTACACAGTGGAAAATCAGTCCGCGTTGATTATCCAGATGAGCATGGATATCTCTACGGGGTAATCTCTGCTGATACTAAGAAATCAATATTTGCTTACGTTCAACTCACTCCAACTGTGACAATTCATCCTACAGCTCTTAAATTCCCTGGATTAGATGCAACTGCTTCTTATTCAATCAAGGCTGTTTATCCAGCGGGCAAACCACGATTCATGTTAATTACTCCACCGCAGTGGATGGATGGCATCACAATGTCAGGTTCAGCCCTTGCAACTATTGGAGTGAGTGCACCGATTCTTGCACCAGCCAACGCTGTGCTAATCGAAATCACAAAGCTTTAATCAACCCAGTTTAAAGTTCGCTCAACTGCTTTCTTCCACTTCTTATAGCCAGCCTCGCGCACTTCCACCGTTGACGTTGGTGACCAGCGCCGTGATTGCTGCCATTGTTTCTTCACTTCATCTTGAGAACTCCAGAAACCAACAGCAAGTCCAGCTGCATAGGCCGCACCGAGCGCAGTTGTTTCACCGATCAGTGGGCGAGTGATATCAATGCCCATAATGTCGGCCTGCATCTGCATGCACAATGAGTTAGCAGTGATGCCACCATCAACGCGCATTTCAAGCATTGGAACACCACTATCAGCAACCATTGCATCCATAACATCTCGGGTTTGATAACAAATTGCTTCAAGGGCAGCGCGAGCAAGATGGGCTTTTGTGGCTGCCCGTGTTAATCCAACAATTGCACCACGTGCATCGCTGCGCCAATACGGTGCAAAGAGTCCTGAGAATGCCGGTACGAAATAAACTCCAGCAGTATCTGTCACAGAGGATGCAAGATTTTCAGTTTCAGCAGCGTTAGTAATGATGCCCAATTGATCGCGCAGCCATTGAATGGCAGAGCCAGTGACGGCAACAGAGCCTTCTAGTGCGTAATGAGCGGGTTGCACTCCAAATTTAAAACAAAGGGTTGTGAGCAGACCATTTTTAGAACGAACGATTTCGGTGCCAGTGTTGAGCAGCGCAAAGTTTCCAGTGCCATATGTTGTTTTAGATTCTCCGCGCTCAAAGCAGACTTGCCCAACCATTGCAGCTTGTTGATCTCCTAAGATTCCAGCGATTGGAATAGAAGTTCCAAATGGACCGTGGGGATCGGTGGATGCATACACTTCAGAGGAAGATTTAATCTCTGGAAGTGAACTGCGAGAAACTCCAAAAATATCTAGAAGCTCTTGATCCCACTCAAGGGTTTCAAGGTTCATTAACAACGTGCGACTGGCATTTGTCACATCAGTGAGATGTACTCCGCCGCGGACTCCACCTGAAAGATTCCACAGCAACCATGAATCTATAGTTCCCATACGTGCATTTTCACTTTTTGCGGCTGGTACATTGTTTAGAAACCAGTTCATCTTGCTGCCGGCAAAATATGGAGCAATCGTTAAACCAGTCTTAAAGCGAATTGTCTGCTTTTGGGCATCAGTTAACCTAGATAGAAAATCTGTAGTGCGAGTGTCCTGCCATACGATGGCATTGGATAGCGCTTGCCCAGTGGTCACATCCCAAACCACCGTGGTTTCGCGTTGATTGGTGATTCCAATAGCTGCTAAATCAGAGCCCAATATGTCGGCCTGCTTGAGAGCCCCAGCTATAACTTCTTGAACGCGCTGCCAAATCTCGCTGGCATCATGCTCAACCCATCCGGGGTGAGACATTATCTGGCGATGTTCAAGTTGATGTTGGCCAACAACTTTGCCTGAGTGGTCAAAGATCATGAAACGAGTACTTGAAGTCCCTTGATCCAGGCTGCCGATATAAGTCACGAAGTGAAAACCTTTCACAATTAAGTTAGGCTTACTCTACTCAGATGAAATGGAGATGCAACGCTCATGTTCCTGTCACAGCTAAGCCCCGAGCAGCGTGATAGCGCCATTTCACAATTATCGAGTGAATCCTTTGACATCTTAGTAATTGGCGGGGGAGTCACAGGCGTTGGGGCGGCCCTTGATGCCGCATCACGTGGTCTGAAAGTTGCTTTGATTGAATCTCAAGACTTGGCCTCAGGAACTTCTAGCCGTTCCAGCAAACTTATTCATGGTGGACTGCGATACCTAGAACAATATGACTTTAAATTAGTACGTGAAGCACTCCATGAGCGCGAACTCATGGTTTCTTCCTTGTCTCCACATTTAGTTAAACCAGTGGGATTCTTATTTCCACTGACAGAAAAATTCAAAGAGCGC
>Ga0209443_1002075_pt1 | contig 12054 bp, 9 predicted proteins | sample LauGreBMM110DCMD_2_FD_187571 | JGI IMG/M metagenome (GOLD analysis project Ga0209443, IMG submission 187571) | Freshwater lake microbial communities from Lake Michigan, USA - Su13.BD.MM110.DCMD (SPAdes) (version 2) | ecosystem: Environmental > Aquatic > Freshwater > Lake | place: Lake Michigan... | reverse complement strand
TTTATTTAAGGGACAGGCTTTTTTTTCGAAAGAACCGGTCCAGAGGCAACGAATCATGAGGTAGACGCTTCATGAGAACACGACGCCTCAAAGCCCATCCAGATGCCTCCAGCGGCTTCTACCACTGCATGTCCCGCGTGGTGGACCGACAACTCGTCTTCGGCGATGTCGAAAAGGAGCACTTCGCATCTCTGATGCGCCAATACGCCCGCTTCTGCGGCATCCAGATCCTCACCTTCTGCCTCATGGGCAACCACTTCCATCTCCTCATCGAAGTACCAAAACGCCCAGAATACCCTCCCAACGACGCAGTACTGCTCCAACGCATCGGCGCCATCTACCCGCCAGTCCACGTCGAGGAAATCCGCAAACAACTCGCCAACACCTCTCTTCTCTCCATTGAAAAAGACGCTCTGCGCCAGCACTTCTGGAAACGCATGGGAGACCTCAGCCAGTACCTCAAAGAACTCAAACAACGCTTCAGTCAGTGGCACAACCTCCGCCAAGGCAGGCGCGGCACACTCTGGGAGGAACGTTTCAAGAGCGTCCTGATCGGCGCCGACGGCTCTGCCCTCTCCACCATCGCCGCCTACATCGACCTCAACCCTGTCCGCGCCGGTTTGGTCGCCAATCCGGCCCTTTATCGTTGGAGCGGCTATGGGCAAGCTATGGCCGGACGCCCAGAGGCTTTGAGCGGCTATCAAGCGCTGGTGATGGTTCGTGACAGTTTGAGCCTCAATCCTGCTCAGGCCCTCAAACACTATCGCGCTGGGCTCTTTGATTACGCCGAACGACGAGGTGTCTTCTCATCGGCACACGCCCGCAACAACACCACGGCCAAACACTCAGCCTCGGCTCGCGGTCCGCAGAAATCACACAAGGATCCCGGGCTTGTCGACCAATTGCTCCATCGAATCAGATATTTCACCGACGGCGCAGTCATCGGCACCCGCAGCTTCGTCGAATCTATCGCCCTCCATCACCAGAATTGGCTCCAACGAAAACGCCAACCCTCCCCTCATCCAGTGTCCAACTTAGAAAAGTCCATGCTCTTCAGCCTCCGCCCGTTGCGGGGTATGGCTGCCACCGCCAGAGGCTAGCTAAGTTTGCAGATCCCGAAGAGATTCACCACTGCCTGCGTCGATTGATCGGAGGCTAACACCTACTGACATCCATTCCAGGCCTGGCTCTTGGTTCAGAAATCGGCTTTCTTGGTAAACGGGCTGCTGGTTGACTCTGCGCACGGATGAAGGTTCTTGTCGTTGGTTCAGGGGGGCGTGAGCATGCTTTGGTCTGGAAACTTGCAAAATCACCGCATGTCACAGAGTTAATCTGCGCACCGGGAAATGCAGGCACCTCCTGTGTCTTTCTCAGGTCGGGAAATCCCGCGACCAATATTCCGATTGCCGCAGATGCCTTGGACGCTCTTCGCGACCATGCAATCCGACATAAGATTGATCTCACGGTCGTCGGACCAGACAACCCGCTCGCCTTGGGTATCGTCGACCACTTTCAGGCTGCAGGTCTCCGAATCTGGGGTCCAACCCGCCGCGCAGCGCAATTCGAGTCTTCCAAGGCGTTTTCCCAACACTTCATGCTGCGTCATAAAATTCCGACAGCCCGGTCCGGCGTTTTTACAGACGCCCTTGCGGCACGACGATTTGCTTCAGAACTCGATGGTCGCTGTGCGGTCAAAGCGGATGGATTGGCTCTTGGTAAAGGAGTTTTGCTGACTCACAGCATCTCGGAAGCCGAAAAGGCGGTGGATGACATGATGCTCCATGGCAGCTTTGGGGAAGCTGGTTCGCGGGTGGTCATTCAGGAACTCCTTGAGGGTATCGAGATCTCCCTCCACGCGCTGTGCGACGGAAAAACTGCACACCTATTTCCCACTGCCCAAGATCACAAGCGAATCTCCGATAACGATCAGGGTCTCAATACCGGAGGCATGGGAGCCTACTCCCCCTCTCCGTTTCTCAATGATGCTGACTTGGAGCGGGTTGGGCAGGCGATCCTGGGGCCATGGCTGGAGGGTTGCGCCGAAGAGGGTATCGACTTCAAGGGCCTACTATACCCAGGAGTCATGCTCACGGCTTCAGGCCCCAAAGTCCTGGAGTTTAATGCTCGGTTCGGGGATCCGGAGACTCAGGCTTACTTGCCTCGATTAGAAAACGACCTCGTAGAATTACTCAGTGCAAGTATCGATGGAACTTTGGACAAAACCCCCATCCGATGGTCGCCCCTCAGCAGTCTTTGCGTGGTGATCGCCAGCGCAGGCTATCCGGGCCCCAGTCCCAAGGGCTATCCAATCCATGGACTCAAGGATCTATCGGGGCATCCCCAACTTGAAGTCTTCCACGCGGGCACGGCGATCAAGGATGGCGAAGTGGTCACCGCTGGTGGACGCGTGCTGGGAGTAACTGCCTGGGCGCAAACGCTGCACGAAGCCCAGCAGGCGGCTTACGCTGCGTGCGATCGCATTTGTTTCGATGGAATGCAGTTCCGACGCGACATCGGAGCCAAGGGGCTGCGCCACTGACCGGGCCCCTCTCTCAGCGTCTAGTCCGGCGACCTCTCTCGGGATCAACCGATTCCGAGACCTCGGCGCCGAAAGGAATGTGGGGTACCCCGACACTGGCTGGTGCTACTCCTCAACGCGGGAAACGAGCAACGGGACACCACTTCATCTCTGCCTGCCATCTTCCGTCTGTCCACAACCAGTGATGCCTACCTTAGGCCGTCCCTCGAACAGACCTTAAGGTTTTTGCGGCGCGCTCCTATCAGTTTAGAACACTTCTGTTGGGGATTAATTCGATCAACGGAAGAAGTCTGGAGGCCGAATGCCGAATATTTTTGAAGATGCCCATCTTTTCGATCATGCCAAGGTGACTGGCAACGCCATGGTCTTTGGCAATTGCCGTATTTCCGGCAATGCCCGGATCTATGGGGATGCTCAGATCTACGAGGATGCGTATGTCTCAGGAAATGCTCTGATCTATGCCGACGGCCGAGTTTACGGCACCTCACGAATCTATGGCGAAGCACAGGTCGCCGGTCAGGCCAGGATTTACGGAGACGCGCGGATCTTCGGTAGCGGCTTGATTCACGGACAGGCCCAAATTCAAGGCACTGCTCAAGTCTGCGGAACCGCGCAGATCTTTGGCTCGGCCCACATCTTCGGAGATGCATCTATCGCAGGGAATGCTCGGATTTACGGGAACGCCCGAGTTTCAGGAGATTCGCGGGTTTATGGCGACGTCCAAATCCGAGGGTTCGCTCTGATTGAAAGCAGCCAACACTGGTTTTCCTTCACGCAGGGCAATGAGACCATGAGCGTCTACCGCTCGTCACGCCCGGGAGGTTTCGAGATCAACATCGAGGGGCAAGAGGCCTCTATCGATCTCTTGGATGAAGATCTGGCTGGCTTCGTGCAGAAAACCATCAAATCCAACTTCGACTTGGTCCAAACAAAAGAAGTGCCCTCTTCATCGCTCAGACGCTGAATTCGCCACCTTAACAAAACCCGAGACGGTATTGATCCGTCGCCAAGTTGCCGGACTGTCGTTTCACGGCGACTGGGATGTTGCCGACACCAACGATACCGAGGCAATCCGGGCTTTTTCCTCAAGCTCTTCTCGATCGATCAGCAGGGTCATTCCCGCCTCGAAAGCCAAAACCCGGATTCCGTTTTGCGAACAGATGTCAATGGTTCGAGGTCCGATACAGGGAATGTCGAATCTCAAATCATGACCTGCCCGGGCAAGCTTGACCGCCACCGCGCCTCCAGATTTACCGGCAAGCTTTCCTCCCCGTTCCAAACAGGCATCCGTTCCTTCAAAGCCTTCCACTGCTAGGGTGGTCCCTTCCTTGACGACCACTGTCTGACCAATCTCCAGGCGGGCAATTTCCTTCGCGATCCCGAAACCGAACCGGATGTCTTCCAGCGTCTTGGTTGGCAGGCTGGCTCCGGCGATATAGCCAGGGCTGGGCATCCAGGATGACAACCAGGGCACCGCCGGAACCAATTCCACCCCGTCCTTGGCAAGCTCTTCGCCAATCGCTCCAAACAAGGTGTGGGCATTCTTCTCCTTGAGTCGCAATAAAAGGCTCATGGCGCGGAGATCCGGACGAACATCGAACAAGTTTCTGGGGGCTATCTGCCCCAGCATCACGCACCGGTTGACTCCCCGTGAAGTGAAAGCACGGATCATTCGGGACAATTGACCCACTTTAACCCAGTCGAGCGAGGAGACCTCTCTCTCCAGCGCCGGATCGGTCTCCCCCTCAAAACCAACGGCCACAACGGTCTCACCACGACGACGGGCCTCTCGGGCGAACAGGAACGGCAGGGACTTGCTTCCGGCAATCAGGCCAATCACGGAGTCAGTCTGCGCAAAATTTCCCCGTTGGGAAAGTCAGGGCTCGAAGCTTGGATTGCGTGGCCCATTAACAGGGAAATAGAGCCTGTCCCCATTGAAGAGAGCCTGTCCCCTACTCTACTCTATTCAAACGCTTTCTTGGACGGACTCAGCCCAGCCAAATGTTAAACACGGTTCAAGGAGCCCAAGGATCCTTTCCCTCTTCAAGAGCCTGTCCCTCTTGGACGGACTCCGGGGCCTTTGTAAGAGGCGTCTCCACATTTGGGCGACACCCTCAAAACACGTAGGTCTCGCCTCAGACAGGAGCGACCCCTCTGATAGGTCCCTCGGCTAAGCGAAGGCTTGGCGGAGCTTCCGGAAACTCTTGGGAACAGCGGTCTCGGACGGTTCCTTACCCTCCATCTCCAGGGAGACCCACCCTCGGAATCCCGCCTCGCGAAGGATTCCCGCAATGCGACGGTAATCGAGGTCGAGGGTGTACCACTCACCTCCGCCAGGATAATCCTTGGCTTGGACCATGACTGTCCGAGGCGCAATCCGACGAAGCCTCTCGTAGGGATTCTCCAGAAAGTTTCCCGTATCCATCAACAAACCGAAATAGGGGGAATCGATGGCTTCGGCTATCCGGAGCATCCCTTCCACGGTTCTGGTCAAACCCCAGTGGTTCTCAACGGCGAGGGTCACGCCTGCAGCAGCTGCATGAGGCAGGCATTGCTCAAGGCACTCGATGCACCATTGAAAACCCTGCTCCTCGGTATATCCAGGAAGTACCGGTTCCTCCCCGCGCGCCTTCATCAGGTCATCGAACGAAGCGATGGTGTTCCACCGACCCGAGTTGATGCGGACACAGGAAACTCCGAGCAAGGCAGCGATATCAATGCACTTGATCGTGTGTTCGACTTGTCTGCGTCGGACAGCCGGATCGGGATCGACAAAATCCTGATGAATGGAGAGGCATACCAGCGAGACGCCACATCGGAAGGCATGCTTTTTGAGGTCAGCCAAATAGGTCCGGTGCTGTGCAGTGAGCGGCTCCTTTTCGGGGATATCCATCTGACGGTGCAAGATATCCACCCCTTCAGCCCCCAAGGCGGCAGCCCGCTCGATGACTTGGTGAATAGTCACTTTGGGATCTCGGAAATGCCAATAGGAGTAGGAGGCAATAGCCAGTCGGATCCGGGGCCCTATCGCCACCGGGGAAGCACCTTCAACCGGGGTAGAAATGACTGATAATCCCGCCAGAGCGGCAGCGCTGGCACCGGTTGATCCCAGAAAACCACGCCTGGACAGCGCTGAGAGCGAGGGGTTCATAGAGGGGAAGCTGCCGAGCCTGTCCCTGGAGAGCAATCGGTAATGAGACGGCCTCTTGAGAGTCTCTTAGATACGGTAAGCCTGTCCTGTCCCTCGGGATTAGACCTGAAATCGGCTTTCGATGGCTGGTAGCCTGAGTTTTTCGGGGCGAACGTGATCTTTCTGAGTCACCTCTGGACACTGGACACTCAGAACTGATGACAGCGACCGATGCGGAGCGATCCCGAAATACCCCATCAAACGCACCCAAGAGCCTATCCCAAGAGCCTGTCCCTGAGATTGCCCTCTCAGTCCCTGAGATCGCCCTCAAGAGCCTGTCCCTAAGATCGCCCTAAGATCGCCCCGAAGACGGCCGGTACGAGATCGCCACGAACCTGGTGGAGAATGCGATCCGCCCAACCTGCATCGGAAAAAGAACTGGCTCTTCATTGGGCATCCGGACGCCGGATGGCGCAGTGCAGTGATCTACAGCCTGTTGATCACAGCCCGCCGCTATGATCTCGATCCGGCCGCGTGGTTGGGGGATGTCTTGCGCCGGATCGCGACCTGCACCTCGGCCAACCTGGCCGAGTTGCTGCCCTGGAACTGGAAGCCGCAGGCGGCCTGAGCCCCAACTGCGCATCGGAGCGGATGGGAGCGGATAGGAGCGGTACGTTGGTGGCCGATACCCACAGGTTAACCTGTTAGAGTCTCAGATCGCCCGATCCGAGGGAGCCCTGTGGATCGGCGTACGCTTACGGAATAACTGCAAAGTCCATCCAGGAAAGGTATTACGCCGGTTCGCTTTCAGAGAAGTCGGGAACGCCTGTCAGCATCGTTCTGGAACCCACGGAAAGTTGCCGGTTTGAAAACTACGGTTTTGCCGGTTTCTCGGATCCGTTTTCTTTTCGAATAAGCTCCAGCGTTTTTTCCTTCTTCCAGATGAGGCCGCAGCGACTGAGGCCCACCAGAGTTAATCAGAATTCGTTTGGGCAACCAACAAGCTCAGGCCGCATTTATGATCCGCTGAGTTTCTGGGCTCAGTGGTTTTCAAACCGGCAGGTTTCATCAGTTTTTATACCGTCACTGACAAGCGACACATTAGCTCACTCCCGACTGCGCCAATAGACCGCCAATAGACAGCCAGAAGAGGCCGGAAGGAGTTGGAAAGGGCTTCACCACACTCAATCGCAGGCTCTTTGATGGGGACGAGAAGAAGGTGAGGGTGCCGATTCATCGGAGCACTCACACCCGTGGGCGCTGAACCCGGGCTCTTATTCTTTGAGCTGGCGCTTGGCTTTACGGGCCTCGGTCTTCTCGTTGTTCTCGAATTCCTTCTCGGCCACCCGAACGCCTGGCAACCTCTGACGTTCCTGATCGGCCACCTCACCTGCGTCAGTCGGTGTCGCCAAAATGCTGGGGCGAATGAGGATCATCAACTCGGTGCGGGAACTGTTCTGACTGCGCTTGGAAAACGCCGCGCCGAGGTAGGGAATATCTTTGAGAAGTGGAACACCCGACTTTTGCTTGTCGGTACTGGTGGTGATATATCCCCCCAGCAATATGGCGTCCTTGTCGCGCACTGTCACAAATGAACTCGCCTCACGCTTCTGCGTGGTAGGTGCACTTGTTCCATTACCGAGGTCCAGATTGGCACCCAGATTGTCCACAGTTTGTTCAATTTGCATGACCACCAAGTTGTCTGGGGTGATGAAGGGGGTGACATTCAGTACCACGCCCACTTGTTGTCGGGTAATTGATTGGCTGTTACCAAAACTGCCGCCGCCAAAAAAGGACCCGGAAACAAAGGGTACCTCTGAGCCGACAAAAAACCTGCCCTCGGTGGCGTGGGAGGTGATGACTCTCGGACGTTGGATCACGTTGACTCGGCCATCCGCTGAAATGGCACTGATGGCGACATCCCAATTCTGACCGATCTGGGCAAAGTAGGAGAGTCCTGCTCCCGAGGTCGCTGGGATGCCGTTCACGACGTTGGTTCCAACGGCTCCTCCGGTCGATCGTCCCAATTGCTTGAGAAAATCAGAACCCGTGCCCAACGGGGCCCCCGAGGGATTGTTCACCACACCACCGCCTCGGTTATTGGCATTGTCACCGAACTGGGCAGGTCGTTGGGCCGCGCTGACGCCATAATTCCAACCACTGCTGATGTTGACCTCCATGATGATGGCCTCGACCAGTACCTGAGGCAGAAGGGTGTCCACCTTCACCAGCACTTCACGCAGTTTGGCGATGTCTTTCTTGTTGCCGTAAACGATGAGCGAGTTGGATCGCAGATCCGCCGTGATACTGACCGTCTGCAATAATTCAGAGAGCCCACCATAGCCCGACCCGCCCCCGGCTCCACCTCGACCCATGGCATTGAATCGGTTCTGGAAGCTGCCCGTGTTGACGGCCGATCCAGGTTGATTGATGCCACCGCCCAGCTGCTGACCTCCCAGACGTCCATTATTACCCAGGCGACCGGCGCCACCCGACTGATTCATCCCACCGAACTGCCCACCGCCGCCGAACTGATTGACGCCAGAACCCATGCCACCCATGCCACCCATGCCACCCATGCCACCACGACGTCCCGACATACCGCCTCCCATACCACCTCCACCGCCGGCCCCCGTCATACCTCCGCCTGGGGTTCCGCTGACGCCACCTCCGCCAATGACACTCGTGAGGGTCGCGTAGATTTCGTCCACCTTGCCGTACCTGATGGGAATAACCTCGAGCTGAAAGTCCTCTTCTACCTCGATATCGACCTTCGCCAAAATCTCAAGCATCCGCTTCACGTTGATAGCGTAGTCACGCAATACCAGCGTCTTGGTGCTCGCCAGGGCCACGATGCCATTGGCGTTCTTAGCAAATGGGGTGATCGTCGGAACGGCTTCTTCGATAGCCACATGCTTCAGTTGGACCACATGGGTTACAAACTGGCTGGCTTCAGCGTACTGGTCGGCCGGCTTGTTCGAAAATTTGGCTCCCTCTTGCAACGCCTGAGCCACCGGCACTGCGGTCACGAACTTCTCGCCCTGAGGAATCATGGTGATGCCATTGAGGGCCAATACCGTGTCCCACATCTGAACTTCTTCGCTTTCAGTGAGGGTGGTCTGAGTATCGATACTAATCTTGACCTGGGGCAAACCCTGCGCCCGAAGCACCGTCCGCTTGACCAGAGGACCATAAACTTGGTCCAAAAAGACATTCAGATCCTGATCCTTGAAGACGATCGAATCGCCCGGCTGATTGGTTCCGCGACTCTCACGCAACGCTTTCAGTGTGGCATCGTTCATGGCCTGATCCTCCTCCGAGGGCTGACCTGCAGCAGCAGCCCCTGGCTTGGCCGCCGACTTGCCCGCGCCTGCTGAACCGGCCTTAGATCCACCGGCCGCCGAAGTGGCTCCTGGCGGCGCAGACGGGGCCGCGGGCACGGAACGGGGGAAACCCCGCGGCAAGGCCGACGGCACATTGGTCGATACGACGACACCAGGGGCGACCCCGGCGGGCGCCGCAGCGTTAGTCGCCTTCCTCAAACGCGACGGAAGCTCAGGGAAGGCCGGGAAGGCCGCACCCGGGGTCGCCGATGACGCAGGAGTGGCTTGGGCCACCGTGGTCGCTGGGAATGTGATGGCCGTGGGTGCCAACGGGGCTCCCGGGGCAGCAGTGGCGGCCGGAGCTTGTCCGCAAAGCCGGCCCACGGTGATGGCCGCAACGACCGCGAGATGGATGAGACGCATGTTCACAATCGGTTACTTCTTGGTTGGCGCGTTGGTTCCGGTAACGCGCGACGTGGCTGCTGCGTTGGTGGAAGACTTGGGTTTGCCGGCCGATCCGGGAGCTGGGACGGCTAAAGCCCCACCCGAAGCCTTGGCTCCCGGCTTGGATTCAGTCGCCTTGGAGCCGGGCCCTGCCGGTGCGGCTGCCTTAGGTTTTTTCTGGAAACTGGCGACGAACGTCACCGAAGCACTGAGATTCTGGCCGCTGTTGTCGATGCGCAGCCGACTCATGTCCCGGACACGGATCATCGAATCACTGGAACCCAGCGCGTAGAGAAAATTAACAAACCCCTCTTCCTTGGCCGTCAGGTCCACAATGACAATTTGTTCGTCGAAAAAGTTGGTGTCCTTGGAGGCGCTCATCCGCAGCGAAGCCACTTGAGGCGACACCCGCCCCAAATTGACCGAGTTAGTTGCAGCGGCTGCCGTGATCCCCTGCTGCACGCGATTGGCCTGCTCCTCGGGGAGCACCTGGCCGCCCGCACCTTCCAACTCCTTGAGAAGCTTCTCGTAAGAGGACTTCTTTGAGACCTCCTTGAAGTAAATTTGTTTCTGCCCCTCGAGTTTGGTTCGATCGCGAACCATCACGTCCCATTCGGCAAAGTAGGGCCAAATGAACCAGTAATTGAACAGGAGGCCCATCACGCACAGGCCCACGATGGCCATCCGACGCTCCGTCGGTGCCAAATTCAACCGGTCAAACCAGCGGGTCATGGCGATACACCCTCCTCCCGCCGCAATTCCGCCTCAAAAGACCATACCAGAAGGGGGCCTCGCGGTGTCATGGTCGCGGGCTTGACCTCGGAAAAGAGCGGCTTGCCCTCAGAGGTCACGGCTCGGAGCAAATCGTTATACCGGGTCACTTCAGCCCGATCTCCCTCCGAGGCGTTGCCGCTGATGAGCAGAATTCGACCATTCTTGAAATCCAACTGAACAAGGGTGAGCGCCTCGGGCAGTTTTTCCACCACGGCATTCCAGCAGTCAAGGGCGGCAAAGCGCAAGGCGACCTGCTCCTGAAGCACCCGGACCCGGGCCTTGAGCTGGAGGGTGTTGGTGTACTGCAACGCCATTGAGCGGGTCTCGACCTGGAGAGTTTCGACCGCGGACTTCTGGTAAGTGAGCACGGCCAGATAGACGAACACGCCGGCCAAATAGGTCATGGCCAGTGCGGTGAGCCCTTTGACCCACAGCGAATCGATATACTGACCTCGTTGACGGGTTCGGACTTCTTCCGGGATCAGCGATGCTGGTGAGGGCTGCAAAGCATGGCTGGCCGTGAGACGGGCCAAGTCTGGCTCTGCTCCCGGTGGCTCGACCGAGACAGGCCGAGCACACCACCCTTGAAGTGCTTCGAGGAGAGGGACCGCCTCGGCTTCGGCGGCCACGACAGTCACGGGCGGCAACGCCGCGAGCCACCCATCCAGCTCGGCCGCCCACGCGGTCCCGTTTAATTGAGCCAACAGTAGCTGCGCCGCACCTTCGACAGGCAGGCGAATCATTGAGACATCCCGAAGCACGCTGTCGGTCCACCATCCCAAAAGTGCCACCTGTTGAGCACCGGACCCATCGAGCACGATCCGCAGCAACTCTCCCTGAACTGGCTTTGCCAACAAGCGGCGGACCATCGGCAATTCGATCCGATCGGCCATGTACCCGCCCTGCTCTAATTTCTCAACGAACGCCTCCACGGCGGATCGAGCGGCGATCGTCACCAATGCCGTTTGCTGCGTGGTATCCGGATGCGCCACGCTTTCGACGGTCCACACCACCTGGGCCGGCGGCATTGGAGAAAGTTTCTCGAGCTGAAATTCGATCATCCCAGCCAACTCGGCGGGCGCACAGGCCGGGAGTTGGACGGCCCGAAGAAACACCGACTCGGGCGGCATCCAGGCGATGTCCAGACGGGAGCGGATCAGCAGACGCCAATCCCGCGAGACCACATTGGCCGGCAAAGGCTTGTCTGCAGCGACCTCCCATTGGCCGGCCGGCACCGCGCTGCTCTTGTTGACAGCAAAGTGGTAGAGGTGTCGCTCGCCTTGTCGGAGCGACAACACATTGCAGGCATGAGGGATGGGAGCGGCTTTGCTCATTCCGGAATGCCTCCGTGATTCCCGGCGAGGGTCTTCACATGTTCTTCGTTCTGCGTGACGCGCAGCACCTCTTCGATCGTCGTGACACCCGCCTTCACTTTGGTCCATCCGTCATGACGGAGGGTTCTCATCCCTTGCTTGCGGGCGATGTCTGCCAAAGTCGCAGCCGAGACTCGGTTCATGACCAGAGGTCGAATCGCCTCGGTGACCACGAGCAACTCATGGATGCCGGTGCGTCCCTGATACCCCAACTGACGACACGCCTCGCAACCCACTCCCTTGCGGAAGACGGTGGAATCGATCTCGTCTTCCGGAAACCCCACCTTGAGGAGGTAGTCCCGGTCGACCTTCTGCGGTTGGGAACAACTTTGGCAGATCGTTCGAACGAGGCGCTGTGCCATGATGGCCTCCACCGAGGAAGCCACCAAGAAGGGCTCTATTCCCATGTCGATCAACCGGGTGAAGGCGCTGGCCGCATCGTTGGTGTGCAGGGTGCTAAACACCAAGTGA
>Ga0209443_1002072_pt1 | contig 12058 bp, 10 predicted proteins | sample LauGreBMM110DCMD_2_FD_187571 | JGI IMG/M metagenome (GOLD analysis project Ga0209443, IMG submission 187571) | Freshwater lake microbial communities from Lake Michigan, USA - Su13.BD.MM110.DCMD (SPAdes) (version 2) | ecosystem: Environmental > Aquatic > Freshwater > Lake | place: Lake Michigan... | reverse complement strand
GCTCTTAAAAAGGCTCGTAAAGGAACAAAGAAGGCTCTTAAAAAGGCTCGTAGAAATTCCAGACGTTATTCTCGTCGCAATTAATATCTTTAAATACTTATTTTACATTTAACCTTATAGAGTTAAACCTTATAGAGTTAAATTAGACCGGCGGCTTTTGAAACTTTTTAATACATTCCCAAATCTTAGAAGATTCCTCCATACTAAAAACACCACGACGTTGCGCAATTGATACAAACCCAACTAGCAAATTTAACGCAACATTCTCATCTGCCACCTCAACATCAACAAGTCTAGTAGTAGATTGCTTTTCCTCAGTAACTGAAGGCTCCTCCTTATCCATTTTGTAATATATTATTAATAATAATTCTATATTAGTTTTTACTATTATTATTTATCTATTAACCATTTCAAGAAAAAATTGAATCCTTTTCAATTAATAATTATAAGTTACCCCCAACCCAATACAATGGAACAACCAACTATCGCAAGAGAAAATCTCTTTGAGTCTATCCTTGTTTTATTTCATAATGTTGCAACACCAATGCTTATTCCAGTCCTGGAGCCAATCCCAAGCGACAAAAGCGACAAAAGCGACAAAAGCGAAGAAGAAGAAACCAAAGCAAAAGACCCATTCACGTATGACTTCAATCTCTTCAAAGAAAACCCAGAGATGAAGTTCGGTATCCTAGAACTACAAATGGCAGATACCCCTATCCTAAGCGGCCATCAAGTCCTAGATACCAACGTTGATATGTCTGGGTCTATGGATGACGACTGCGCTGACGGTAAGACAAAAATGCAACATGCAAAGCATACTCTGAAAAATATCATCACATCGCTTTCAAAAACCCCAGAGGCATCGGTGTCACTAACCACCTATGGATTTGACGATAAGGTTGAGAAAATTTTAGAAGATGAACAAATTACACCCGACTCCGCCAATAGGCTGAGAGAAACCATAGATAAGAACCTCCAATCTCGTGGCGGAACTAATATTTATGACCCATTGAAGCACCAGTCGGCTCGGGCAAGCGCTAACCATGAACAAACGCCAAACCTACGTCAAATGAACATCACCTTAACCGATGGAATTGCAAATCAAGGAATTGTTAAATACTCTGAAATAGCAACACAAGTCGCAGAAAACTGCGCCAACATCTTCATCGGATTTGGCAGTGATCATGATGCAAATGGATTACAGCAACTAGCCGATGCGCAGCCAAATGGCAGTTACTTCTTTGTCGCTGAGATTGAAAAGGCAGCACTAGTATTCGGAGAAGTGATTCATCAAATGCTTTATACTTCCCTGATAAATATCACGATTTCTGTAGAGAATGGTGAGATTTATGATTATAAGACCAATGCCTGGCAAACCAGCATCAATGTTGCTTCTATTGTGAGTGAAGCCAAGAAGACATATCACTTACGATCTACAACCCCCGAAAAAACTTACGTTAGCATCTCCGCACAAAGCCTAGTACATGGTGACCAACAGCCAAGTCCATGGGACCTAGATGATTTGATTCTTTGCAACCACCCTGAAGAAGTAGTTGACCTGACAATAAACATGTTCCGCCAACGAACTCAGGAACTCATTTTCAAGGCGCATAAGCATTCAACAACTCAACCGACAACAAGAGATGGACAAGAGGATTGGTTTGAAAGCACTAAGAGCATCCGAAAGGAACTAGTAAACTTTATCAAGTTCATGAGCCAGTATAGTAAGGAGAATAGCCTAGAAGAGTGTGAACTTCTCAATAATTTTATTACTGACCTAGTTGTTATTACAAAGACTTTCGGTGGTCCACGCGCATCCCTTTATTCTGCTACAAAGCGTAATTCACAGGGACGCCAGACGTCAAATAATACAAATTATATTGACCCAAGAGACATTGCCCAGGCTCGCCAACAACTACAACCACAACTACAACCAATTCTATTCCGACAAAACGCGCTAGGTGTATTTCCAAACCAGTTATTCAGGAGCAATTCAACCCCAGACGACCCAACAACACAATTAGACGACTTTGACCTAGATACCATCGGAAACTTACCAACCCCACCAACACTATCACGTGGCCTAACTCGGACATATACAACCCCACGACAGGCAACCCTCATGCGGTCACTAACAGGTGATACTCAGAGCGATGACCTAGATTCACTGACACAGCCTCAACCATAAAGTATCCCCATCCCAATTAAAGCAAAGCAATAGTTATAACAATTACAAAAAATTTATAAATACACATCTTTATTTATAAATTTTTTTATTTTTAGAATCACCTTTTATAATCACCTTTTATAATCACCTTTTATAGTTTAAAAAAAAACCTAAATCTTCGCTAATACGAATTTCTCTGTCCATAATAAATATTATCACTATTCCAATTATTTCTATAACTAATTCCAAATCTATCAGGGTCAGTATATCTATCGTTACCATTATTATTATTATAAGCCTCATTCATATAGAAAACCCCCCTTGATATTTCATCGGTTAATTCGGTTAATAGAGGGAACTCATTATTATTATTATTATTATTATAACCGGTTCCATAATGTCCATTTCTTTTGCTATTATGATGCCCGGGAGCCAAGTTACCAGTTTTTTTAATACCATGATTAGTATTTCCAAAAGAGTTTACCCCCCATAACTGTTGCCAAACATCACTAACTTGATATCCATCACCAACATTCAAAGAAAATGGGCAAGAATAATTAGCATTATCAGATATAGCCTCGCATGGATTACATGGTCCCTTTAAAAATTTGAAGCCATTAACCTGTTTAGGTATATCTGCATTTGCAATAGGAGTAACCCTAGAAACTAAACTACCATTAACCCCATTATAACCAGTATAAACAACCTTTTGCATAGAAACCTTACCACTAGCACTATCTTTTCCACACCGAACAAGATTATTAATATTATCAGGCATACCTTCGGTTGGTGAAATAATAGCCCCATTCAATAAAAAGGACCCTTCCTTAGTATTCCAAGAGAGAAGTTCAATAATAGCCGCTTGATTATATATAGATTGTGCATTATTAGACGATGCGCCAGGCTCATTATTAATTATATTATTTTCTGAAATTGATTTTCTATATAATGAAATAACACTAGAAGACCAAGGCCATTTACCAGTGCGCAATAAAGTGCGTACTTCTTCAACATTTGCTTGTTGTTGAATTATATCTAAATCAAATCTTAAATTAGGGTTATGTAATTTTTGAAAATTTATAAAATCTGCGACAATGCTTTGAGGCCAAATATAAGTTCTAGGTCTAGCATAGCCTTCAGGAAATAACCCCCACATAGAGCCACGATTAGATATTCCAGTTTCAGGTTTTGAATCATAATCTGAATCAACCAAGGAAGACCCTCTTCTATAACCACTATTTCGCCAACTATTCAAACCACTATTCCAACCAGTACCGCTACCACTATTCCTATTCCTATTCCAAATCCAATTATTAAACCATCGTCTACGCATATTACCCGAGACATCAGAATCAAAATCATCCGTACCAGAAACATCCGTACCAGAAACATCCGTACCAGAAACATCCGTACCAGAAACATCCGTACCAGAAACATCCGTACCAGAAACATCCGTACCAGAAACATCCGTACCAGAAACATCCGTACTACGTCTGCGTCTACCAGAGGACCCATAAGGATTAATACTATACATTACCGGGTCACCGCATGATGTGCAATCAGCATCATAAACACAGTTAGAAGAGCCGCGGCTATATTTATAAAGACCATAATTATCAGGGTCAGTAGAACATTCCCATGGGCAACTAAGCGTTTTTCTATCTACACTAAGCCGACAATTACCAGTAGGAGCACCTGGCGAGACGCAACCAGGTTTACATTTTGAACCAAACCCTTCAATACAACTAATTTGAAATGCCTGATAAACAATAAAAGCAACAGCAGCAACACCAACCCCCCATTTAACATCAAAAATCCCAATAATAACAATAATAACCGCAAGCATAATATTTCCTAAAAGAGATTTAAACAAATATTTAAAATATGTAGGTTTTACGTTCACAAGAATCGCTAATAAGACAACAACTAAAATAATACCAACCATTGACCCATTATTTATGCCATACATATTTTTTGGAAATATATTATAGTCCATTGATTAACTATAATATATAGATAAAATAATTATTATTTATCTACCAGTAGAACCAAAACCACCTTCGCCGCGGTCAGTCTTTATACCCAATTCATCATCTGAGTTAACAATAGTAACATATATCGGAACCATTCCGGGTGCAACAATTTGTAATAACTTATCATATTTATTAACACAATAAATATCATCATTACCAACAAGACAATCAAATTTTCCAATCAAATTACCACGATACCCACTATCAATAACCCCAACACTATTAGCAAGCCGTAATGGCGTACTAGACAAACTAGAGCGGGGCATCATAAAAAACCCAGTATTAAACTTCTTACCATTCTCATAAACCATACGAGCAGAACACTTAACAGAAAAGTTTATTTTAGTTATGCTACGGTCTAAACAAGTAGTTTCAAGAGGAGTAATTAGGTCAAATCCAGCATCAGGAAATTCAGAGTTATGCATCTGAGCATTATGCGCAAGAGCACTATTATTATACATTTCATTCAATTTATTATCATTACAATCAAGAAAAATACGTAGTTCCATAATATGGTCGCTATTATGAAACAAATATTCCAATGTTCCACCATTACTCATAGTTCCGCCATTACTCATAATTCCGCTATAATATTTATCTATTATCTAATTTATTTAAATCATAATCATAATATTAATTGTCAAACATTCCAACTAAATCAACAAAAATATTTAATATATCTAGATAGTAATCTAATGATGCCGTAATAAAATCTCCATAATAATCCCTCTGTAAAATATTATTAGTATCATAGATGATATAGAGAGAAAATAAAATAAGAGAGAAAATATAGATACCTTTTAATACCGAACTTTTCGCCTTAGCAAAAATCATAACAACTTGTACAATAATTAATAATAATAATGCATAGAATAAGAATGCAGCAAATTGCGAACCAAGATTAATACCAAATAGAATCAAGGTTACGCCAAATAAAAACATAACCCCAAAAATACTAAGCGTGCCAACTATAGCCATATCAATAATGCTTGGGTCAACAGAGCGTTTCATAAAAGATAACGTCATACCAGAACAAGCAGAGAAAACTGAAAATAAAATAAATTTTAACCACGCTGGCATAGGAACTAATGCTAAAACAATAATAATTATAAATTGAACAACAACCAACCCCCAGAACATAAAATTCTTTTTATCCGCACCAGTATAGTTCATCATGAAGAAGTAAGTAATTCCAAGTTGAGCGATTAAATTAGCAAAAACCGCAACTAAAAATTCCTTCTTACTATTCAATAAAGATAATAACGATGATGTGCCAATACCCTTACCTTTATTCCTAGACGCCCCACCCATTAAGTTATACATAGCATGACCACTATGTTTTCCGCCACTTCCAAAATACTTATTATATATAGAAGAGTTCGCCATTTAATATAATATTATAAAAAAAATAATATTATAAAAACCAAAACCAAAACCAAAAACCAAAAACCAAAAACCAAAAACCAAAAACCAAAACCAAACGCACCCCGATTAAGCCAAAGGCACACCAATTACGCCCAATACCAAGCAGGAGGCGTTTTATAATAAATTTGTCTGATAGCAGGTGGTTCATAATGCATTCCTTTAGAACCATTAGACCCATTATTAGCAGCAAAAGGGAATGGTTTTAATGAACCAACTGGATAAGCACATTTACGCTGGATTCTTAAAGTATGTTGGCTAGATGTTTGCGGTTGATATAACATTTTAGTATAACTATTATTAGAACTAATAGTATTAAAACTAGTATATTTTGCTGTAGTAGGACTACATCCAGTAGGACCACATTTAATGCGATGGTCAACATATTTTTCAGTAGAATTAGTATCAACAACACAATCAGCCGCAGCGGCTTTCTTTTGAATATATAACCATTGACTTCCGTTATTACTCATATTATCATTTGCTCCCTGTGGCTGAACCCAATAATTAGGATACTGCCCATTATGAATCCACTTATATTTCTTTTCTAACATTCCCTTTGTAGAGAGAACAGATGGTTTAATATACTCAAATTGTTTCCCTTGAGTAATACCTCTAACAATAGGTGAGTTCATTAAAGGTTGAGGAGTAGAATAAGTTCCACAGCACCCACCAGAGCCTCTGGGGAACTGCCCATAAAAAGGAGTTCCATTTTTTGAAAATGCACTACTTTTACCTATATATCCAACATTACGAGTTCCTCCATTGATAGAAAATCCAACAGTTCCAGGAGAAGTAAGAGAGAACAAAGATTTGCCATCACCAAAAGGTCCTTGGCTTAACCAGATACCACCAGGTGGCTTACCAGATCTTTTAGAACCATAATTAATAACTCCTTTCTTTTTAAAAGTTTGAATAGACATATATAACATATTTGGAGATAAAAACAAAACAAAACAAAACCACATCCCGCCATCCACACAATATCAAATCAAATCAATAAAATACTTCTTCTCTCATGGTCAATAGAACAAGACCTCAAAAGCATCCAATATAATTTAGTTTGATAAATAGGTTTTAATATTTTCTCAATAGTATCCTCAATAGTATCCTCAATAGTATTATTTAATTTCTTCATAAATAAGCAATAAATACCAAAAGCACCTAAACTATAATAAAAACATTTATAATTTATTGTTGCCGGTATTTTATCTAACTTTATTAATTCGGGTGAAAAAAAGGCACTAATAGAGTTACGATAGAAAGGAGAATTAAAAATAAAATTACCAGATGAATTAAGCGGTTTAATACCATCCGGGTTAGTATAAATAAATATATCAGAATCAATAACAATAATATCGTTTAAGTCAATATAATATATACCATAATTATATTTATTATAAAGAATATCTTGTTGCCTTCTTAAACAGTTCAAACTATTTATAACCATATTATAATCAAGCGGCAACGACACCGCGCTTAAATAAGTAACTGATGTAGCATAAAACTCAATATGATACCCAGAAGCAGATTTTATAATAGAAGCACCACTAGAACCAGAACCAGAACCAGAACCAGAACTAGTATTAGATATTATTTCCATAATAGATTTTAATAATGATAATTCAGCAACAGAAGAATCACTTTGTGACCCCCGTTTTAATTTAAATTTAAAATTAAATTGAGAGAGAGTCGTAATAGACATATTAACCCGTAATTATAAACCCTAATTATAAAAAAAAATAGGTTTTACCCTATATTTTTTCTTTAATAAAAGACAACACAACACAAGAACTACTCTACTTTACTTTACTCTACTCTACTCTACTCTAGTCTACTCTAGCATCAACATCAGTAACAACATCAGTAACAACCCCGGTCACCTTGACAGTCTTAGAACCAGGCATAGTGACACGGCGTCCCTTTGGCTTAACCGGGGGAGGCACAGACTTTCCATAGTCAACCTTTTCCCAAGCGCCATCAGCGTCAGGTTGTATCTCAGGGGAGCAATCGGGAGACCTAGGAGGAGGGCAATCGGGAGACCTAGGAGGGGAGCAATCGGGAGACCTAGGAACAAACTCCTGTGGCTCAGCACTTGGCTCACGGCTTTTAGGAGCCACCTTACGCAAATGCTTGCTATTCCGAGGCTTCCGGTCATTATCCGAGGCAGCCATATCATCAACTAGACGAGGGCGAGGGCGCTGAGATTGAGGCTTCTTGTGCCGAGGTGCAGAAGAAGAGTCATTCGTGCGTGCGACAGCCCTATTAGCAGATAACTTCCAGAACCAGGGGTCATCGTAGATAATCTTGATTTCCTTTCCACCAAGAACGCGCTCACGTGCGCGTTGGGCAGACTCCGAATCACTCCAACGTTTGAAGTGAATGAAGACCCGCTGGAACTTCGTCCCATCCTCAGCAGTCTTAGGAACCATATCAATTCGGGCAATTTCACCGAGGCCGACATCTCGGATAACAAATGCGATACGCTTCTCTGTGATATTAGGGAATACCCTAGGAATGCACAGGCTAGGCTGGCTCATATCAAGAGCAGAAGCAGCAGCAGTAGTATTAGTAACGGCGGACATTATGACTTACGTCTGAATCTGGTCAGTATATACATATAACTCCAAGAATCAAAAAGTTTTCAATTTTTTTTCAGCGTAGATTTTTTTAATAAACACTTTAAATAAACATATTAACTATCACACCCAGACCCAAAACAACTAATTAATAAATTAAAAAAAACAACTTAAAGAAACCCCAATAAATACTTATTGTGGTGGACCACCCATCCGGCTTTAGCTCAGTTGGTAGAGCGGTTGACTGTAGTGGTTAAAAAGATATCAACATGTCGCTGGTTCGATTCCGGCAAGCCGGAAAACCCAGAGTCCACCCAACCCAAATAAAATATTATTATTTGATACCCCAACATATCAAATAATAACAAGAACAATAAGAATAACAAGAACAATAAGAATAACAATAATACTAAACTTACAATTTGGACCAAACTTTCCTCATAACTTGTGAAAGGTTGATTTTTTGGCTCAACCTTTGTGAAAGGTTGATTTTTTGTGAAAGGTTGATTAGATATCATAAATAAGTTCAACTTCTAATGTAAATGAATAATCCATAAAATTTAAGTTAACAACCTGACCATATTTATTCAATAGTTGTATACCTAGTTTTTTAATATCAATCGGTCCAAAATATTGACGCTTTGGAGATAAAATCTCATTACTACCATCAAATAAAACCTGAAAAGTCGTATTAGAATATGGTATTTTTGCTAATATATTTTTATCAATATAACTATCATTAAACATAGCAATTAAATTAGAAGAGTTATTAAAAGTATAATCATTTAATGCAAAGAACAAATAATCAAGCGCAACAGAAAAAAATAAACCATCCGATTTATATGAGGATGAATTAAAATTATACTGCTTTCTATAACCCAAGGTCCAACCAAGACTCTGTTCAAATTTATGGTTACTACAATTATTAGCCTCGCTCTGTTTAAAAAATGTTAAATCAAAATCTAAATTACTATTATTAGTTATAGTCGTTTTTTTTGATATTGGGTCAATTATAACAGTAAAAGACCCGACACCAAAATTATTATTTATCTCAGTTCCTAATGCTAACTGAAGCGTATTAGAATCATAACACCCATCAGGTACATAAATATCATATGCTATATTAGTAGAAGGAATCCATATATTAAGCCAGTTAGACATATTAGAATTAGAAACCAAGTAAATACTTTCAGGTAACTCAATAGATAATAATCGGATACCAACAACATTTTTTAAAGTATATGTCAAAGAGAAAAAACAATCCGATGAGGATACACTATTCGTATCTCTAAAAAGCGTATTCATTGCAAGAGAGACAAAACGAGTTCTTCTTCTTAAACGATTTAAAATACCAGGGGTAGTCTCAGTAGGAAATGTATTAATAGGCTGAATAAAATTAGTAATAGATTCTTGTGGCTTATCAATAACAAAATTAGAGCCATCTCCGTTCATAAGAGGATTTTTTTTCAACTTCTGTATTAATAAGCGCTTTGCCTCATCTAAAAAAATAAATAACTTATTTTGAAAAGCCTTATCAGATATAGCGTTCATAAATTTATCTCTCATAATTCGTTCCTTAGCAACGATATCGGTCTCAAGATAATTATCTCTCAAACTAAAAAAAACTTCTAAATCGTCATCATCATAATTATCAATATCAAGGTCAATTGCAGAATAGTTCATATTATTGTTATTATTATGTGTTATAATATGAACAGATTAATAAATCTAATTATTACCCGATTCTAAATATTACCCAATTCTAAATATTAGCCAATTCTAAATATCACCCCATTCATCATCACTATTATCATTATTATTATCGCCAAAAATATTAAATCCGAATCGCTTTCGGTTATTCGCAGACTTCGGCGAAGAAGTATTATAAGAAAAAATATTATTATCAAAGTCTTTAAATGGGTCCATTAAATCATCTATAAATGAATTTAAAGACTCCGGATGGGGCAAATTCATTCTACGCCCGATGCACGTACATATCATATTCCATAACCACTTTTGCTTTATAATTTGGGCATTCTCTATCTCTTGATGAAACATCTGGTCTATTACTGAAAACGACGATTTTATTTGTAATATCTGACTTGTCACCTTTTTCTTTACAACAAATAACTTTGTTAATTTCTTTCTATACCGACTAACTAACTCCTTATTTTTTGTCTCAGAATTCTCAACACATGATAGAATTGCTCTATAATAACGAATCTCATTTTTAACATTTTTTAATAAGGTTATTTTCTTACGTTTAAAATCATATATCTTCTTAATAACTGAAAAAATATTTGTATTATAGATAATCGGAAACCATAGACGAATTATGCTAGGTATTAAAAACTGATTTGTCTCTTTTATCTCTGCTATCTTTTTCTCAACATCTTCTAACTTTTTCATCAATTCCTTCTCTAAATTTATTTTTGATTGTGTTAACATCTGTGCCTTCCTTTCCTCCTTTAATTTATTTTTTAATATTTTTAATTCTTTTATTTTATCCTCTTTTATTTTAATTAATGCATCAGTCTCTTCTAACATATGAATATGCGATTTTATTGACCGTTCTGTAATATCCTTCTTAGCATTAATTGCATTCATATCTATTGGACCCCTCGGATTTCCTATTTTATATGTTACTGATGAGTCTAGTTCTTTATCATCTCTCACCGATTTATAAAACTCATAACTTGTGTTATGCTTTGTTAATATATAGGTATCTATATCTTTTGTTAATGCCATAATCTGATTATCCATCTCTATTCCAGCCTTATCAGTATGAATCTCTGCTTCCGTATTATTTATATCAATATTTCTGAATAATAATACAGACCCTGATGTAAATTCAACAGAGGATTGTAATTTATCATATTGATGTGCTGATATTTTATGTGCCTCTGACGCAGCATCTAATTTAAAATAATTTACGAGTGCTAATAAAAACGCAATAAGTGCATTAATTCCAGAAAGTAAATATGAGCCCCAATTCATATGTTGAACAACAGCAGAAACTACTGTTGCTGCGGTTGATAATAAAATTGCAGGCATCATTAACATATTCAATTTTCCTTCGCAAAATATCTTTGATTCCATATAAATAATTTTATGACCTTTTAAATAACATGCTAGGATATCAAACGCGGATGAATATTTTTCATTCATATTTGTATAATACTTATCAATATGGCCTTCAACTTCAACGTAAGAAGTCTTTTTATAATAGGCGGTTATTCCATCAATTTGAATAGAATGTAACCCTTTTTTTTTATTTATATCTCTATCTCTATCTCTATTTCTATTTCTATCTGCCGGTTTATCTATATCGTTGTCAGACCAGCCGTTATCTAAATCTAAATCTAAATTTATATCCTTATTCATACCCAGCCCTCTATTTAAACCAATGTGTCTGTCTACCTCGCATATACTATCGCTACAATTAAAGTAGTTATTATTATTGTTATATTCATCATTATTACCACCTTTATTATCATCATAACTATTTGTATCGCTTAAATCGCTATTACTATCACCATAGTAATTGTTATTACCAAATTCTTTTATTTTACGAATACTCCTACGATTCTTATTCTTATTTTTATACTCTTCAATCCTCTTAATATAATTATCGGGAAATAAATACTTTTCAAATGTTGAATCTAGACAATCTGTTTTCATTTCTTTTTTGTTTTCTTTTTCGTTTTCGTTTTCTTTTTCTTTTTCTCTCTTGTTATTGTTTTCTTTTTCTCTATTGTCTTTGTCGTTGTCGTTGTCTTTTTCTTTTTCTTTTTCTTCATCGCCACCATTCACAATTATAATAACATTATTATCTCCTTCAGAACCATGATATGCAA
>Ga0209443_1002068_pt1 | contig 12068 bp, 13 predicted proteins | sample LauGreBMM110DCMD_2_FD_187571 | JGI IMG/M metagenome (GOLD analysis project Ga0209443, IMG submission 187571) | Freshwater lake microbial communities from Lake Michigan, USA - Su13.BD.MM110.DCMD (SPAdes) (version 2) | ecosystem: Environmental > Aquatic > Freshwater > Lake | place: Lake Michigan... | reverse complement strand
ATCAATTTCGGCGACTTGAGGCTGGTCTTGCTGGGCTACTTGAGGCTGGTCTTGCTGGGCTACTTGAGGCTGGTCTTGCTGGGCTACTTGAGGCTGGTCTTGCTGGGCGACTTCGGGCTCAAGAAAAGCAATTTCCGTAGAACAAGACAAGTCCTCCTGATAAGTTCTTGCGCGGAAATAGTCGCCAATCAGGCCAAAATAATCGTTGTCATCGCAATTGAGCGAAGCAATGCACTCAATCGTTTGCAGGTTAAATTGACCACAGGTTAGGTGTTCAATTGATGGTTTTTGCGAGTAAAGAGTGGGCAAGCCAAGAATAGAAATAATCTCCTTCAAAAGAGCTTCTTCTTTCAATTCAAGTGATTTAAAGGCCGTGTTCGACATAAATGCTGCAAGTAAAACGTCCAGCTTTTTGATCAGAATAGAGTCAAATTTCATACCCTTAAATGATGCTTGAAGAGACTGCAGAACCTTGATATCAGCATTAAGAGCCTTCATCATGTCATAGGTGATCTTAAGGCCCTTGAAGTGGTCTTCATCAGCCTTTTGTTGCTTGATTGCCTCCTCCAGGGTCAATCGGTCGTTGCCGGCTTGGTGAATCATAGCCTCTGCAATGACTTGATCGTCGCTGGTTGATTCTTCAGCGCTTGCTTCAGAGTCGGTATCAAAGCTGCTACTCTCAAAGGTGGAGCTTGCGAGAAGGTCTTGGTCTTGGGCTTGGTCTTGGGCTTGGTCTTGGTCTTGGTCTTGGTTGGAAAAGTCCCAGGGGCTATCGGCCTGAGGCATCGCTGGGCCAAACCAGGAGTCGCTGAGGGCGTTGTATTGAGCTGGAGTCAGGGCCTGGGCCTGGACTTGGGTTGAAAGGTTGAAAGTTGAAGATTGCATGGCTTCGCTTGGTCTTACGGTCGAGAAAGAATGATTTTTTTAAGGGAATTTGTGCTTTTATACTGACAAACATAAACACTTGTCATTTTTTTTGCAGAAAAAAATTTGAAAAAAAGAAACACAAAAACACAAAAAAGTGAGGCAAAAACACAATGGCACGGTGCACCTTTTGCCACGAATCTCTGCGGCTCTGTAGCTGCAGGGCTCTCTGTCACCAGTGCGGCCTAAAGAATCGATTTTGCCGGTGCGACAAATGCTCAAGCAGCGAAAGCGAAAGCTCTTCTTCCGATGAAGCCTATTCTCCCTACAAGAAGAGGAAGGTTTCACTGAGGGAAGTCTGGGGCCTGGCTTCAAGGTCACAGCAGCGGAAAAGGGGGGCTCTGAAAGCCGCGCCGTGCCGTGCCGTGCCCCGTCATGATGCTCTGAGGAGGCGTGCCGCGGCCCTTCAGGTCCAAGCCGAGAGGGCCTTTCGTCGACGCAAGGAGTCAGTGGATGCTGCAATTGATGCTGCTGCTGCCGAGCTGCGCCACTACGCCGAAGACCCCGCGAGTCCTGATTTCTGCTGGCTTCCGGATGAACCCGGGGTTGAGCTGTCTATGCTTGACCTCAATATCTACCATCTTTTATTTGAGTAAAGTCTTGCCTTTTTTTTTACCGAAAGACCCATAGTGTCCTTATTTAATGCTTGCTATAATTGTCCTTATTTAATGCTAGACCCATAGTGTCCTTGCCCTTATTTAATGCCAGACCTATAGTATCCTTATTTAATGCTCGCTATAATTGCCCTTATTTAATGCTAGACCCATAGTGTCCTTATATACTATAATTGCCCTTATTTAATGCTAGACCCACAGTGCCCTTATTTAATGCTCGCTATAATTGCCATTATTTAATGCTAGACCCATAGTGTCCTTATTCACTATGTTTGTCCTTATTTAATGCTAGAGTCATAGTGTCCTTATTCACTTGCTAAAATAAAAATTTCACTAGTTATAATTAACTACAACTATTTTTTATATTTTTTTAGTTATACATTTACTACAAATTTAAAATAATTTAAAGACCAATAAATTATTTTTTTTACTTTATTTTTTTGGAAAGCCAAGAATAAAGTAATTCTTGACTTTCCAGTTTTTAATAGTGTGAGTGAGTGTGACTAAAAGCCTAGGGATCTTGCCATCATGGTGCGCTCGTGCTCAACGGTGCGCTTGGCCTTCTTGGGAGCACCGAACTCTTGAGCCATAGATTGCAGATGGAGCAGGTCTTGGTCAGCAGTGCGCTTGGCCTTTCTTGGGGCACCGGGCGCCTCGGTCTTGTCATAGGAAAGACGCTCAATTGCTTGACGAATCGAGCAGGTCGGCTTCATAGGAGCTCCGGGACACACTGGGGTTGTCGAGGGCTTGACCTTGGAGAATTGAATGATGAAAGAAGACATTTATAGGTAGAAAATGCTACTTAAAGTTTTTTATAATATTCTTCATACATTTCAAGGTACTTATACCATTTAATTATTCCTGAGATTGTGGGTTCAAAAAATTAAATTTTTGAATTTTTGAATTTTTGAATTTTTGAATTTTTGAATTTTTGAATTTGCGAAAAAAATGACAAGTACTTATGTTGATAATAAAAGCACAAATTCCCTTAAAAAAATCATTCTTTCTCGACCTGTAAGACCAACGAAGAAGCCATGTCTCTCGCATCAACTTCTATCGCTCTCGCCTCAGCCTCTGTCGCTCTCGCCTCAGCCTCTGTCGCTCTCGCCTCAGCCTCCGTCTCTCTCGCCTCAGCGTCTGTGGCTGTCGCTGCTGTTGTGTACCGACTGCCTTCTCCAGCAAAAGTCGTCTTTGTTTGCGTGGACATCGATGGACAGGAGTCCCACTCTGGTGTTCGCGCAAGCGAAATCGGCTTTACGGCCTTCAGGCCTGCTATGAGAATGGTGTCGGGCTCTTTTTTTTTGACGTCAAGGCTACCGCAGCAGCGGTCTTTTGCGACCTACCGGTTGCACGGGCTGCCATATTCATTCACCGAGGAGGAGGTCTTGGCTTCAGGGGCGGTCGGCACCTGCTTCCCGGCTGGCGTTGTAGGCGAGACCAGGGCGATCAGGGCCATCGAGGCGCTTCCCATCTGCCAGGGCGCGACCATCGTCTGGTTGCACAAAGGCGGGCAATGCGAGGTTGCGCTGTTTCGGGCCGCGGGAATTTCCCCGTCTAATGTGTATGACCTGGAGCGCTGGGGATGCCCAAAGGTCGATGTTTTGGGTTGCGAGTTGCCCCAGTGCGGGATGCACCAGCGGGTGTATCCTAAAACTGGCGGAAGCCACAAGTACCCCATCTTCTCGAAGGTTGCTGTAGAGTCTTTACACTGCCCGCGCGGAGAAACATCGGCCTTCATGAAATGGGCTATTGGTAATGCCCTTTTCCCCCGATTTGGATTTCTTTTGAAGTAATCCATACCAACAAACTGGCTTTTTTTAAAGCCACTAATCGGATAAGAAACGAACACTACATCAATTCTAATATTTTATAAGCAAGTAAAAATTGTTAATTTTAAGGCAAATTTGCCCTATTTTTTTCTATGTAATTTAAAAAAATTTATAGCTTTACACTTAATTTTAATTTAATTTAAATTCATAACTATATTTTTTAAAAAAAAAATTTCTAAAAAAAAAATTTTTTTTAAGTATTTTTTAACTTTTTTTTTGTGTTTTTTTTGTGTTTTTTTTATTTTTTTAAAAAATGATTTTTTATCTATTGATTTCTATGTAACAAGTCATTCTTTCTCCACCCACAAGACAGACAATGTGCGACAACTGCGACGGATCGTTCTCCATCTTTGAGAATGGAATACAACATAGCTTTGCCGGAGTACCCATCAGTGTCTGCGGTTTCTGTATTGAATTTTCGGGCCTTGACCTGGATCATATCTTCCAGATTTGCTTCGACAAGATAGTGGAGCCCTCGCTACCATCCAAGCCGATCTGCAAGCCGCAGTCAAAGCCGCCGCAGGCTTCGCCAGCCCCAGCCCCGGCCCCAGCCCCAGCCCCAGCCACGGCCGAATGCGCCATTTGCCTTGAAGTCATAGCCGGTGGCATCGCCAGGTGCAGTGGTTGCACAGCCACGATTTGCACCGAGTGCTTCAACAAGTTAGCTGGCAGCTCCGATGGCCGAAAGAAGTGTCCCGTCTCAATTACACACTTTCTGATTGCTCCATCATCATCTGTAGCAGCAGTAGCTTCATCGTCATCCTCAAAGCCGTCCAAGGAGTCAAACGGATCTTGGTCCGATTGGGCCTGGGAGTTCTTTTCATCGGGCGACTGTGACTCCTACGATTCCAAGCCGAAGCGCAAGGCCGGGTTCTATAAAGAACCCGCCCCCGCCTCCAAAAAGCAGAGAAAGAACCACGACGACGAAGACGCCAAGAATATCGAGGATATGATTGTCACGATGATGGAGTATGGGGTAAAGCAGCTTGACAAGGAGCTTCTTCACCAACAGTCCATCCTGGGAAAGGGCATGTTTAAGGAATTTATGGCCTCCCTCGTGCCTGGACTCAAAGCTCCTGGGACGAATTCATCCGCAAAAGATTGCCCGGATCCGATTGGCTATCACTAAGCTTATCTCTGACTATTCTTCCTTGTTTTAATAAAAAATTAAGCTTTGCTATTTGCCCTTTTTTTTTATACCTCTTTGTTATTAGCCTTTGCCCTTTTTTTAATACAAAAACGACTTCAAAGTCGTTTTTGCTTTAAGAGCCCTAAAAATTTTCTATTACAAAAACGACTTTAAAGTCCCTCTAAAGCTTTATTTAAATTGCTTAAAGGCCTCTTTGACAATTTTTTACATATAGATATATATAGATATATAAATTAATTAAGTAATAAAAATAAAGGTTTTTTTTATTCAAAAATCAGGGTCGGTCACTTTGACGCCCCCGATCGATCCAGTAGCCTTCATCACATTGCTCAGGCGCTGACGCTTGCTTGAAATCTGCTGCTGCTGCTCCAGATCAGCAATCCGGCGCTTCATTTGCTGAGTTTTCTCCTTGTATGCATCAGTAGTGCTTTGCAGCTCATACTCGGCTTGCTCCTTTTCCAGACGCTCCTGCTTCTCATAATCTTTAAGGCAGCTTACCTTGGTCAAAAGATATTGTACATGATTAATGTACAGCGAACTATCAATGGTAGAAAGAGAACCCTGTTGAGCGACAACTTTATCAAGGGAAATTTGTATATCTTCTAGAGATATTTTTGCAGGGGTTGTATTAATAGTAGTTAGGGGTTTTTTTCCAAATAGAAGAGAAGACGAGAGAGACATTTATGCGACTTATGCGTCAATTGATAAGGAAAAAAAGACTCAAAAAATAAACACAAAAAAAAGAAACACAAGAAATAAAAATATTTTTTTTAATAATTCTTTATTAATACATATACAAGGCTTCCCAAGAAGATAGTCTTAAAATATAGTCTTCGACTAGTTCCTGGTCTTGCTGAACTGGTCTTTCAAAATCATTATCAACAGCATTGGTTCGTTCAGCTTCATCGGCAGCATCGGCAATTGCAAAAGCAGCAGCCGCATCAGCAGCAGCTTCTTCCTCGGCTTCATCAGCAGCAGCAGCAGCAGCCACGGCAACGGCAGCATCAAAAGTTTCTTGATACTCAGCGGCTGCTGCATCAAACTCATCAGCAATAGCATCATCGGCTGGCGGCTGAGCAACCACAGGCGGCGGTAGAGCAAATGTAGGCTTCTTAAAAGTAGAGAGAGTTCGCTCGGTTTTTTTGATGGGTAGTGTTAGGGGATTTACCTCTGATAAATTGAGGGCTGGTAATGCCTCGTACCTCTCGAGACTTTCCAGCATATCTAGACGATCGCTCTTCTCTACTTGGATCTCTGCTTGTAGTTCCAGCAGCTTAGCCTTGAAGTCATTGCTCACCTTTTGGAGGTCCTTACGTGCCCGACTCTTCAGTCTCAGGTACTTCTCCTGAAGCTCGTAGAACTTGGCTTGGAACTCCCTGGACTCTGCCTTGAACTTGCGCATCTTGACAGTAAGAGTACTTAATAGCTTGGGTTCCTCCAGAACCTCGGGTTCCTCCGGAACCTCGGCATCAAGGTCGGGTTCCTCCGGAACCAAAAGTCGCTGTCTCTTACACTCAGGCGCACTTGGGGTCAGAACAGAAGCCGGTCTCTTTGAGAGATTGCTCAGGGTTGCTGCAGCTTCAGTGTCACGAGCCTCTTGCTCGGGAACTCCACAGCCAAAAATATCGTTGCAAGCAGTAGCCATCTTGTTAGTCACTTGAGCGAGAAAGAATGATCCTGAAACTGCAAAAAATGTTACAAGTGCGAAAAAAAAATTGCGAAAAAAATTGCGAAAACACATTTTTTGTAAATTTTTTTAGTTTTAACCCACAAGCACTCTTAGTGTTTTTTTGTATAATAACATCGTAAATTGTACAGATAGGTACTATATTTTCAATGTCTTCTCCGAAAATTCCTCAATCTTTTTTGGAAAACTATCCATGCAAGTGGGATGATGAAGACCAAGAAGAAATGGTATTCAACAAGGAGAACTTGTTCTGGCTTCAACCCGTGCCAAAGCGATTGATCGTCCAGCCGCCGCAGCCACAATGGCCTGCCAAGCGACTGATCGTTCAGCCGCCACAGCCTCAATGGTCCGCCGCCCGCTTGACGCCGTACAAGGCCGGCGCCGATGCATCAGTCGATGCCTTTCTCGCCTCTGGCAAGCTTTAAGCTTGCCACCACTAAACTGGCTTTTTTTAAAGCCATTTTTCTCTAAAGAATTTATAATTACTCTATTTTTTAAGCTTAAGCTTAGTCATTCTCTAAAGAATTTATAATTACTCTATTTTCTATCTATTAATATTCATTCATGTCGCTATTTAGTAGATCTAAATAATAACAGGTTTTCTCTACATAATTTTATGTTTTTTTTAGCTTGAATAGAAAAATTAAATGTTTACTTCATAATTATATTTCAAATTTATAGTAAAATTTTAACTAAATTTTTTTATAATTTTTTTATTGTACATATATCTTGCAAAATATTTTGATATAAAAATAATTTTGCAACTATATTTTTTATTATTTTTTAATTGTAAATATATCTAGCAAAATATTTTAATTTTGAGTTGATTTTGCAGCTATATTTTTTATAATTTTTTTTTTGTACATATATTTAGCAAAATATTTTAATTTTGAATTAATTTTGCAGCTATATTTTTTATAATTTTTTTATTGTATATATATCTTGCAAAATATTTTAATTTTGAGTTAATTTTGCAGCTACAATTTTAAAAAATTTTTTATTGTACATATATCTAGCAAAATATTTACATATTAAAATAATTTTGCAGCTATATTTTTTTTAATTTTTTTATTGTACATATATCTAGCAAAATATTTACATATTAAAATAGTTTTGCAGTTATAATTTTTTTTATTTTTTTATTGTATTTATATCTAGCAAAATAGTTATTTTTCAAAATACTTTTGCAGCTTTAATTTGTTTTTACCAACATAACTTTTTTTTTTAAAAAAATTAAATGATATTTTTGAAGTAAAAAATTAAGGCATTAGGCCTTGTGCATCAGGCCTTTATCTAGATTTTATTAAATACGCCGATTCCTAGTATTTAATTAATAATTCACTCTAATTTACCTAGATATATCTATATATGTATATGTATATATAAAAAAAAAGGCAAATTTGTTTAATTTTATTTTATTACAATTTTTCATCACACAAAGTGCAGTAGCCAACGCCATCCTCCAAATAGGCGCCTCCATGCATTACAGAAGTATTGCTACTCCTGGCGCTGCAAATTTTCTTGTGTTCATTAAAAGCCTTGGTCGTTTCGAAGTCGCTGTCGGAGTCGTTGTCGGAGTAGCTTTCTTCTCGGGGCCGCTTTGGCTGGCGATTGATTACATGAATTGTAGCAAGCTGGTTAAAGTACTTTCCAACGCCTTTAACCAATTCTTGATGGCAATTCTTGAGGTCTTTTCCTTCACAAATGACTTGCCACTTCGCATTACTCTCTGGCAGCTGAGCAATAATCTTCTTATTAACTACTTGAGCTGAGGTCTCTCTGGGGTCCAATTCAATGCAGAAAGTCGTACCAGAGAGATTTTTAACAAGAAATGGGCGCTTTTCAACAATTATATAGTATGTTACATCAAAAATTTCCTTTGCAACTACGCCGTAGTCGCCAGCAGCGTGCCGCACAACATAGTCTTGTCCACTGCGGTAAGCCAATACGCCCCAGCTGGTCGTGATGCTGCCTTCTTCAGTTGCCAGCTTAGCCATTTTCTCAATGGCTTTGGGGGTGGCGACTCCCTGCTCCGGTGAGACATCATAAAGGGCGCTGAAAGCAGCCGGAGCGACTGGATAAGCAGGCGAGAGACCATTCGAGACCAGGTAGTGGCCAGCCTCGTAGGCGACGTGGCCCTCCTTGGTGATGGCGACTCCGGCCTCTTTTGCAATCTCGAATGAAATGGGGGTGCTCACCTTGGCGGCCTTCTTAGCATCAGTGGTAAACCAGGCTTCCAGGTCTTGCATGCTGCTGCTGTTGTTGTTGTTGTTCTTGTTGATGGGGTTCATTCTGTAAGAAAAAAAAGAAGCAATTAATTAATTAATCAATAAAAAAAAATTCAGGAATAAAGCAGCATTACTTGGTCTTAGGGTTAGAAAAGAATGAAAAAGTTGTAGTGATTTTTTCCTTTCATTTGTCAAATTTTTCGCAATTTTTTTTCGCACATTCACTTGTCACAAAAAGAAACACAAAAAAGAAACACAGAAAAGAAACACTAAATTTAATATGCGATCGAATCCTATATTTAATTAATTATTAAGTGCTATTCAAGGCTCTAATAAAGGTCTAAGCACTAATGCACCTTTTATCCACCTGCATTCTTTTAGTTTCCCATTATTAGCCTGCATTCATTTACCTGCATTATTTTACCTGCATTCATTTAGTTTACTATAATAAGCCTGCATTCTTTTAGTTTCCTATTATTAACCTGCATTTTTTTAGTTTCCTATTATAAGCCCGCATTCTTTAAGTTTCCTATTATAAGCCTGCATTGTTTTAGTTTCCCATTATAAGCCTGCATTTTTTTTTAGTTTTCTATTATAAACCTGCATTGCTTACCTTTTTTTCTAAGCTCATATATATATGTATATAAAATAAGACAAGGGTTTTTTTTGATTTTTTTTTTAATTAACAAAAAACAGATGCCATCAGCTCTGCCAAGGCAGCAGAAGCAGCAGCATTTGGAGCAGCAATCGGAGCAGGAGCAGCAACTGCAGCAGGAGCAATCGGAGCAGGAGCAGGAGCAGCAACTCGAGCTGCCAAAGCAGCAGCTGCCCGATTAGCAGCACGCGTGGCAGCAGCCGCCGCATTTCGGCGCGCTCTGGCTTCCTTTACACTTTGAAAAGTGGCACGCGCCATTGATGTGTTGGCGCGGGCGACAACGGCGGCGGCATCGGCGGCATCAGCGGCGGCATCGGCGGCATTGGCGCAGGTATCGCCATTTGGCAATAAAAAAATTCTTTGAATATTGTTATAAAAACAAAAATGAAAATGTTCACGGGTTGACATGCTGCATGAAAAAAAAAACATTAATTAATGAAATTAGTTAATATATTTAATATTTAAAATTACTTATACATGCCGCAAACACTGCACAGAGTGCCGGGAAGATCGTTCATAAATGTGCAAAACCTATTAACAAAAAAAAGCAATAAAGTTAAGATATATCAAAAAAAAAAATTTAAAAAAAAAGCGTGACTTACTGGGACATTGTTGCGAGAAAGAATGAAAAAATTAAAGAGGTTTTTTCCTTTCACTTGTCAATTTTTCACTTGTCAATTTTTTCGCAAATTTCAAAAAAAAAACACAAATACTAAAAATTTATATTATTAATATTTTGACTCTGCACTAGTAAGTCGTGGGTTTTTTCTCTATTTTTTTTTACCTTCTCACTAACGCTACTACCGTTTTTGCAGTGAGTATGAATAACTGCATCGTTTGCGACTGCCTAATTACTGATGGTGTCTCTCGCCATTTCATCAGCAAGAAGACGGGTAAGCCAGTTGCCTACTGCGAGGCACATTACCGCATCAAGTACAACAAGATAATGAAGCGGCCCCGCGAAGACTCCTCACCGGCCTACGATCCGGCCGCCATTGAGAACCTGGGGCTGTTTGATTTGCGTCGCGAGGTGCGCCAGCAGCGCCAGCGAGTCGCCGCCATGACCGCCTCGGCCCAGCAACAGCAGCAAGTCATCTACCAGCTGCAAGATGCTCTCGTTGAGGCCGGCTACTGTCTCGGCTGCCTCAAGAACTGCTGCAGCTGCAGCCATTGAATATTATACAGTTATTGATTAAATAAATTAAACAAATTAAATACTAAATTTTATTCTTCTGCTAGCTATAGTCGAGTAGTAAATCAAAAAAAAAATAAAGAAAAAAATAGAGAAAATTTATATATTTATATATTTATGCTCCGCAGGCTTACATATGCGCCGCAGGCGAGCTTGAAAAGCCGAAATCATGACGCCCCCGATGCCATACATTGCCTGGGACTTTATTCTTCTTCTGCTAGCTATAGTCGAGTAGTAAATCAAAAAAAAAATAAAAAAAAAAAATAGAGAAAATTTAGACCTTATGCTCCGCAGGCTTACATATGCGCCGCAGGCGAGCTTGAAAAGCCGAAATCATGACGCCCTCGATGCCATACATTGCCTGGGACTTTATTCTTCTTCTGCTAGCTATAGTCGAGTAGTAAATCAAAAAAAAAAATAAAGAAAAAAATAGAGAAAAATTAGGCCTTATGCTCCGCAGGCTTGCATATGCGCCGCAGGCGAGCTTGAAAAGCCGAAATCATGACGCCCCCGATGCCATACATTGCCTGGGACTTTATTCTTCTTCTGCTAGCTATAGTCGAGTAGTAAATCAAAAAAAATAAAATAAAGAAAAAAAATAGAGAAAATTTATATATTTATATATTTATGCTCCGCAGGCTTACATATGCGCCGCAGGCGAGCTTGAAAAGCCGAAATCATGACGCCCTCGACGCCATACATTGCCTGGGACTTTACTTCTTCTGCTAGTAGTCGAGTAGTAAATCAAAAAAAAAAATAAAAATTTGTGTTATTTTTTTTAGTGTTTTTTTTTCGGGCACTGATCTGTTAGAAATTCCCCAGTATTCTTAGGTTAACGGAGGAATAGGATGAATAGCATCGCTAATTTAATAAAAAACCCTCAGTGCGATCACTGCAAATCCTATCGAAAAGTCAAGTCCTGTGGCAGATGCAAATTAGCAAGGTACTGCTCGCCGAAGTGCCAGCGCGCGAACTGGGCCGAGCACAAGCCCGAGTGTACCTCGGCGGACGAGGAGAGCCGAGTCCTAGTTCAGCTGCTGAAAAAGAAGATGATTGTACTGCTGAATATCCCGGCGTTCCACGAGCAATCCAAGTCCTATTTTAAGAGAGGAATGACTGTCACACTGGAGTTTATTGGCCACTCGACCACCTACAGCGACCTGGACCTGTCGCTGGAGATGGCCCGGGTCTTTCTGCTACTCGTGATGGGGGTCTCCTGTTTCACCAATGCTCTGTTCTGCGGAAAGGTCGATTTTGACTCGGGAGCGACCAGGATAGTGTTCATCGTTCCACAGGCGGCCGACCGCGGCAATGACGCTATTATGGCTTCTCTGGATAGATTGCACATCTGAATAATAAAAAATAAAAATTAAAATCTACTATATTTACTATATTATATATTTTATTAGCCCAAGCTTTTTTTTTATTGCTATAGTTAGTTTTGTTTAGCAGGCAAAAATTATTGCGGTAGAGCTCTAGCGTCTCCGGTTTCCTGGTCTCCGCGATAGCGTTCGCGAAGCCCCTATGGCACTTGTAAGAGAATAGGGACATGAGAGTTCCCAACCCATGGGACCTTCCCCAGTTTAAGTACCCATTGCCTCCTACATCGCCATAAGCACTATACTGTTCTCGATACAGAGACATATTTTTACAAAATGGTGCATTTCTATTAAATTCTCTAGAAGCTCTATCTCTACTTAAATGCTCTAGTCTACCTAGGTTATGCCCCTCGCTCTTCCCATCTCCCTTTCAAGCACCATACCTACCTCTAAACCAGTATTATAGCAAC
>Ga0209443_1002067_pt1 | contig 12070 bp, 12 predicted proteins | sample LauGreBMM110DCMD_2_FD_187571 | JGI IMG/M metagenome (GOLD analysis project Ga0209443, IMG submission 187571) | Freshwater lake microbial communities from Lake Michigan, USA - Su13.BD.MM110.DCMD (SPAdes) (version 2) | ecosystem: Environmental > Aquatic > Freshwater > Lake | place: Lake Michigan... | reverse complement strand
AAGAATTAGTAGAGCAAATAGAATAGATAACAATAATAAAGATAAGATAGCAAAAATATTTTTATGGACGAAAGATAAAATGAAACTAAATAATATTATCAATAATATATCAACTGTTATAACAGTTAAATATGGGCAACAAATTGAAAATAATAGTATAATAAAACAAATTAATAATACTATAAATATTAACGATATTAATGTGTATTATAAATCTACTACATATATTGACAATATACATATAAATTTTATTGATGATAATTATATAAATTTTATTAATATTTTTTATACATTTTATAATGAAGGTAAAAATGAATATAGTTTTACAATTAATTTAGAATTAATTAGTACATGGTTAAATGTTAGAAAAGACCATATAAAACGGTTGTTAGAAAGTAATTTCTCTGAAAACCAAGATTATATAATAAATAAAGTTTCTGGATTAAAAGGAACAGGAAAAAATAATATGAAAATCGTATTATTAACTTATACATGTGCTAAATTATTGTGTATGATTTCTAAAAGTGAGAAAGCATCTATTATTAGAAATTATTATATTGAATTAGAAAAATTATTTCTCGGAAACATGAAAAAATAATATGAAAATCGTATTATTAACTTATACATGTGCTAAATTATTGTGTATGATTTCTAAAAGTGAAAAAGCATCAATTATTAGAAATTATTATATTGAATTAGAAAAATTATTTCTCGGAAACAGGAAAAAATAATATGAAAATCGTATTATTAACTTATACATGTGCTAAATTATTATGCATGATTTCTAAAAGTGAAAAAGCATCAATTATTAGAAATTATTATATTGAATTAGAAAAATTATTAATCACGTATAAAGATAATGGCGAAAAAGAAAGTAAAATTTTATTTTCTTCTTCGCTATTAGAGGTGATGAAAGTATGACTTTCTCCACCTCCAATATAGTTAATGACTTAAATAATCAATTAGGAATAAAAACTGATAATAAAAATATAATAGAAAATAACAATCAATCTGGATTAATTTATATATTACAAAGTTATGACAATGTATATAAAATAGGAAAGTCGAAAGATATAAAAAAACGGATGAAACAATATAACGTCGGTCGTGTAAGCGATTTACCTATTGCTTTTGTATATAAAACTGATAATATAGACAAGGTAGAAAAATGTGTTAAAGAAAATTTAAAAGATTATAGATTAAAAAAACATAAAAATAATGAATTATTTAAGATAGATAAAGATTTTATTAAAGATACAATAATATATTGCAATAAAAGAAAAAGTATAAAATTAAAACAGAATCTTAAACTATTTAATAAAAAAGAAAATAATAATTGGTTAATAATTTTTGACAAAGATAATATTTATAATTTAGATGATTTATATAAAAAAAAGATTAGTAAAAAGACTAATAAAAAAACTAGTAAAAAGACTAGTAAGAAAACTAGTAAGAAAACTAGTAAGAAGACTAGTAAGAAGACTAGTAAGAAGAATACCAAATCTTGAATATAATTTTATTTATAAAAATTGAAATAATTATATTATTAACTTTATCTAAAATATGTAATCACACTACTATTACAATGGAATATCCTGTTATTGTTAATCCAATCATAGAAGAAGAAAAACGTATTTTACAAACAGAACTTGATAAACTCTGTGTAATAAATTCAAAAGAATCAACACAATTATATATTATTCTAATGTTAAACCTTCGTAATATAATGAAATATCGTTGGTTATTCTTTCCTTATATATTCATTGAATTTTGGTATAATAATCCACAATTTGCTAAATATATATTAAAATTTATTATTAAATCAGATATTTTAGGTTCTTGGGTTGACCTTGGTAATATATTAATGATTTCATGTCGTTTATTTTACGACACAGATAAACACGATGTATTTAAAAATATATATCCAAATATTTTTAAAACAATTAGTCGAATAATGGGAATTCAGATATTAACAGATTGGTATGCATTAATTAAATATAAAAGTGATCCAAACTCAAAACCATCGCTTTGTGTTAGCGGTTGTATCATGGGTATGATTTTTGAAAGTAATAATACTTTATCATACTATAAAGTACATTCAAGAAAAGAAAAAGGATATCATGTATTGAATGGAAAAACATTCATGCAATATTTCATTGAAAATAATAAAGATCTTATTCGTTTTATGGTTTCAATGTGTAAAAATAATGATGTAATGAAATTAATTTTTCAAGAAACTATTCCATTTTCTAAATGGAAACAGTTTAATAGATGGAATTCTACATCATGGGATAATATAGTAGCAAATTTAAAAAAACATCCAAATAGATTTAATAATAATAATATGGCGTTAAAAGCGATTCTTAGTCTTATAAATAAAGAATTTAGTCAACATTCACCAAGCGGAATTTTAAAAGATGTACCACATGAAAGATTTAATACAATTGAAGAGTTTATTCCAACTATTCATTTTTATCAAGAATGGAAAAATAATAAAACTGATAATATATTAATGAGTATGAATAACGACATTATGTTAAATATTCTTATTGGTTCTTCAAATACAGATTTAATGAATTATATTGGTAAATTTAAAAAAATTTAAAAAATACAATGGATGTAAGAAAGTCCTACTTTCTTCTGCACCAATAGTTATTTATTTTTATTAATTACAAACGAACAGAAATGAAAGAAGCGTTTATAAAGAAATAAATATGTTGTTATGTTTGTTGATGTAAAAGTTCGATCTATAACATGAAACATTAGTTAATTTAAAAAAATTAAAAATTGAAATAATTATTTTATTACATACATACTATACATGTATCTGTTTACGAGTGTTTATAATGAATATTCTTAATCCACCACTATCTGATACAATGACTGCTAAAGAATTTAGAATAAACATTCTTGGAATAGACACATCTAATACAATTACCGCTAAAGAGTTTATACAAAAACTTGATAAAGTTCTTGTTTATTCTAACCAATCTAATTCTAACCAATCTAATTCTAACCAATCTAATTCTAACCAATCTAATTCTAAACAATCTAATTCTAAACAATCTAATTCTAAACAAAATCAAGATGCAATGTATATATATATTGTTCTAATGTTAAATCTTAGTAGTATTGATCTTTATACTGGATTTTTTTCTCAAGTATTCATTAAATTTTGGTATAATTACCCTAATTTGGCCAAATATTTAATTCAGTTTATTATTGAATCTAACGCGAAAAGATGTTGGAAATATCTTGCTAATATAATATACACAGCATCTAACACATATTGTTATAATAAAACTAATTATAATATTATATTTCAAACCATCAATCGCGGAATATGTCTTCAACTAAAAAAAGATTGGAGTGCTTTTATTAAATATAAAAGTAATCCAGATTCAAAATCACAACTTTCTATAAGCATGTGTACAATGTACTTTATTACTGAAATTGATACTAATAATTTAGAGTTTTTTAAATACTATGATGACATTTATAAAAATACATCTCCTTATTTGCTTTGTAATAATAAATCATTTGCACAATGTCTTGTTGAAAATAATAAGGATTTGATTCGTGACATGGCTTACGACATGGTTAAAATGTGCAAAAATAATGAAATATTAAAATCAATTCTTCAAAGTAACTATCCATTTATAAAATGGAATCATTTTAAAAAATGGAATTCTACATCATGGGATAATATTATATTAAATCTAGAAAAACATCCATCTAGATTTAATAATATCAATATGATATTAAAAGTAGTACTAGGACTTTTGTACATGGAAATTAAAACAAGTTCAAACTCTGATGAATCAAAAAATATTGTTCATAATAGATTTAATACAATTGAAGAATGTTATTCGCTTATTAATTTCTATCAAGAATGGAAAAATAATAGTTCTGATAATAATATATTAATAAATATGTCTAGTGATACTATTTTGCAAATTATATGCGGAAATTTAAATAAACCTTTAATGAAATTAGTTTGTGAACATTTTTAATTTACTTTCTTGGTGACATTATTTTGTTTGTAATTATATCTACACCATATTTATAATTAATTATTTTTTTTTGATGATACACGTCTAGCTCCATCAGTGGCTAATTTATCAGCCATCATATTACCATACCATAAATTCCATTCTTTGCTATCTTTATCAGTTGGTTCAGTAGTATGAGCATCAACATGTCTGTAAATTAGACCAAAATTTAGTGAATAGTGATATAATTTTTTAATTATATCTAAATTAGATATTTTACCACCTGGTTTTTTCCAACCATTTTTCTCCCAACCACTTGCCCAATTTGCTATAGTATTAACGACATACATTGAATCTGTATAAATAACAACTTGTTTTCCCATTACTTTTTCGGTTGCCATTATTCGTTCAATAGCACAAACACATGCCATTAATTCACAAACATTATTTGTTACTTTTTGTTTTTCTGTTTCATTTATACCAAAAGATATATTTCTTGAATCATTATCACCGAAAAATACACCTATACCACCATAACGATTACCTGATTTATTTTGATTATTTGGTGTAGCACCATCTGTAAATACAAGAATTTCTTTCATTAATATATATATATATTTAGATAAAATAATAATTAATCAACTTTTTTACATAATAAGTTTAATTTGTAAATTCACAATCATCTGATTCTAAATCATGTCCTTCGATATGGTTTTTTGCATAACATATAACATCATTATGTCCATATCTACCGCATCGGCAACAAATTCCAGATTGATGTGATGTAATAGTTAATTTAGAAACAACTTTATTTAAAACCATTGTCCAAAATTTATCTTTAGTATTTAATGGACAATTATCTAACCAATGATCTGAACCACATATACATTTTTTATTATCATTTTTTTTAATTTTTTTAATATTTTTAACATCTATATCAAGAAAATAAATATTTTTTGAACCATATTTATTACAATATTTAGCTATTACTGTCTCTAATAAAGATAAATTTGATAATTCAAATATACATTCAATGTCATAAGGTTTATATTCTTTGGTAATCTCACAAAATGTTCCATCTAAATGTTCATTATATTCAATTTGAACATTATATGTTTTCCAAATAAAATATTTTTCCTTTTGACATTTTAAAACATATATAAATTCCATATTTATAAATTATAATAGTATATATTTTTATATATAATTTATAAAATTTTTTATAATTATTTATAATTATTTTATTAACTCAATTAGATAATGGATATTCATATTACTAGTTTAATTGTAGTTGTAGTTATTATATTTATTATAGCATTGACATGTTTATGTAAAAAGTAAAAAGTAAAAAGTAAAAAGTAAAAAGTAAAAAGTAAAAAGTAAAAAGTAAAAAGTAAAAAGTAAAAAGTAAAAAGTAAAAAGTAAAAAGTAAAAAGTAAAAAGTAAAAAGTAAAAAGTAAAAAGTAAAAAGTAAAAAGTAAAAAGTAAAAAAATGATTATAATATTGTTTCGTGTAAATGAAATAATAATATTGTTGTATATACAAGTTGGAAATTTTTAATAAAGTTTGTACCCATTAAAATAAAACCATAAAAAGACATAATAAAGATATATATTAATGGCAGAAATAGATGAAGCATTTCATAAATTAAGTAACCAAAATAAAACTTTTGGTAATATTGAATATTTTTTTACTCAAAGAAAAGTAATTGAAGAACAAGAATATCTTGATAAAAATTTAAATAGAAAAAATAAACAAGTTACTGTTATTTATAATTTCCTAGCAATTAATATACCTAATATATTGGTTGATGAAATAACTACTGGGTTTGATATTGAAATTTTTGGAGATAATGGTTATCACTACAAAGCATTTTTATCTAGTTATCAAGGCACAATTCCGCATTTTTTAGTCCCATTAAAAGGAGATAAAAAAATGTTTATTAATATTTTACCAAAAATAGATTGTAAAGAAAAAGAAGGATTTAAATATGATACCGAAAATATACCATTTAATAAAAATTATATTGCTTTCATAGATATTTCCAAACGATATCAATCTGTAGACCAAGGAGTATCTAATCAAATACTTTTAGATGAGATTGATGAAGTAGAACATATATCTGATTAATTTGCTTTTTCAATTAATTTATCGAGTTTATTATATAACTCTATAAATTCATTAGTAACATCTTTTAACACCTCTATAAATTTCCCTGATTTTAATTTATATTCAATAATTACTCGTTTTTCTAACGGATGCGGTAAATGATAACAAGCAAAGGAAACATTTTTATGATTTTGTAAACCACGACTAAGCAAATTACCAATAGTATGATCTTCATTTTTAATTTCAATTCGTCCTTCTACTTTGGATTCATCAATTGTATTTAAACTATTAGTAATTTGTTGTAAAATATTTTTAAGTTTATTATTTAAATTTAGAATTGCACGATGTAAAATATCTTTTTCAGTCATTTGTCCTCTTGATTCAATAAAAAATCTAAAATAGTCTTCTTTTTTTTCCTCATATACACAGATAGAAACTGGTGAAAAATGTGCATTATCTTTTTCAGTACCAATAGATGTAACTGTAGTAAAATTAATATGTTGGTCTTTTTGTAATTTAACAAGTTGGATTGGTGTTGGATAAGGATTAGGTATTTGTTTTTGTGCAAAATAAAATTTAGCATGTTCTGTTGTGACTGAAAATACATCATTTATTTTATTTGCATAATCTACATACATAGTTAATTGATCTAATGAAGTTGAATCTATTTTTTTGTCAAATGACATGTCAACATCATCATCTACATCATCGTCTTCTTCAATTTCTTTATTTTTAATAATTTTTAATTTTTCAAAAATTTCAATTTTATTATCAATACCCCAAACTGGTAAATTTTTTATTTGATTTTTAATAAAGTTATTATGGAATACGCTATTATTTTTATTAAATATAAATTCAGTAAATGCATAAATAGGAATTTCTGATAAAACTGTTCTACGTAGTGTATTAACAATTACATGGTTGACATCTTTTCCAGTTATATCAAATTCTAGACGTGAGAATCCTTTAGTATTATCTTGTGATACATTTTTGATTGATAGCATTAATAATAATAAGTTATTATTTTTTAAATCTTTTAATCAATTTTTTTATTTAATTAAAAAAATTGATTAAAAATTAATTACATACGTAATAAAATACATAAGAATAATGTCATATGGAAACAAGAAAGACTATGAAAAACTACTAAACATTATAGACCAACGCAATCATTGTATTATGTCTCAACAAATGAAACAATTTAAAAAAATAAAAAAAGAATTAGATATTCGTGTGCTTTTTGCAATAATCCATCTACAAAAAGGATACGATTTGTATAATATGCCTGCAAAATTCTATGTTATAGGAAAAAAATTATGGAATGAATTCATAAATGAAAATAATACATTAAGTCCTGAACAAAAAAAAGAATATATCATTACAAACTCATTCTACTAGATACTTTATTTTTTAATTATTACCTCTTATCCTCATTAAAGCTTGTATTTGTTTATCTTGAATATTTCTTAATCCAATTAATTGATTTACACGAGCATCTTGAGGTTTTGGTGTTTCAATTGTTTTATTTTCCAAATTATTTTCAACTTGTTTTTGTTGATTACATTGTGATAATTGACTAAAATTAAATACATGATCAAAATTATTTTTATCTTCTTTATCTATATATTTTTTTTCAATATCTTTATCTACATAAATAAAACCTGATCCCGATCTTGATGATACTGCTTTTGAATCTTCGTCAATATTAGGCACTGCTATACCATTTTTAGTAAATTCAATATTATTTGTAGGATGATTAAAATATTTTTGATTTATTACATATTCAAATGCTTTTTTTCCTTCTAATGGTGCTTCAATTATTGTATCTATAATTGTTGGAACAATAGTAATATTTTTTGGAATTTTTGCTGTTTTATCATCAATACATATCATTTTAAAATATTGAATCAAGTTATTTTTAGTAATATATTCTAATAATTTTAAACAAAAATTACAACTTTTAGAGTAAAATAATATTCTCATTATATATTTTAATTATATAATTTATTTTTAAACCAAATGAATTTTCATTCTGAATTTATAATTTCTTGACAATAATCATCATATGATTTAGGACATGTATAAACTTGTTTAGTATTTTTATTCATAATCCATAATTCAGAATCTAATGAATTTATTAGTTCTGGTTCATGAGTAATTAATAGAATACCTCCGTTAAATTCTTTTAAACCTTCTATTAACGCATCAACAGATTCAATATCGAAATGATTCGTAGGTTCATCTAAAAGTAAAATATGAGGTTGTTGAAAAATTAATTTATGTTAATAATAAAAATATTTTTAATCATCTTCTTTTTTAAAGTATTTTTTATATTTTGGATCATTTATAAATTCGGACCATTTATCATATATTTCTATATTTTTCATTATATGATCTTTATTTTTATAATTTTGATTTTGTTTAGTTATCCAACTTGCTAACTTGTCTATCTCATTATTTTTATTTTCTTTTGTTCTATATGGTATGTTTTTATTTATTTCTATAAATTTTTTTAAGTTTTCTAATTTATTTGTCCATTTTTTATCATTTGATAAAAAATATTTTTTATATTTATTATTATTAATAAATTCTGTCCATTTATCATATAATTCTTGATGACTCATTAAATCTTGGTTCTTATTATAGTTTCTTTGTTGTTTAGCTATCCAACCACCTAATTTTTTTATATTTTCATCTTTATCGTAAAGTGTAGGCTTTTTTTTAGAAATATCTAAAAATTGTTTAACATTATTAAAATTTTGTTCCCATTTTTCTTTATAACTTAAAAAGAATCTTGAATATTTATTATTATTTATAAATTCTGTCCATTTGTCGTATATTTCTTGTTTCTTCATAATGTCATATTTATTATTATAATTTTCTTTTTGATGAGATTGCCATTTATATAATACTTTATCATTTTTATACGATGGTAAACAATTATTCTTATCAATAAATTGTTTTAATAATTCTAATATATTATACCAAGTATTTTCATTAGTTACAAAATATTTTTTATATTTAATGTCATTTATAAAATTTGTCCATATATTATATCTTTTTTGCTGTGACATTTTTTTCTTTTTATTTTGATAAGAATCTAATTGGCGACATATCCATGTTCCCATTTGTTTAATATTCTCATCTTTATCTTCACTAGATGGTCTTTTATTATAAGTATCAATATATTGTTTTATTGTATTTAATTTATAAATCCATAAATCTTTATTATTAATAAAATATTTTTTATATTTTATGTCATTTATAACCATTCTCCATATATCATATCTTTCTTGATTTTTCATTCCAAATATTTTATATTTATAATGGTTAATTTGATTAATTACCCATAATCCTAATTGTTTAATATTTATATCTTTATTTTCTGATGATGGGCGTTTTCCATTTTCATCTATATATTGTTTTACATCTTCTAATCGTTTAATCCATATTTCTTCACCATTTAATAATTTACACATATTATCAAATATCATATTATATCTAAATTCAAATTCTGTATTTTCTTCTTCATCTTTTATAGTATTCTCAAAAGAAATATAACCACCTATTTTTTTATTTTCATATGATTGCTTAATTCTCTTATCATTATTAGCCATAACTTTAAGAAAATTATTTATATTACTTTCATCTTCTTTACATGAATAAGGTAAAATGATATGTGCAATAGTTTTTAATGGATGTAATCGTAATGCTCTTCCAATAATTTGAATTAAAGTTGTTTTACTACATGGTAGATGCATAAAACATATTCCTTTAGTAATAGGTGCATCAAATCCTTCTACTAAAATTCTAACATTAACTAAAAATGGTATATTGCCTTCTTTATATTTTTTAATAATACTATTTCTTTTAGTTTTTGTTGTATTACAATCAATATATTCTGAACAACCTTTTTGTAATGTATTCATAAGAGTATTAATTGATTTACCTTCTTTTTGTAAATTACAATATATAATAATATTTCTATAATTTTTAATCATGTGTTCACATATATTTTTATTAGTTATATCATCCCTAAAAATAGGAATATGAATATTATAATCACATAAATATTTTTGTTCAATCATATCACGTATATTTTTCTTGTAATATGTAAAGTCTTTTATATCGTCTATAGTAGCAGAAAGATAAACATTATTATTATATTGACTTAGTGATTTGATTATATTGTGATACCCTGTTGTTTCTTTAATCTCATCTTCTGCATCATCTATTAATTTTTTTTCTGTGTTGTCTTCTATATCATTATCTAATAATTCTTCATTATTAGTATCTTCGATAATTTCTTCGTCATTTTCATAAATAATTGGTTTATCAATATGATGGGCTTCATCAATATAAATTTTAGTAAATGATTCAAAATATGGTTCTATTAATGATACACTATTATAAACACAAATACACATATTTTTACTTTCATTATAATCATAATTAGTATCACCTATACATTGAATATTGTTTTTTTGCTCAGGTTTATGTCGTATTATTTCATCATGTAATTGTTCCATTAAAATAATACGAGGAACAAGAAATAGATATTTTTTATTTTTTTTCATTGAATAAATTATAACAACATTTTTACCACAACCAGTAGGTAATGATATAATTGTATTTTGGTTACTAGTTTTTATTAAATTTATTGCTTCTATTTGATAATCTCTTAATATGAATTCTTGATTTTTTTGTTTAGGATATTTTGGCGGATCAGCTAAAAGATTTTCACAATAATCTAAAATATCTTTACGCGGAAAAGCTATATCAGTAAATAGTTTTGATTTTTCTAATAAATTCTTAGATAATTTACATTCTTCATTTCTAGTAATAATTAAGTTATTCCATCTAACAATAATTTTATTTAATTCTTCTGAATAAATATTTTGGCTACCAAAGAAAGTTCCACATTCTTTCCAATCTAAAGTATCTTTTCTTAATTTACATTGAACAATAGTATCAATCAAGTCACAACAATCAATACCTGTATCATATTTTGTCATATTATTTATTTCCTTAAAAGTTGGTTCAATATCACTATATTCATAAAATTGTTTTTTATATTGTTTATATAAATAGATACAAGAATACCATTCAAAAATTTTAGATAAATCATAATTATCTAATATTTTTTCTGAGTTTTTCAACTCAATATATTTTTCATAAATATAAATTTTATAAAGTTTGTTAACTTTAATCATAATCTTTTATATATAATATTCACTATTTATATTATAATTAATCAATTTTTTGTAAAATTATTTAAAAAAAATTAACCTAATAATAGTATTAGTAAATAAATAATTATAAATATTATTGTGAAAAGTGTAATTATGACACAGATATAAAGTATTTGTTAATTCAACATAATAAGACAGAACTACATAAAACTGGAGAACATGGGAAGAAATCCATAAAAGATAAAAAAATATTTAGTTGTAATAAATGTAATTTTTCTTCAACTAATAAAAATAATTATTTATAACCCATAAATTAAATAATCATTCTACAAAAGAACACTCTTATATTATTTATTATTTCATTATTATTATTAATAATTTTAATTATACTATTGTAAGAATTTTTATTTTAAAATGTTTTATTTGATTATCATGATTTTAATTTTAAAAAGTTATCTAAATTTATTCCAGAAAGAAAATAAATATCAAAAATTAATATTGTTCTTAAATACTTAAAATAAAACAGGTTAATTGAATTCATAGTATAAGAAATAAAGTAAAACTACCAACAAAATATATACTTTTGTATTATTATTATTTATTTTTAATTTATAATAATATCATAATAAATAGTTTAAAATTAGATTGTTTAAAATTAGATTATATTACTGGAGGTGGAGAAAGTGCATCTATTAGATATTTCAGTATATATTTTTCTAAAAAAATTGTATTTAATTTTTAAAAGATGATTGTTAATATTATTTAATGGATATATT
>Ga0209443_1002063_pt1 | contig 12077 bp, 10 predicted proteins | sample LauGreBMM110DCMD_2_FD_187571 | JGI IMG/M metagenome (GOLD analysis project Ga0209443, IMG submission 187571) | Freshwater lake microbial communities from Lake Michigan, USA - Su13.BD.MM110.DCMD (SPAdes) (version 2) | ecosystem: Environmental > Aquatic > Freshwater > Lake | place: Lake Michigan... | reverse complement strand
GGACCCGTATCGCCCTGAAAATCAATGCTCTCCTGGGGGTTGAACAACATCCGCTTGCGGGGATCTACTTTGAGAATAAAGAATTTCAAAGCCGATAAACCTAAGGATTCGTATAAGTTAGCAAGCTTTGCGTCTGCCAATCCTTCCGTTTTACCCAGTTCGATGGTTTTGGCCTTGGCTTCGTCCACCATTTCCTGAACGAGTTCGTCGGCATCCACAACGGTGCCCTCGCGACTTTTCATCTTCCCGCTGGGTAAATCCACCATGCCGTAGCTCAAGTGGTGCATCCCATCAGCGAAAGGTCGGCCCAGTTTTTTCATGATCAAAAACAACACCTTGAAGTGGTAATCTTGCTCATTGCCAACCACATAGATGCTTTGATCGACATGGTGTTGCTGGAATTTTAAATCCGCCGTTCCAATGTCCTGGGTGATGTAAACGCTGGTGCCATCGCCTCGCAAAACAAGCTTTTCATCGAGCCCGTCTTCGCGCAAATCGATCCAAACACTGCCGTCGGCTTTGCGATAGAATACACCACTCTGCAGACCCTCGTCCACCACGTCTTTGCCCAACTTGTAGGTATTCGATTCGTAATAATATTGATCAAAGGAAACACCCAATCGCGCGTAGGTTTTTTCGAATCCGCTGTAAACCCAAGCGTTCATCGTTTGCCAAAGGCTGATGACTTCGGGTAGGCCGGCTTCCCAATCGCGCAGCATTTGCTGGGTTTCACGCATCAAAGGGGATTGATTTCTCACCAATTCCTTGATATCGTCTTTGAGTTTTGAGATTTGCTTTTCTTCGGGGGCTTGTTGGAGCTGACCGTAAATCGCGGCATATTTGGTTTGGGCGATGTCGCCTTCCGGTGCCCAGTTGCCTGTGAGCGCCGATTCAATGGTTGGCAGAGTTTCTTCGCGAAGGGCGTTCTCGAAAATCACATAGTATTTGCCCACCAAGTGGTCGCCTTTTATCCCGGTAGATTCTGGAGTTTCACCATTGCCAAACTTCTGCCAGGCAATCATCGACTTGCAAATGTGTATGCCCCTGTCGTTCACCAAGTTGGCCATGACCACATCGTAACCTGCTGTTTTATAGAGGTTTGCGACGGACACGCCCAAAAGGTTGTTGCGCACGTGACCCAGGTGTAGGGGTTTGTTGGTATTGGGCGATGAGTATTCCACCATCACCTTTTTGCCTTTGCCTATCGATGTTTGTCCGAACGAGGCATTGTTCCAATTATCCTTTAGGAAATCGGCATAAATCTGTGTGTTGAGCACGATGTTCAAGAACCCTTTTACCACGTTGAAATCGGTCACGATGGAGGCGTTTTCTTTGAGCGACTCACCAATGGCATTGGCGGTGGCTTCGGGGGTAGATTTCGAAAGGCGCAACAGAGGGAAAACCACAAAAGTAATCCCCAGCAAAATCTGGGTTTGTTCGCTCGAGTTTCACGGGTTGTGGGTTACTGCCATAGAGGGTTTCGATGGCTGAGGCAATGTGATCAGATAGCGCCTGTTCTAGGTTCATGGGATTTTACAAAAATACGAAATTGGGAGGGAATTTGGGGTGAAATCGGTTGGGGCAGGTTCAGGGGAGTGGCTTTGGGGCCAAGATGAACCTCAATCGTGGTGATACCCCGTTCCTTTGAGGATGTTGAGGGCTCGGTAGATTTGCTCGGTAAGGACCAAACGCGCCAAGTGGTGAGGGAAAACGAAATCCGATAGGCGGATGCTGGGGTATTGATTTCTAAGTTCATCGGTGAAACCATATGCGCCGCCAATGGCGATGATGATTTTTCCGCGGGACTGGGAGAGGGTTTTTTCGAGGTGGGTGGCGAAGGCCCTGCTGCTGAAGGTTTTGCCTCGTTCATCGCACAGAATCAGGGTATCGCCCGGCTTCATCATTTTGAGCAAGGTCTCAGATTCCTTGGCTTTTTGGGTTTCGGGATCGGGGGTTCTAGCAGCGGGAAGCAGTTCGAGTTTTACGGCGTGCATTGGGGCGCAACGCTTCACATAATCGTTACAAAGCGCATCGATTTCCGAATTTTTGTGGTTTTCGATGGCGGCAATCAGGATCATCCCAATTAATTATTGAGAATTTCCAGGATTTTATCGAGCTGAGGGGTAAGCACAATCTCGGTTCTGCGGTTCTTCGCACGTCCTTCTGGGGTGTCGTTTCCAGCAACTGGCTGGGTATCGCCTCTGCCTACGGCTTGGATGCGCTTGGGGCTCATATTGGCATCGGCAATTAGAATTCGGGCGATGCTGGTAGCGCGCAAAACACTCAAATCCCAGTTGTCTTTGATGGCGCCTTTCATAGGGATGTTGTCGGTATGACCTTCAATCGCCATTTGCACATCGGGTTGTTTGTTGAGGGCTTTGCCAATTTCGATGAGGGCTTCGCGGCCTTTTGGATCCACGTCGATTGAGCCAGAGGCGAACAACAATTTCTCGGGCAGAATCACATAGACTTTTCCATTGCGGTATTCCACTTTGATATCGAGTTTTTCGAAACCGGCCAATGCTTTGGCGATGGCTTCTTTGAGTTCACGAACGGCGCGTTCTTTTTTGGAAAGTTCGGCTTCGAGGTCTTTCACGCGTTGCGATGTTTTTTCAAGTTCTTTACGAAGTTGCTCTAGACGGGCGCGTTCGGCTTCGGCCTTTGCCAGTGCGGTATTGAGTTCTAGCTCTTTGGTAGCTAGGGTTTTGTTTTTCTCGTTGATTTCTTGGGCCAGATTTTGTCGTTGCGCATCTAGCGAAGATCCAAGATTCCGGATGTACTGAAGGTTTTCATCGAGTTGCACTTGGCAGGTTTCGATGGTGTCTTTGAGGGCGGAGATATGTTTTTCTTTTTCTCCTTTTTCGGCTTCGAGTTGGGCGATACTCGCGACGAGGGCCGCATTTTTTTCAACACAGTCGTCGTTTTTGCGCTTGAGCGAAGATTCCATTTCAGTTTTGGAAGCTTCGAGGGCTTGGTATTGTTTTTTGGTAACGCAAGAAGAAAGGGCGATACATGCCAGGGCTAAGAAACTCAATCCAATTCTCATAATGGGCGAAGATAGTCGCCGCGCGCGGAGCGCGCGGCGACCGTTATTCACATGTGTTGCCGATTGGACATCAGCAGCCCTCTTAAAAATTCAACTTGTAATAAAACAATGGCAAGAAGCCCAATTGATAGGTCTGACGGAAATAAGGTGCTGTATCAATATAGCTGTACTTCAACACGTTCTTGCGGTTGGTCACATTCACCAAGTCAAAGGCAATCTCATGAGAAACGTGTGCCGCATTGATTCGGTAAGCAATCCTTACATCAAAACGCTGGTAAGCTGTTCCAAAGCGCTGGGTGTTTTTCAAATCACTCTTCTCGATGTATTCGCGCTCGTAAATCGTAGCCATCGTATCGATCGGAGAGAATCTACGTGCACCGGCAAATGTCACCTTGCCACCAATGTTCAATGAGTTCTTATTTTTGAAAACAAATTCCCTGGCTATCAATCCGTTGGCCGCATAGTTTGTATTGAAATCGCTACTTCTCCATACGTCGTCACTGCCCTGGTACTGCGCATCAAACAAACTCAACGATGCCAAATAATAGAAGCCCTTGCTAAAGAATTTCTCTACCGTAAACTCGATGCCATAATTGTATCCGCTGCCGGTATTCTGCAAACTGTCTGGGAAGAAACGAGAGAAACCGCTGCCGGTGTTGGCCAAACTGAACGATGAACCCTTGTAATTGTTGCTAGCCATAAGCATCTCTACGGGTAGGTTCTTCAGTGCCTGATAATAGGTTTCCACCTTGATTCTGCTGGCTTTGCCCATTTGGTGATCCCATCCTAAAACCGCGTGATTGCTCTTCGAAAGTCCCATGCCTAAGTTGTGAGGCGTGTTGTTTCCGGGTTTTTGGTAGTAATAAACATAAGCGCTTTGATTCTGTGAATGCATTCCCAATCCCAAGTTGATTGCATCGCGCTTGGTGACTTGGTATCGAGCTCCGAAACGCAATAAAGGACCGCTGTTGCTGGTGTTGCTGTATTTTTTGTCGCCCGCCATCGCAGTTCTAGCCAAAGGCGTATTGCTTGGGTCGTAGTTCACCGTGTACGTCTGCATTTGAATTCCAGTGCTGATGGTGAACGCCGGTGAGAACTTGTATTTCCACTGCACATATGGAATCAACATAAACGCAGTTCCGTTAGAATTCCAACGCGTGCTAAACTTCCAAAACAAATTGCTGGTAGGATTGAAATTCAATGCGCTATCCACAAGCGTATAATTATATTGTGTGGCCTGAACCCCAATTTTCATCGAACTCTGGGCCGAGAATTTTTTGTTGTAAAACGCATGAATGCCATAAGTTTTGGTATCGAACATATAGCCCAAGTTGGGAACGATCGAATCGTTTTTGTATTGTAAGTAGGATTTGCCATCGCGGACAATGGTGTCGGTGACATGACGGAAAACCAGCTCGTGGTGGGCATTTACGCTCTGACGGGTAGTCGCTGCTGTAATCTTGAAATAGCTGTTTTTGTCGATGTTATACTGAAAAGTGCTTCCCCAAACATGCATTTTTGATGCAAAATGTTGATCGCGATCGTTGTCGCCATACAATTCCGAACTGCTCTCTTTTTGCTTGCTGATATTAATGTCGATGTCGCTCGCCCCGCCAATCGCGAAGAAGCTCAAGTTGCCTTTATTGTTTTTCATCGGCAGGTTAAACTTAAACGAATAATCTTGGTAATTGGGGATGGCATCGGTTCCGATGGGGATTTTTAGTGCGCCAAAAGCGGCGAGGGTAGAGTAGCGGTAGGTAATCAAATAGCTGGCTCCACTTTTCTTGCTCACGTATCCTTCGGCGAGCGCGTCCCATCCCAACAGACCGAGTTGAGAGCTGTATTCGCGTTTTTTGTTGTTACCGTTGCGCAATTTCAGGTCAAAAGCGCCGGCATTGGCGTTTCCATATTCGGCAGGGAAGGCTCCGGTAAAGAAATCGGAGTTGCCTAAAATTTTGTTGTTGATGATCGATACGGATCCACCGGTAGTTCCAGGAATGGCAAAGTGGTTGGGGTTTGGAATGTCGATGCCTTCCATACGCCACAAAATCCCTTGGGGTGAGTTTCCGCGAACAACGATATCGTTTCTGGAATCATCGGCCCCTTGCACACCGGCAAAGTTCGATGCCATACGCGCTGGGTCGCCCCGACTTCCGGCAAAACGGTCTGTTTCATCCACGGTAAACAATCGCGCAGAGATGAGTGCTGCATCGTTATTGGGTTTGTCGCCTTTTGGTTTGGCTTTGATGCTGACTTCGCCCACGCGTTCGATGACTTGTTCGAGTTCGTAGGCGAGGATTACTTCTTTTCCGGAGGTAACAACGATGTTGTTTGTGCCAAAAATTTGGTAGTCTTTTGCTTCAACGGCGATGGCGTATCGACCCACGGGGACATCGTTAAAAACGAATTCACCTTTTTCATTGGAGGTGGTTTCGAACGAGGCGGGAGGGTTGGTAACGGGACCTTCGAAGAATATTTTGGCTCCGGTAATTAAGGACTGGGATTCTTTATCGCGCAGGATTCCGCGGACGGTTTGATTTTGAGCCCAAGTAGTTAATACTAGAGACAGGGTAAGAAAAAGGGTAATTAATTTTTTCATGTTCCGAAAGTAAGTGGGTTTAGCACTTCGATATTACGGAAAATCGCAACTAGGCGCAATCGATATTACGGAAAATCGCAAAAATGACTTAGGCCTCTTGATTCACTACCTGCTTGAGGTCGTTCTCCAATTGATAGGCTGTCAGCGACAAAGACGGATCGGCCTGAAGTTTTAGCCAGTGCTTGTGTTTTAGCCACCATTTCATTCTCAAAGAGGGCATGCCTTGCTTGAAGAAGTTGGTAATCAATGGGTTGGCGCGCAAGGTGACTTGTTTCTGGTTCATATTTTCCCACAGGTAGTTGATCTCGTTTTCGATGCGATCCAACAACTGCACGCTCGAATCCATTTTGCCGGTTCCGTTGCAACTGATACATACTTCTTGGGTTGCAATTTCGGTAGCGGGACGAACGCGTTCACGGGTGATTTGCACCAAACCAAACTTACTCATTGGCAAGATGGTATGTCGTGCACGATCGGTTTTCATGGCGGCTTTCAAAGCAGTGAACAGTTCGTTCTTCTTTTTGGGGTCGCGCATGTCGATAAAGTCGATCACAATAATCCCACCCATATCACGTAATCTCACCTGACGTGCGATTTCATCTACGGCTTCGAGGTTTACTTTGAGCACATTTTCCTCACGATTTTGTTGGTCGTAGGAGGTGCTACCGGAGTTGACATCTACAACGTGGAGGGCTTCGGTATGGTCGATGACGAGGTAAGCGCCGCCGCTAAACGGTACATTGCGACCGAAGCTAGCTTGAATTTGGCGGTTGACGTTATATTGGTCGAAAAGACTATTTTTCCCTTGGTGGAGTTTTAGAATTTTCTCAGCGTCGGTATTGTATTTGCCCAGGGTTTCCTTTACGGCTGCATGAATTTCTGCATCGTTGGTTACAATTTGGGTAAAGGAATCGTTAAGGATATCGCGAAGCAGGGTTTGTAGGCGATTGCCTTCACCGAGTACTTTGCTAGATAGGGGTGCATTTTTGAGTCCACGGATCAAATCGTTCCATTTCTTCACCAAATCGCGCATGTCTTTGTCGAGCTCTTCGATGGCAACGCCTTCGCTTACGGTTCTGATGATGACACCGAAGTTGTGCGGGCGGATGCTGTTGGCGAGGTCTTTCAGGCGGGCTTTTTCTTTGGGGTTACCAATTTTCCGGCTGATAGAGATGGTATTTTGGAAGGGGACGAGGATAAAATAGCGTCCGGGGATTGAGATGTCGCAGGTAACCTTAGGGCCTTTGTTGGCGATGGGTTCTTTGATAACTTGAATGAGCAGGGGCTCACCGGTTTTAAGGACTTGTCCTATTTTCCCGGTTTTTACGATGGGTTCTTCGATGGTAAACTGATCAAGGTCGGCCGCACGCGGATGACCAGCGATAGCCGATTTGACCATCTTGCGAAGGGATGTTAAATTAGGGCCGAGATCGAAATACGTTAAAAAGCCATCTTTTTCACCACCCACATGAATGAATGCTGCGTTGAGTGATGGAGAGATCTTTTTGACTTTACCCAAGTAGAAATCGCCCACTTGAAAGCCATCTCCGGCTGTTTCGCGGTGAAATTCTATGAGTTTGCGGTTCGATAGCAGTGCAATTTCAACCCCCGACGAACCTTTTTGTATGATTAATTCGTTGGACAAAATGCCGTGTTATAATGGAAGAACCAACTTATTTTTTCTTGTGACGATTCTTGCGCAGACGTTTTTTACGCTTGTGCGTGGCAATCTTATGACGTTTTCTTTTTTTACCGCTTGGCATATCTTATAGTTTTAATTTATTGAACTAACTTTTGTGTTTTGATTGCCAAATTGAGGTAAACCTTTGCATTGACAGAATCTCCCATTACACCGAACACATCGCTCATTTCGAACAACCATCGAGGATTTTGGGGTTGCAAAGATATCAATTTTTCGCATTTTTTCAGCGCTTTTGGCCACTGTTGTGACTTTTTTAGCAGATTTAAATGGATAAAGTGCAATTCGATGTTGGTAGAATCGGCTTTTAGGGCATTTTTTAGGGTGCCTAGAAACTGCATCGGGGCGTTTAGGTATTCGCTTTGGTAGACGATGAGCGCGTTCAGCAGTGGCACATTGTTTGGATTGGCTGCCAGACCTTTGTCGATGTAATTTTTACCTAACTGAAACAAATAAGCCGACTGGATTGGTGTTTCCATGGCGCCAGCACCTGCGAAAATCAGGTTTCTTGCGATTTCTTCTTGGGGCGCATCGCTCATTTTGCTTTCGAAGAGATCGGCATTGAGCAAAGCAATCAGCGGAGCATTTTCTGTTTCTTCGGCCCATACCAATGAGGCCAACAAAGAATCTTTGGGGTAAGTACCAGGTTTGGAGGTAAGGACCCTCGCCACGAGTGGACTGGGTTTTGTTTTTTCGAAGACGGCGTTTAGGAATTCTATCCGTGTGATAGGTTGCTGGGGTAAGCCATCGTTTTGAGTGCCCGGCATACCGCTAGGCATTTGATCGGCGGCGGCGGTTGGGGTGAACGAAGAAGATTTCCATCGGTTCACAACCAATAACACACCCAGCAGTCCTAAGACGGCAACTAGAATCCATACGCGAAGGTTAGAATTTCCCACGCGACAAAGGTAGGTAAAGAAGATTAGAGCTTATCGGCCAAAATTTTGCTTTCCTTTACTTGGGCGGCAAATTCTTTGGCTGGCTTAAAGCGGGCAACATGGTGAGCGGGTACTACCAAACTTGTATTGCGTTTGATGTTACGAGCAACCTTTGTCTTGCGCATTTTAAGCTCAAAAGTTCCAAATCCACGGAGGTAGATATTGCTACCTGATACCATAGAATTTTTAACAACAACGAAGAAGTTGTCGATTGTTTCGGCAATCGCTGTCTTCTCTAATCCGGTGCGCACTGCAATTTCGTTAACGATTTCTGACTTTGTCATAATAATAGAAGTGCAAAAAAAATACAAAAGCCGTTCTTTTGCCAAAGTTTATGCAAAGAGTTATCCAAACTTTGTCAAGATGGTACAATCTTGAGTCGCGGGATCTTCCTTGGCGACATACCCGTGACCCATACAAAATATGGATTTCGGAGGTGATTTTACAGCAAACACGGGTGGCTCAGGGCATCGGTTATTACGAGCGGTTTATTGTCGCCATGCCCAATGTTTCTGCCTTGTCGGAGGCTTCCGAGCAGGAGGTTTTGAAGCTGTGGCAGGGGCTGGGATATTACTCTCGGGCTCGCAATTTGCATGCTTCGGCCAAGCAGGTCATGAATGAGTTTGGAGGGGTATTTCCGTCTAATTACACAGACATTTTGCGTTTGCGGGGTGTGGGTAAATACACGGCGGCGGCCATCGCTTCGTTCGCTTTTGGTGAAAAAGTGCCTGCAATCGACGGGAATGTGAAGCGAGTTGGGGCCAGATTGTTCGGTTTATACGATGCAATTCACACTTCTGCGTTCGAAAAATCTCTTTTTTCTCTTCTTTTTGATGCGATTCAGGGGGCAGATCCAAATATTTTTAACCAGGCGATGATCGAAGTGGGGGCTACAATCTGCTTGCCACAGAATCCACGCTGCGAAATTTGTCCGCTTGCCGAGGTCTGCGTGGCTCATTTGCAACAATTACAAAAGCAAATTCCGGTGGTGGTTAAAAAGCAAAAACCTATCGCCAAGCACTTTTATTACCTGTGCCTTCAGCATGGAGAACTGTGGGCATTTGCGTCGCCTCGAAGTGGAGGTATATGGCAGGGTTTGGTTGAGTTTCCGATGGTTGAGGGAACCGATGGTGGGATGGGTTTGGACGAGGTTCTGGCTGCAGTGGGTGCTGTGGATAATTTTTCGGTATTATCGGAGCGAACGTTTACACATCAGTTAACGCATCAAACAATTTACGCTACGTGTTGGTATTTATGCCTTTCGGACGATAAGTTTGTATCACCGGTGGATTGGCAATGGTGCAATTTGGAAGAAATTCAACGCCTGCCCTTGCATCGTTTGATGGAAAAAATGATTAAATTTACTTTATAAAATTGTTCAACAGCGATTTAAACAACAGTGTACTATGATTAACAAGGTTATTTTATTGGGCCGTTTGGGAAAGGATCCCGTGGTTCGCAGATTAGAAAATGGCAGGGTTGTGGCCAATGTAACATTAGCAACTAACGATTATTACACCAAGGACGGGCAACGGATGGAGAGTACGGAGTGGCACAATTTGGAGATGTGGGACAAGCAGGCGGAAACAGCTGAAAAATATTTAAAGAAGGGTAGTTTACTCTATGTAGAGGGTAAAATTCGGACAGATCGATATACTGATGCGGACGGACAAGAACGTCAGGCCCGCAAAATACGTGTTGGCAGCTTCCAAATGATGGGTTCGATGCTATCTAGCAGGACTGAGGAAGGCGGAAACCGCGAACAGGGCGCTGAAGTCCATACTTCAGAAACGTTTCATCAAGATGGTCCCAATTCTTTGGATGGTGGATCGGATGTACAGGATGAGGAATTGCCATTTTAATGCTGATTATGAGTATTGATGAACCCGGGCCCACGGGTCAATTTGTGTTGATGAGCATCGTAAAAACGGTGACCATGGCAGACGCACCGGAGATTACGGTGTACGTATTAATCATGTTACTGTGCTTATTGATTGCTGCGATTTGCGCGGGGTCGGAGAATGCATTTTTCTCGCATCGCGACAGTGATGTTGAGGATTTGCGGGACGACAAGACGGTGGCATCGAAAATGATTTTATCGATTTTGGAGCGGCCCAAGCATTTATTGGCTACGATATTGTTGCTCAACAGTTTGGTGAATGTCGCTTTTGTTCTGATCAGTATTTTGCTGACGGAGAAATTGTTTGATTTGGAGGCTTTGCCATGGCTAAAGTTCTTTGTGGAGGCGATTGTGGTCACCATTATCATTTTGGTTTTTGGCGAGGTGATGCCTAAGGTGTTTGCGACGCAGCATTATCGTTCATCGGCGCGTTTTCTGGTGTATCCAATGCGCACATTTACTTGGGTTTTGTGGCCCTTCACCCACTTGCTGGTGAAGTTTGGTTCGGTGTTGGAGCGCAGGGTGAAAGTGAGGGCGAATGAGTTAACACCCGAGGAGTTGTCGAGGGCTATTGATATGGCAACCGACGAGGACGATGCGAAGCAGGAGAAGGAGATTTTGAAGGGGATTGTGAATATGGGGACGATTCAGGTGAAGCAGATTATGCGTTCACGGGTGGATATGACCGCGGTGGCGAAGGATTTAGATTTTCACAAGTTGCTTGGTGTAATTCGCGAGGCGGGATTTTCACGGATGCCGGTGTACGACAAGACGGTGGATGCGATTGTGGGGGTATTGAGTATCAAGAGTTTGATTCCTCATTTGGACGCGGGTACCGATTTTGCGTGGCAGCAGTTTGTGAAGGCGCCCTATTTTATTCCGGAGAACAAGACGATTGACGATACGTTGCAGGAGATGCGTACGAATCATAACCATTTGGCGATTGTGGTGGATGAATTTGGGGGGACGAGTGGTATGATTACGATGGAGGATATTTTGGAGGAGGTATTTGGGGACATGCAGGATGAGTTTGATGATGACGAGGAGCAGGCGTTTGTGGAGATGGGCAATGGGGTTTGGGTATTTGAGGCGAAGGTGTTGTTGGTAGATTTTATACGTGAGACGGAGTTGCCGATGGATATGTTTGATCATTTGGAGTTGGAGAGTGACAGTTTGGGAGGGATGGTGAGTGAGCGATTGGGGCGGATGCCGAAGCGGGGCGACGAGGTTCAGGTGGGTAAGGTGAGATTTAGGGTTGAGTCGGCGGACATGCGGAGGGTGAAGAAGATTAAGATAACGATGGAGGAATCGCATGCGGGGGAGGAATAATTCATTGCTGATGGGTGTCGTTCTTGTGGTGGTTGCCGCCGCCTGCGGCGGCGGCAACACGGACTACGTCCCCAAGCCAAAAGCGTATCCTAAAATGTCGCTCCCGGCAAAATCATACGGCCTAGCATCGCCTAGCGACCTGCCATTAAGCTTTGAAATTCCGACCTATTCGCAATTGAGTCCCGATACAAATCAAGCGGGGGTTCATACGCCAGGATGGTATAATTTGCAGTTCCCCAATTTAGATGTCACCCTGCATCTCACCTATTACAAGTTTAACGAGTGGAATCTTTTTGACAGTTTGATGTATGATACGCGCAAGTTGGTGAACAAGCACATCCAAAAAGCGGACGATATTGTGGAGCGACCGACCCAGTTTATAAATCCATCTGCCAAAGGCTTAGTGTTTAGTATTCAAGGAAATACGGCAACAAATTTCAACTTTTATGTCACCGATAGCGCTTCTCATTTCTTGCGTGGTGCATTGTATTTTAACAATCATACCGAGTCGGATAGCATCGCGCCGGTGTATCAATTTGTAGAAGCCGATGTGTTGCATTTAATCA
>Ga0209443_1002062_pt1 | contig 12086 bp, 5 predicted proteins | sample LauGreBMM110DCMD_2_FD_187571 | JGI IMG/M metagenome (GOLD analysis project Ga0209443, IMG submission 187571) | Freshwater lake microbial communities from Lake Michigan, USA - Su13.BD.MM110.DCMD (SPAdes) (version 2) | ecosystem: Environmental > Aquatic > Freshwater > Lake | place: Lake Michigan... | reverse complement strand
TACCGGTTCTTCCCGACCACCCCCTCGGACATTTCCGCCACCTACCGTATGATGGCGGGTGTCCCGGGCAAGATGGTCTCCAGCGCCGACGTGAAGGTTATCCCTCCGCGCCCGACGCTCTCGCTCAGCCGCACCGCCGACGTGATCACGGTTACCTTCACGGGCAGCCTGCAGTCGTCCACCTCGCTCACCGGACCGTTCTCCAACGTGACCGGCGCGACGAGCCCCTACGCGGTGCCCGCCCCAACCGGCGGCAGCTTGTTCTTCCGCAGCATCAAGTGATCTAGCGGAAACGGTTTCTTACAGCCCGGGAAGGTTCGCCTTCCCGGGCTTTTTTGTCGCGGATCTCGGACCCCGCACACGTTCCCTCAGGCTGAAGCGCTTCTGCAGAACCACACGACTCCGATGAGACCCGCCTCGATCCGCCGGGAGCCGGGGGAGGCCCCAAGCTTGGAAGCCTCATTCCCAAGCCCACCGATACCTCAACCTGTGGACTCCGAGTTGCCGACCGGATCCGGTGAAGCCACTCTAGGGGCCAAGTCATGACGACCCTATCCTCTGAGCAACTCCTCGGTGCCCTGAATTGGCGCTACGCCACCAAGAAATTCAACGCAGCGGCCCCCATATCCGCCGACCTCTGGAAAACCCTAGAAATAGCCCTCGTTCTGGCTCCTTCCAGCTTTGGCCTGCAGCCATGGAAATTTGTGGTGGTCACCGATCCCCAAGTCAAAGCCCAGCTGGTGCCCCATTCTTGGGGACAATCCCAACCGGCCGACTGCTCTCACATGGTGGTTTTTGCGGTCAAGACCGCTCTAGATCAGGGCCATGTAGACCAATTTCTGGCCCGTCAAATCGAAGTCCGCGGCGGATCGATGGAGGCCTTGGCCGGCTACCGCGGCATGATGCTGGGAAGCCTTCAGAAAGCGGCCGATGCGGGCTACCTCGACGTCTGGCAAACCCATCAGGTGTACATCGCTCTCGGGCAGTTCATGACGGCGGCGGCCTTGCTGGCGGTCGACACCTGCCCGATGGAAGGCATCGCTCCGGTGGAATACGACCGAATCCTGGGCCTCACCGGTTCGGGCTACAAAACCGTGGTCGCCTGCGCCGCCGGTTATCGCTCGGATGACGACAAGTATGCGTCCCTGAAGAAGGTCCGCTTTCCCGCCTCCGAGGTGGTGAAGCACGTCTGAGTGTCTACCGGGCAAAGTCGGTGACCTTCCGCCCCGCGCCGGAAGGTCACCGCTGCGGCTTCGGCTTTGGCCGCACCCGCCGACCTTCCTGGGCCCTTTCTTGTCCGTCTCGCCCCTCTGGACCGCATTGAGCGATGGAGTGCTCTGGCCCGTAAGCAGCAGCCCAGTGCTGAACAGCAAACTCAAACACCGTCGATCAAACACCGGCGACCGAGGGAAATCACGGCTGGCGGCGACGGGGGCGACTTGAGTTCTCTCTATCGGCACCACCGCCTTTTCCAGAAGGTAACGAGTAAGTCTCCGAAGCGGTTTGACCGTCTCCGTCAGCCCAATCGAAGGTCACGGTCTGGTTGGTGTTCAGGTGGTATCGAAGGTGATGGGTCTGGGTGGCGGTCTTCACCTCGAGATGAAAGTGGTTCGACGCGACTCGATCGAATCCCGTGATCCGGGCTCCGCGCCACGGCTGCAGCGCCGGCCGCACCGGCTCGGCCCGGGGCTGCGGATCCACCTGTCCTTCTCGCTCAACGACCTCGCCGTGGAATCCTCCGTTGAGGTACGGATACTTCCGGGTGGCATGGTAATGGTAGCCCAGGGCCGGGGTACTGTGACCGTTGAAGGCATCCAGCGATCCCACCGGGGACCCATCCGGTTCGGTGAAGCCGTAAATCCAATAGCCGTCGAGGGCAACGGCGATGGGTTGCCCCGGACCCACCCGCTCCTGCAAGTGGGTTGGAGCGATGTGGTAATGATAATCGTCGGCGCGGCCACAATGTCCGCCGAATTCGTCGAGTTCGCCGGCCAGGAAGGTGTCGGTGCGACCGTCGTTCTTGATCGGATTAAAAATCGGCACGCCGTTGACCGCCATCGCGATGGCCCCGCGAAAGAAATGATCCTTGGCCGACAAGGGCTGGGTGGCCGGCACCGGAAAACGTGGGATTCTCCACGCATTGGCTCCCACATAAGGCTGCGGCAGCGGCACCTGCTGTTGCCAGGCGGTGATGCCCACCATCATGCGGTGATCGGGCATGCCATCGCTCTCCACGATCCAATGGGTGGCGTTGGTGGTGGCCCGGACGTTCGGACCGAATCGGCTGAACAATCCCAGACGCTGGGCCGCCGCATCGGCCACTTTGAGAGGCAATCGGGTCAGTACCGAGGCATGGCCGCCCGAGGGCTGCCGATTCCGGGGAGCCTCGCGCTCCGACAGATCATGCGCACCAATTTGAAGCGCCCACACGAGGGTCAACAACGCAGGGGAAAGACGAATAGAATGGGAGTTCATGGGGTGGCAATGGGAGACGGTTCGGCCAACACACGGAAGAATCGCCACGGAGTCGACGCGTTCAAACCCTCGTCGTTCCAGGTCCAGGGGAAAGCGGTTGGCAAGAACTGCCCCAGATCGCTCCACGAATTCAAGTTGGTCGACGCCTGCAAGCGATAACCGGGACCCGCCTCGCCGTCGATGTGAAGACGGAGCGAGCCGGAATCGCCGGACGAAACCTGGAGGCTCGGAGGCCGCGTCAGGGCCGGAACGCTCAGTCGGACCGATTGCGTCGCGCCCAGAGCGGGATTGCCGGTATCCATTACTGAAACCCCAGCGATCTGGACAACTGGCGTCAGGGACACCGGAGCCCTCCAGACCATCACTCCGGTCATCGGGTCGATGGAGAAGCCATTGGTCTGCCCCTCCACCTGGAATCGCAGGGCGGTCGGCACGGTTTCGAGATCGGTGGCGGCGTTGGTCCAGCGGAAGGTGCCTCCCGGGCGCAACACCGGGTCGGGAATCGGCGACAAGACCGGTGCTGTGTTGGTGAAGCCACCTCGAACGGCTCGCACCCAGAGAAGTGTCTCCCGCAGTGTCTGGCTGGTGATGCCGCTGATGAACTCCACGAACCAGGCGTGGGTGGTGCGGTTGTTCTGCAGCGTGGAGGTCCAATAGCGGGCCGACTTGGCTCCCGGGAAGACCGTCGAGTCGATCGAGGGGCCGTTGCGGGTCTCGTCATTCAACGAGCGCAATTCCCGGATGTTGGGTAGGCGCCAGTCTTGAAAACCTCCGAGCGTCAGGGCTTCGGCGCTTTGCAGAGCCTGTCCCCAATCTATGGGGTTGGCCGCCTCGGCCTGCTGCCACAGGAGTCCGGTGAGGGAATCCTCCACGATGCCGTCGCCCCGGGCGCGGAACCTCGACGAGGACACCGGTACCGGCACCGTTCCCCGGATCAACCGGGCATGGTAGCGGAGCGTTCCGCCAGCGCTCAGGGTTTCGCCCTGAACCTTGGGCCCGGTGCCTCCGCCCGCATTGGCCACCCAGACCCGGGTCGGATCACTGGCCTGCGTGTCGCGGGACCACCAATAATCGGCATTGCCGCCGGACGAGGCGAAATAGGCCAGGTCGAGGGCGGGATTCTGCCGCGAATAGATCAATAGCGAGGCCAGTTCATGGATGGTGGGCAACCGCCATCCGCCCGCCGGAACGCCTCCCAGGGTGTTGGTTGCGGCATAGGCTTTGGCCCGTTCCCAGGTCATTTCACCTCCATCGATCCGCTGCCACGTCCATCCGGTGACCTGATCGGTCACCGTACCGTCGCCATTGTCCCGGTAGGACGGCGGATCCAGCGTGTAGTCGGAATCGGCGCCGGACACGGGCAATCCCGCCTTGGTGGTCTGACCGGTGTCGGGCAGGTGCCAGGAGGCCACGGGAACCGGTGTCTTGCGGGGTGCGATCGTATAGCGGTGGCTGACCATGCGATTGGTTCGGCCCGCCCCCTCCGATTCCGGTAAATAGACGCGGACATATTCCACATCGGCCCCCTCGGGAGAGACGGTGACGCGCAAGTGCCCGGAGTTGCCCAGCACCACGCTGTTGCGGTTGGTGTACCCGTAACTGGACGCCGAATTGGTTCCGAAGAAGGTTCGACTCGGCTGGGGCACCTCCTGGTACACCAATTCCGGGACACCATCGCCCTGCAAGTCCAACTCCTCGCGCACATAGAGATGATCGTGCCCATGGAAGAACGCTTGGACGCCGTTGGTGAGCAGCAATTGCTGGATGGGCATGGACCAACCGGGACGTTCGGAGGCGAAACCCGGGGTGCCATTGGTGTTTTGGCCGCCCCATTCGAAATACGGCGCATAGGTCAATCCGCCCCGTGCTTGATTGCCGAGGCCCCCGCCGATGAGGTGGTGAGCGAAGACGAATTTGAAGCGGGCGGTGCTGCCTTCGAGTGTGCGCTTGAGCCATTGGTACTGGTCGGTCCCCAGGGTCCAGCTCCAGCCGTTTTGTCCAGGCTTGGGGCTGGTGTACCAGAAGGGATCCAAGGTCACGAACAGGGCATCGCCCCATTCGAAGGCGTAATACCCGTCACGGGGACCTCTCAGAGCGGGGTCCACGGCACTCGCTCCCGAATAGAATCCCCCGGGGATGGGTACCGGGAAATAGTGCTGGCGGGCCTGGGTTCCCCAGACGGCCGGGTTGTTGGTGATGGCCAGGAGCTTGAGCAACCAACCGAGCTCGGCTTCGTGGTTGCCGTTGACCAGGAAGGTCGGCATCGAGTGTCCGACGAGTCCGAAGAACCCCCGCCGCACCTCCTCGTGCAGTTCGAAGATTCCCGGCTGCGTGAGGTAGTAGGCGTTGGTCACTCCGATCTTCTCCTCCATGAAGGTGTCGCCCAGATCGATGAGGAAGTCGGGCTGGTCGGCCAGCATGTTGGTGAGGGCCAGTTTCCAGACGGCTGGTTCGTTGTCGCGATGGTGAGGATCAGCCTCGAGGGCAAAGGTAAAGCGGCTGCCGCGCGCACGTTGTGTGTGAAAGGTGCGCGTCGGACCGACCTGGGACGGATTCCCATTATTTACCACGGTTTGCACCCGATAAAAGTACCGCTGATTGGGGGACAGACCCTCGAGCGTGAATACCGCCGGGACCCCGGCTATCACCGCACGAGCCTCGGAGCGGAGCGGGTAGGTTCCCGGATCCGTTCCGTATTCGAGGGTCGCGGTGAGGTTGGATTGCGACAGAAGATTGAGCGCGATCGATCGATCCGTCGGCCGACCCAGCAGAATGTCATACACCAGAGCGCCTGGCGGTCCGTTGGTCGATCCCCCGCCGCCCCCACCCGCCACGGTCAGCACGGCACTCCGACTGCGGACGGCCGCCGGCCAACCCACGGTGGTCGCCGCGAATTCCACCTCATAAGTGCCGGCGTCGGCGGCCGCGACGCTGGGCAGGTCCAGTCGGCTCAGGTAGACGCTAGTATCGACGACCGTCAGGTTGGTCACCCCGGGCAAAGCCACTCCATTGCGATACCATTGGGCGCGGGCCCCTTTGGCGTAGATCGTCGCCATGGCCCAGAGGGTCACCGGCGCCCCTGGGGACACCGACGATCCTTCAGGCTGGACACCTATGTACGGCGAATAGAACTCCGGCTTGATGGCCTCACGCGCGGCGGTCAATGCACTGACCACCGGGGCCCAAGCGGCTTGGCCGATCAGGTCGGTCTGCTCCAACGGATCATTCAGGATATCAAACAAACTCAGACTACCCTCCTCGCCCGCACTGGCCGACAGCTTGGTCCAGATAAGTTTGAAGACGGTCGTGGTTCCTTCTTTGGGATACAGTCCGAACAGAGCGCTGCCGGCACTGCTGCCGGCCACCAGAGGGGCGGAGCGGAAATCGCTGGCCTTCCAACCGTTGGTGGCCCGAAGCAACTGGGGCCAGAGATTGAGGCCATCGAATGGAGCGGTGTTCCCCGGCGTGACCGCGGTGGCCGCACACAGGGTCGGGAACCAGTCGGCCACTCCGATAAACTGCTGGCAGTTGGTGATGCCCGAGGGCAGCACCCCGGGCCACCGGATGGCCGCTGGCGTGTGGATGCCTCCGTCGAAGAGATCTCTCTTGTCGCCCCGCAAGGGCAGGTTTGATCCACCGGTGGATTGCTGTCCGCCATTGTCTCCAAAGAACACCACCACCGTGTTGGTGTTGTTGCCGCCGCCGTCGATCTGGCCCAGCACCCGACCCAAGGCGTCGTCCATGTGTTCCATGGCGGCGAGGAGTTTCTGCCGGTTCACGTTGGTGGTTCCGATCGAGGCATAGCGAGCGAGGTATTCGGCCGGGGCGCTCACCGGCCCATGGACCGCGTTGAACGCCAGGTAGAGGACCAGGGGGTTCAACGGATCCCGTTCCTTCAGGCAGCGCACCGCCCGGTCGGCCAACAGGTCGGTCGACCACCCTTCATCGAGGTTGGTCTGACCGTTCTGCCACCAGTCGAGCGAACCGGTCTCCTGGTTGACGTGGGTGAGGTAGTTGATGGCACCGGTGTATTCGCCGTAGTGGAGGTCCCAGCCCCGATTCTGAGGCTGGTATTCGAGATTCTCCCGGATGACCGGCCGGGAGGTGCCCGAGATCATCACATTGGTTTCCGTGTTGTAGAGCCCGCCCAGATGCCATTTGCCGCACATGAAGGTCTGATACCCCGCCGCACGGAAGGTCTCCGGCAAGGTGTGTTCCTGAAGGCTCAGTCCCCGGGAATTGTTCACAGCCGTGCGGATGGGATTGCGGCCGGTCAGCAAGGCGGATCGGGTGACGCTGCAGACCGGCGTCGCGTAGAAGCGTTCGAGTCGGATGCCCTCGCGGCCCAGGCGGTCCATGTTCGGCGTCTTGGCGAAGCCGCCGTGGGCCCCCAGGTCGCCGAAGCCGTGATCGTCGGTCACCACGATGACCACATCGGGACGGGTCGTGGGCACGGTGATTGGGAACCGATTGGTGACACTCAAGGCCGGAGACCCGGAGTCGGTGACGATGATCTCCACCGAATGGATCCGACCGGCTTGGGCGACCATCGGCGACCAATCGAAACGGCCGGTCAGCGGATCCACCGAGGCTCCCGCCAGAGTCGTTCCCAGGCGATACGATAGCGTCTGGGAGGCTCCATCCGGGTCGATGGCGCCGAATTCCTTGCGCAACAATCCTCCGACCCGGACCTGCTGCGGATCGGCGGCTCCCGACGGGAACACGGGCGGACGATTGGTGGAACTACCCCCGCTGGAACCAGCACTCCCGGTGAACCGCACCAGCACCTCATTGTCGAGGACCAGATTGGACGACCAGATGAACCGGGCACCAGATTGCGAGAACACTGAGGGAAAGCGCGTGTAAGCCGGCTTGTTGTCCACACCGACCTCCGCCTCGGAGAACACCGAGGCCCGAGGCCATGCGGAGTCGTCGAAGGCCGGCCGGGTCCAATCGGCGGGCACGAGGTAATGCAAAGCCCAGGCGTTGGTGCCCAAATTGGAATCGAGGGACACAGCCGAGGAATCCCGCGTGCCGTCGGCCCGCTGCACCACCAGGGCCGGGTCGTTGAGCGGCGCGATGTAGAAGGTCTGGGCCCGCCAATCGGGGCCGGTCACCGTGCCATCGCTGAAGCTGGCCATGAAACCGCCGTCTCCCGGATGGAACGGATTGCCTCCGTTGAGTTCGGTGCCCAGCCCGAGATTCTCTTCCCAGTCCACCAGACGCACCGCGTAGGCCACGGGGCGTTTGGCCCGGAAACGCACCACGCTCGAGTTGAACGGTGTATACGGCACCGGATCCACGGCCACCCGAGTGCCGTTCACGTACAATTCGAAGTAGTTGTCGGCGAAGAAGTATCCGGTGATCACCTCGCCGTCCGGATCGACAGTCACCACCGGGACCGCGTTGAGATCCACGCCGGCGATCCCGTCGGGCCGGAATCCGCTGACGTCGTTGTACAAGTCGGAGGCCTTGGGGCCGTCGACGAAGGCCGTGGCTGCGGGCACCGTCCAGATCGACCCATCCCGGGCTGTGATCCGCCCCACCGCCGCAACCCGTTGCCCTCCAGGAAGCAAATTGCCCGTGACCAGGGTCGCAGGCCCTTGGGAAACCGACCCCGTCCCGGCCCCCGATCCGCCGGAGACCGTCAGGACCGCCGCAGCGCTCAGGGTAGTGCCCACCGCGTTGGAGATGCGCACGGAATACTCACCGGCCGCGGCTGACGAAACGGGGGAGATCTTCAGGGACGTCGACCGGGTGCCCGAGACCGAAACAGAATCCTCCAGCGCCACGCCATTGCGGAGCCACTGATGGTTCAAGGTCCCAGCTCCCTGCGACACCACCGTAAAGGACACCGATTCACCCACGCCGGCCGCAACCCCAGCCGGTTGGACGACCACCAGCGGTTCCTGCAGCGAGGTCAGCGCCGGTGCGGGTTTCCAATTGGGATAGTTGGTGGTCCGCAGGCCGGAAGAATCGAGATAAGTGACCCGCAGGACGCCCGACGTGCGATCCAGCGAGTAGGTCCAACTGTTGGTCGCCGGTGCCGTGGCAGGCACACTGTAGAGGAGTTGATACTGGTCGGGGCCCAGTCGGGAGAAGGTCTTGAGCGCGGCTCCATTCAACGGCGTTCCCGAGGGACGCACAGGACTAACCCGGGGTTGGACGCCCGCCTGACTGGCCACCTCCCCTTGCCCGTTGGTGCTGACCATCAAAGACACCTCGCCGTGGAAGCCCCCGTTCACAAAGGGCATCGAAAGGGAGGCGTGGTAGTGGTAGTAGCCGAGGGCATTGGTGTGCCCACGGAAGGAGTCTAACCCCACCGGCGCCGCCCCGTCGGGCTCGGTCAGCCCGTAGATGGGATACCCGTCCATGGCGAAGGCGATCGGCAGGGACGAACCCAGCACATTGGTGAGGTGCAACGGGGCCGCATGGTAGTGGTAATCGTCGGCCCGGCCGCAGTGTCCGCCCCATTGATCGAGTTCACCGATCAACGCCGAAATCTCGCCGCGATTGTTGGCCGGGTTGAAGATCGGAATGCCATTGGCCGCCAAGGCGATGGCTCCCTGCAAAAAGGTCTGCGAGGTGATGGGTTGAGGGTGGGCCGCCTCCACCGGTTCGACGGGCAAGCGCCACTGGTTCGTTCCGAAATAATATGTGGGCACGGGGATCTGCCGCTGCCAGGCGGTGATCCCCTCCATCATGCCATGGGCGGGCATGCCATCAGACCCGACCATGAACGACTCGGCATTCCACCAGAACCGCACCGAAGGCTGGAACCGGACGAAGGTGCGCGCCAGCAGATCGGCCCGCGCCGAGGTCTGGGGAGTGGCGCTCTTGGGCAGGCTCCGCAGGCGCATCTTAGCCGCGGCCGGCGCGGGCGAAGCGGGTGGTTCATCGTGACGGTGCCACTCGTGGGCACCGACGCGGCCTGCGAGCAACAGCAACATCGCAGTCAGCCCACTCAGCCCAGCCACCCTCATTCGCCCCTGATTCATGAACCGACCTTAGGCGAGACACATGAACAAATCGCGGATCCAATGATGACAATTTTGTAATATAAAACCCCTCGAAAGATGTCTACCTCCGGACCACGTTGATGGCGGATGAAGATCCTGGTGGTGGAAGACGAGCGCAAGATCGCCGATCTGGTGCGCAAGGCACTGGAGGCCTCGGGCTTCATCGTCGAAACCTGCAACAACGGCGACGAAGCCCTTGTTTGGGCCTCCCGCTCGACCTTCGACGCCCTGGTGCTACCAAGAAATGACGCGCCTCCAGAACACCTTCCTGACCGCCCTGCCCCTGGTGCTGGCGTTGGTGGGAGCCGGAGCCTGGTGGTTGTCGTCGCGAGCTCTGCGGCCGCTCTCGCTCCTAACGCGGAGTGTCGAGGGCATTACCGCGCGTGGGCTCGACCAACGCATCGCCACCACGGCGCATGATCGGGAGTTCATGCGGCTCGTCACGGTCTTCAACGCCATGCTCGACCGGCTAGAAAAGAGCTTCCATCAAGCCAATCGCTTCAGCGCCGATGCGGCCCACGAACTCCGAACCCCGCTCACCATTCTCCAGATGGACTTGGAAATGGCACTGCAGTCGGCTGAACCCGGCTCCGAGACCGAGCGCCTGTGCGTGCGATTGATCGAGGAAATCAGCCGACTGAGGGCCATCCAGGAGAAATTACTCCTGCTCTCCCAGGCCGACGCCGGAAAACTGCCACTTCAATCAACTTCCGTAGACTGGAGCCAGGCCATCCGGGAGGCGGCGGAGGACACCCGAAGCCTGGACCTGGATCTCCGGATCGAAGAATCTATTCCAGACGGGATCATCGCTCCGGCCGACCCCATCCTGCTGGACCAGATCCTTCAGAACCTCATTTCCAATGCCGCCAAATACAACGAAGCCGGCGGCACCATCACCTTCAGTCTGATTCGGCGACCGGGTTGGATCGAACTGAAGGTGTCCAATACGGGGCCCGGGATTCCTGAAGACCAGCGACATCGACTCTTCCAACGTTTCCACCGCGGTGACCCCTCCCGCCATCGCGACACAGGCGGCACGGGCTTGGGACTCAGCCTTTCACGGGAAATCGCCCGAGCCCAAGGCGGAGATCTCACGTTGGCGACCGATGATCCGTCGCGAACCACCCTGATCCTGAGCTGGCCCGCAGACAACATGGGCTAGAATTTCAACCTCCAATCGTCGGGTTGTGCCGTATTTTTAGGAGCCGCCACTTCTGCGTGGCAAGACCCCTAAGACCACCGCCACCATCCGATCCAAGAATGCGTGGACACGTGGCCATTGTAGGGGGCGGAGTCATCGGGCTGAGCACAGCTTATTACTGTGCCAAGGCCGGTTACTCGGTGACGGTCATTGATCGGAATCCGCCGGCCCGCAATGGCTGCTCCTTCGGCAACGCTGGCATGGTGGTGCCTAGCCATTTCATCCCGTTGGCCGCGCCAGGCATGGTGGCCTTAGGCCTCAAGTGGATGTGGAATCCAGAGTCCCCATTCTACATCCGACCCCGCTTCGACCCGCAACTCTTCGAGTGGGGATGGCGTTTCTGGCGAGCCAGCACGGCCGCACGGGTCGAGAAAGCCGCGCCGCTGCTCCGGGACATCAGCATGGCCAGTCGGGCGGCTTTCGAAGAATTGGCGGCCCTGCCCCACTTCGATTTCGGCCTCGTGAAAAAGGGCCTGCTCATGCTGTGCCGCAGCCAGCACGCCCTCGACGAAGAAGCCCACACCGCGACCCAAGCTCGCGCTTTGGGCATGCCGGCCGATGTCCTCGATGCCCGGCAAACCGCGGCTCTGGACCCGGCCATCACGATGACTGTGGCCGGATCGGTCCACTTCCCGCAGGACTGTCACCTGAACCCCGACCGCTTCATGGCCGGCCTGCAACACGAACTCGAACGCCTCGGGTGCCGCTTCCGTTGGAAGGCCGAAGTGCGCGGATGGCAAACCGAACACGGTCGGGTTCGGGCGGCGTGGGTCGACGGAGAGGTTTTGGAGGCCGATGAGTTTGTGCTGTGCGGTGGATCGTGGTCGCCCCAGACGACTGCCCAACTGGGGCTTAATTTGCCCATCCAGGCGGGCAAGGGCTACAGCCTGACCCTCCGAAACCCCCGAGAATTGCCGAACCTTTGTTCCATTTTCACCGAAGCCCGGGTGGCCATTACCCCCATGAACGGCCAGCTTCGCTTTGGGGGAACCATGGAAATTGGAGGCCTCAACGACACCATCAACCCGGTCCGAGTCCGGGGCATTATCAAGTCGGTGCCGAAGTATTTTCCGCGATTCGAGGAGAGGGATTTCGAAGGAGTCGAACCGTGGTTCGGCCTCCGACCAGTGCCTCCGGATGGGCTCCCCTACATCGGTCGAACAAAGCGACTGGCCAATCTCTCCCTAGCCACCGGACACGGCATGATGGGTATTAGCTTGGCTCCCATCACAGGCCAACTCATCGCTGACACACTCACCGGGGCACGGCCTCGCTTCGACCTATCGCTCCTCTCACCCGATCGGCATTCCGGATGAGGTTTTTGGACGAGGGTTTTTGAACGATGGGGCTGGAGAAGTGGATCGAATCGGTGGATCAGACGGGGCAAAACG
>Ga0209443_1002061_pt1 | contig 12089 bp, 10 predicted proteins | sample LauGreBMM110DCMD_2_FD_187571 | JGI IMG/M metagenome (GOLD analysis project Ga0209443, IMG submission 187571) | Freshwater lake microbial communities from Lake Michigan, USA - Su13.BD.MM110.DCMD (SPAdes) (version 2) | ecosystem: Environmental > Aquatic > Freshwater > Lake | place: Lake Michigan... | reverse complement strand
AAAATACAAACTCAGATCTTAAATGCCACGACAAGTCGACCAAATCTTTAGCGGATTGGAAAATATGTTATCAGCGCGAATTATGTAAAAACAAGGACTTGGTATCTTGGATCCATGAGCGCCAAAATAAACATAGTGAACATATTGTTAAAACTACCGATATTCAAAGCCAATACGTATATGAAATAGTAAATATGATTAATCTGTCTGTGGGAACGGCACTAGTATTTTTCTATATATACTATAATAAATAATCATGTTTCAAGAACCAAATAAAGAATATTTTACGATTTTAGAAAACTATACTCCTGCAGCGGCGTCTAATTCCATGCTCCAATCACCCGATGCTATTAAAAAATCGTTTAGCTTAATCGATCCGTCCAATGTGTTTTTAATGAATAACGATGTCCTCAATAATTTGAATACCTACGAATCAAAATATTCGAGATATTTAAGGTGTCAAAATGATAATTTCGCAAAGAACGTAAGTCCGAATTGCGAACCCTACGGATCAGATAGTTATTCGAGTTTAGAAAGATCATACGCTGATCTTTTGAAATCCATGAATAAAGTAGCAAATGCTATTCCGAATCAGACTACAAAAGACGCCGTATCACCGAATGATTATACAAAAAATAACCAAGATATCAAAGTCACACATAAAGAATTAGTAGAATTAAGACGAAAACTAGACGAAAAATTACAGAATTTATATAACGAATATGATGTAAATCCAGAATCCGTTCAAGCGCAACTAAATTCGGCTATTTATGCGAATACACTATGGACTATTTTAGCAACTTGTTTGTTGTATTATATTTTCGTAGAGATGAGATAGTCCGATTTTCATTTTTGGAATTTTCCAAGCATGAAACTAAATAACAAAAGGGGAAGGGGACAAAAGGGAGGGTATTTCTGAAAGCAGGGTCTGAAATCCCTACATGATTTTGATAACCGTAGGTTCCCTGCTATAAAATGTTTATTATATATAGTAGAATATTATGTCGTTTTATACCAATGATAGAGTAAATGAATTTTCTAAAAGATATCATGAATATGTTGAAAAAATACAGGGTGAATCGGGTAAATCCGACGAATCCGCATTCAAATTTTATAATTTCATTCAATCGCCCGATGCCATTAAATTAATTGAAATAGGAACATGCCCATCTAAAGATGCGATTAATTTAAATGACGGGGCTTTATGGCAACCATTATCGGGTCAAAATACGCCCGAGGGGTGGAAAATGCAAATGGGTCAAAGATTGAGTGAATATAAGCGAACAGAAGCCGGATTATCGAATGATATATCCAAGATTACTAAAAAAACACCGGGGTTAATTTGTAAAATAACATTATTATCATCAAATCCGGACGAAAACGATAACAAATACGTGAATAACTTTAAACAATTGGGAATTTTATCGAATTCTGCATTTCTAGATAAGTGTATTGAAAGATATTACGGTGCTGAATCAACCTCGTGGATTGACCGTTTTTTACTTAACGAAAAAATAACACACACGGCACTGACGACCGACTTTAGTCAATATGATAACTTATTTACAGATAAAACGAATGTTCCAAATGCTATTAATACATACGCAATAGGGTTAGAGTGGTTTGGATTTTTTAAACCCTCCGCTGGGTTAGGTGAATATAAATTTGAAATTAATTCCGGAACAGGATTTTGTTTATTATGGATCGGAAACAAAGCGATATGTGAATATATATCCACAAACGCGGACATTAATACAAAAGCAAACCCATTTACAATAACGGTAGCCGAAGATAGATATTATCCAATACGTATGCAGTATTATGCAAACGCAAATAATGATATTAAACGCGAATTCTCATTCCAAATAACTAAAACATCGACTCTTACACAGTTACCGTCGAACGAATGTTTATTTACATTAAATGACGGGCTTTATATTCCAAAATTAACATATTGCTCTTTTGTGTCTAGATCCGTAGAAATTTTCAAGGTTGGAAAATTTGATTGCTATTCCATGAATCAAGATATTTCCAAAATACCAGACGCCGATTATATTAAATTTTACGAATTCATGAATAAAAATAAATACACATTTTCGGTAAAACAACACGATTATGATAAAGTAAGCGGGGTGCGACAATTCGGAACATTAAAGGATAAAGTTAATTATACGGACGTTTCTGTATCTACGAACCCGAATTCGAAACCGGACGTTTTTTTTATCTACCGTGTAGATTCCGATATTCGCATGAATGCTCAGTTTCAAATAAACACTCAAAAAAAAGTAATAAACGAAGTGCAGCAGCCCTATGAAATAGCGCTAATGAAAACTCCTTTCAATAAAGGCTCATCGTATGATACCTTTCCTAATTATTATCCGAATAATCCAGCCGACGGTGTGAATATATCGGGACCAAACGACTGTAAAAAACGGTGTAACGATTTACCCGGATGTAATTTTTTTTATACTTATCAATCGAATAAAATTCCTAGATGCGTGGTAGGAACGGACAATCAGCGACCTACGTTCAGTCAAATAAGACCAGTTGGAGCTAATGCGAATCAGTCAGCAGACGAAGGAACGTCGACTTTAAATATTCGAACCTTGAATTTTCCCAAAGTCGAAGGGTGCGGGGAAAATGCGGTTTTTGTGAATGACGAACAAGACGTCCAAAATACAATAGATTATAGTAATTCTTTCGCGTATTCGAATTATACTTTATCTTCTAATCCAATAACCAGTCATAAGGAAGTAGGCAAATGCGCGACCTCTGATTTTTTGAATTTGGAAAATGAGGCGCGAAACATATTGTATTCAAAAACAGATTATCTATCGGATGGTCAATACAAACGCCCCGATGGCACGATAAGAAAGGCGGATTATCCATCGACCGATGATCGCAATTTTTGGAATTCTATTAAATTACGCGAAGGATTGGATACTAAGAATGCAAATGCTATATCCGATACGCAGGATGGTGTAGGAAATCTTTTATCGAAAGAGCAAAAATTCGCAGCAACTCAGATGGTTATCAATAAGAATCTTTATGATTTATCAAATAATTTGATACCAACGTATTTTGATCAACGAACGAAAATGAATAATAATGTAAATAGTGATTTAAGCGGAAATGCACTGCTTTATTTTAGAAATCAACGTATACCTACATTAAGAGAACAGACAGCATTCGATGCAAATGAAGGCGGTTTCATGCAAAATGCCTTGTACGTTTTAGGCACAATGACCGCAGTGTCTATGTTAATTTTAGCAATATCAATCGCTAGAGAATAGTTCATATTTATAATTTCTGTATATACTATAGAAATTATGTCAAACAATGGATTTTTTGATTTATCTACAATTTTCGATATACAAAAAAATCATGTAGTCGATTTATCGAATTCTTATCCACATACTGATAATGCTTCGAATATAGTGTCTCATGTTAATGAATTACAAAATAAATTAAATTCTTTATCAGCGCAATATGATAACGCAAATACTGCAAGCGGTGCAGTATTAACCGAGCAAAGGGATATGATAGATATCGTAAATACTGAACATCAACGATTATTGGATAAACAGGCGATAATCGACGAAGCACAGGCTGAACAAGAGCGCAAAGCTCTTTTAAATACCACATATCGTAAAAAATACGCGCAGTATTCCAAGATGACAATTGTGTTTTGCATAACATTATTTGGTATTATTTTGTTGACCTTAGCAAGTCGATATTTTACCATATTTCCACAATCGCTTTATAGTTTTTTAACAGCCTGTTTAATTGCAATAGGAATTATATATATTTTAGTGCTATATGCCGATTTATCCGTAAGAGATAATATTAATTATGATGAAATTGTCATTCCTCCGCCGAAACTTGATGCAAGTGGGAATTTAATAGGAGCCGGAAATGCTACTCCAAGTATGTGGGATGCGCTTAATAAATGCAAAGGAAGTGAGTGTTGTTCGCCTGGAACGAAATGGGACGCGGATTTAAGATTATGTGTATCCGAGTTAGGAGTAAAATCGCAAACGCCTGCTCAAGCGCCTGCTGCTCAAACGCCTGCTGCTCAAGCGCCTGCTGCACAAACACCCGCTGCTCAAGCGCCTGCTGCACAAACGCCTGCATCAACGCCAGTAACAACACCAACACCAGTTCCTCCTGGATTAACTGCAAAGATTAATAAGGTTTCCGAAGGAGGCGTTATAACAAAAGACCAATCGGCGGTTTTAAATCCTACCGTTGAATCTAAATTAAATGCTTATATTAGTAAAATCGAAAAAATAGACGCATTTGGAGTAGCGCCGTCCACATTATGTTCAGAAGAATGGGAGATAATTAAAAAATCCATAAATGACCCAACTAATAATTATTTAGATATTTACATAAATCAGTCCATGGCTATTTTTTTAAATAGCATATACGATTTAGTTAATTCCGGTGAACTTACTATGGCAGAAGCTTCTAATCAACGTATGATTGCAGCGTCTGATACGGTAAGGGATATTATAAAAAAAAAGCTTCAACCAAAAATGGATGCGTTTAAAATAGAAATAAATAGCTTAAATAATTTGCCGAGTGGAGCAAAAGGAACGGAATTTCGATGTAAACTTCCAGCCGACGTTTTAACTGGATTAAACAAAACCGCGTCGGGATTTACAACTATGCACGCAGCCGCTAATTACGGAGAATACTATGGAAAATCTATTTTATCTGGCAATATTAATAACAATTCAAAAAACTACTGGATGGGATCAGCTAGCAACGTCAAGCCAAACGTGGATCAAAGATTCAACGATTTCGTAAAAATATAATCGGACATAGAGTATATACAACCATGTCCGATTACCAACAATTATATAATGCAGTAAAGTTTCAAAATTCAACCTTGGAAAATGAACAGACGTCAATGAATCAAAATTTCGCAACCGATTCGCAACGAGTGAAATATCAGACTGATGATATAGCCTATTATAAATTTATTAATTATTATTTGAGATGGATATATTATATATTTGCTTTAGGTGTAGTTTACGTAGTTTTAGTCGGAAAAAATAAGGGGTTCACGTTTCGTAACTTTTTTATAGTATTGTTAACGTTTTTATTTCCTTATATTGTTGCACCCATTGAATCGTTTATTTATTTCATTCTGAGATATCTATATGCTCTTGTTTTTCGTAATGTATATTTGAAGAGCAAATATGATATGCCTAGCCTAAGTTTGTCGAGCTAATACGTTGTCAGCGATAAATTCTACAGATCGTATACTTATTGCGTCATTCACGTATCATTCGACCCCCCGTTTACCCACGAAAGCCTTTCTTATGCCCCTTGGGCGTGATCTGTTGTTGGCTTTTCGCGCCCGTTCGTCAGGGTTTTATCCGCTTTTTATGACCAAACTCTTCTTGGTTTTTGGCTATACTATCGTTACGCGAATGATTGTTATTATGTTTATTATTTTGTGAGGGAGCGATAACCTCTCCTTCATCCAAAAAATCCTCCAGACAAGCCTTCCGGTAAACGGGTTCAGGCATGATTTATAATAATAATCTTAGTTTATTATTATATTGTTTTTATTAAAAAAATATAACAAATAATAAAGGAGGGAGAATCCTCGGTCATCAGAATCCGCAAAACATATTCCATACCCCCTTACTCCCGCCTTTCGGGGAATTCCAATTCCTTACCGTTTTTCATCATAAGATTTCTTCATGAAAACCTGTTATACTTTTACTATGTTCCCGGTGGTTAATGCTGTGATAATAAGGGAGGGGTTCGGGGAACCGTAGGTTCCCTGAGTTATAGTTCATTAAAGCATACCTCATCTCCGAAATCTTCTTCGTCGCATGCTCCGTCCATTGCACCAATTTCATCTTCATCTTCGCGCATCTTAAGTCGAATCCCGTGCCAAATGCCAGACCTTTGTTTTCCATAGACCTTATCCATATATTCGTGTAGATCCTTCGGGCTAGGATTCCGCGTTCCAAAGTTCGTGTTATACCAGACCTTGAACTCCTCCGTGAGCTGACCCTTGCGAATCTGTTGTCCGGGCTCCTTGGCAATCTTATCCTTGCAGAATTGTGCCAGGTAATCCTGGCGCTCGCGGTAGTCATTACTCGCGCTCAGAACCTCGGGACAGTCCTTGACAATTCCATCCGTCTTGAATGCCTCCTGAACCAGCATCGCGGCAAACACGGGGCTCCACGCGGGGAACTTCTCCTTCAGATTGCGATCAATAAGATATTGATATGGCTTATCTGGATCATCGGAAACGGGTGTATCTGTGAATCGCGATTCAAAGTTCACCACGCGAATACGGCGCCATGTGCCGTGATCCTGAGTCTTGATCTCGGGGAACTCGTTGGAGCACATAATAAGCTTGAATTGCGGGATGAATTCCAGAGGATCAATCATATAGAGACCGCGAGCTTTGATGGGCTCCATTCCGCTGACTAGTTCCTTCATCACGCCCTCGTTCATCTTATCGCCCTTGGATAACTCCGACATCACCGCGTAACGCGTGCCCTTGAGTGCGACGATTTCCGGGGAAACGCCGCCAATCTTACCACGCTGCTGTGTAATCAGCGCAGGGGGAGCCACGACCTTGTATTCGCCGAGCACATTGCTCATCAGGTCAGTAAGCACCGACTTGCCGTTCTCGCCCGCACCGATATACATATTGAAAGTCTGATTCACGGACGCGGTTCCGATCAGCGTCGACGCCAAATGGCTCCACATATACTTTCGCAGATTCGGTCGCGGGAATAGCTTGGTCATGAAATCATTGATTTCGTTCATGATTTGCATCATAGTCGCCGGGTTCAGAGGCACGTAATCGATATTTGTCGACTTGGTCACGTAGTCCTCGGGCAGACCCTTTCGGAAAATCTTCTCCTTGAAATCGATGACTCCGTTATTGAAACATAGCAGATACGGATTATTATCCATCTTGGCGAAGAAATCGGGGTCCCAGAAGAGCTCCTTTGCCTCCGTCATAATATTACGCTTATCATTTGTGGAAGCCAGACGTGTGCAAATATTCGTAATCATTCCGACTTTGCACCTTATTAACTTGGTCTTTCCGTCCTCCGGATCCAAATGCGAGGCTTGCTGCAGCATCTGCGCAGCGCGTTCCATATACAAATCACGGAGTTCATCTGAAATCATGCGTCTCAGAGTCGTGCCTCCCTCGTTACTTACCCAACGGTTATTCTTGAATTGATACCAAATGTTGTTCTTCGGGCTAACGCACTTGAATAGCCCCTTGGCGAACTGGAACAAAACCATCGCGATGTCGTAATCACCGCAGCCCTTGGCTTTCTTTCCGGAATCATTTGCGATCGTATCCAAAGTTACCGAATTCAAGGTCTGATCCAAATAAAATCCCACCGTGCTCTTGGAAACGCGCTTGAATTCTTGCGGGGCTTCTTGCATCGCCCAGTATAAGATTGATCGTTCCGTGAGTCCATCGCGCGACTTCTTTTCAAACTTGAACCACTGGTCGCAGAGATCGGGAATCGACGAATAACTAAACGTAGAGGATTTCGCACTAAACGCGAGCCAGGTTATTAAGAGACGCTCGCTCGTATTTCTGAGTGCCCAGCCCGTGCGAATCCACTTGGCGTAAGATCCGTTTCCGTAGAATGTCTCGGGAAGAGCCATCGTATATTCGTGGGTTTCTCTCAAGACATACTGAGAGGGCGAGATAGAGTCCAAGAAACGCTCAACCAAATATTGCATATCGTCCGCGTTTCTGATATTGCGGAGTTCTTGGAATCCGATCAGAGCGTCGGGCGTTAGAACCACGTCTCCTCCACAAATAGCTTTGTTCGAGGGTCCAGCAGCGGACTTTTTCTTTGCTCCGTCACCAAACATCTCTAATTGTCGAACAAATTCAGTCTTATAGAAGAACTGCGGGTTTCCAGTGTAACGCACCGATAGCTTGGGAAACGTCTCCTCGTTCAGGAACCCCAACACTGGAATATTTCCAACGCTCCATTCCTCATCGGTCGGATCGAACGTAATATCGAAAATCCGAGTCAACTGATACGCCTCGTGATTCGGCTTCCGCGATCCATAAAGCTGCCAGTTGGTTCCGCCCTTACTGATTCCGCTATCGAATACATCCTCCCAGCCGTTTACATTCACGATCGGCAAATCCTGCCCCCACATTTCCTTCGTTTTCGGGATCATTTTACTCCGCAAATACATCTGAGCATTATGGTCACATTGGATGCCGATAATCATATGAATACCGTCCTTGGTAATTCCCTTACTGGGGACCGGGTTTACGTCTGATTTCTCAAACGCATAAATTTGGATGTGTGTCGATTCATCGAACTGAAACATTTTCTTCAATTCGTCTAAATATCCGAGGGCTAGATCCTCGATATGGTCTTTGGAATAAAGGCGCGACGTCGTTTCCAAAGCGAAATGCAGGTCGATATCGATCGCGATCGGACCGATCTTATCCCCAGTGAGCTGTTTCTCGGTCAAATACTCGACGCCTCCTTTTGCGACAATATCGCGATAATAGAGTTTCATAAACGTCAAATATTCTTCATCTGAAATATGATAAGACCCGCTATAAATACCCGACCCCTCTTCCCCGCCTATCCGAGTATGCGTTCTAACGAGATCCGCCGTTTCTGGATCATCCTTTTTAAGACGGTGTTTTGCAATAAAATCATTAAAATCCTTATATTTAATGGTCTTCTTTTTTTCCTTTTCCTTGTCATCCGTTTTCGAGTTCGAACGCGGGCGTATTCGAGTGGGTTTTACCGAAGGTCCAGATTCCATGGGTTCTAAGTTGAATTATATTATACGGGTATTTTTATTTCATTTTTCCAATTCAATTTTTATCGGTAAAGCCCACGATCCCAGAGCATTAAACGAGCAGTTCCAATATTAGAAAACATGTTAGCTATTACGATAATAGCGGCGAGTCCAGCTAGCTCTATGAATATATGCCAAGGGAACCAAGGTGCCCACTGCATTAATGATGTGCAGTTTATTTGTTCGTTTATTTCCAAGATTATTACGAGAATCATGGCACAAAAAAGCCATGTAATCCATTGTTTTACGGTTGCAGGAAGCCATCTCAAAAAATACAAGGTAATAGTGGCAAATAATAAGATTTGTGTAGAAACGTATGCCGATAACGGAAAATTAAAATACGCGTAGATATCCACGGTTATAATTCCCGTTAGTAATAATAAAAACCACGGCGAAGGGAAATGTTGTGTAGACGATGAAAGCGCCCATAGTAACGTGGCGTTTACCAAATAGGCTAATCCGTGGATGACTCGAGATTGTATGAAATCTTGGACGTGAACGAAATGGGAATATACGTGGAATAACTCGAATAATAAAAGTGCCGTTAAAAGTGCCTTGGATTCGATTGTTTTTGCGCTATAGATAAACCAAGATAGGATCAATATTGTTATAATCCCTACGCCGAACGAAAAGGGTTGGGCAATGCCTACGGTCGATGCAGGTATTTCGCAAGTATCGTGTGGAAAAGTAAATGTTGTCATGATATTATAAACGGAGAAATTAATATACTGTTACAATTTTTACTGTATAATTTGTGATTTTTAAATCCCATACTATTCATATGGACAAAGTTAGCGTTATCATACCGACGTATAACAGATTTAAGTGTTTGTTGAATGCTATAACGTCCGTAAAAGAACAAACGTATGAAAATATTGAAATTATAGTAGTGAATGACGGTTCAACCGAGAAAGAATATTATGAATATGATTGGAAAAGTAATAATATAACAATAATAAATTTAGAAGAAAACAGCAAAACCATTTTTGGATATGGATGTGTCGGATTTGTCAGAAATAAAGGTATTGAAATATCTTCTGGAAAATACATAGCTTTTTTAGATGACGATGACAGTTGGTTTTCGAATAAAATAGAACTTCAAATTAAAGCAATGAAAGAAACTAGCTGTAAAATGTGCTGCACAGATGGTTTGATAGGCGAAGGTTTACATGACTCTAAAAAAAAATATATGAAATATAATGCTGAATATTATTACGAGATATTGAAAAACATTTATATAAAAAATGGGAGCGTTTTTTTAGATAACGGTTTTCCTAATATATGGACCTTGGATTTTTTAACAATACACAATTGTATCATATGTAGTTCCGTTTTAATGGAAAAGGAAATATTAGATAAAATCGGCGGAATGCCGCATAATAGAAGGGGTCAAGATTATGCTTGTTGGTTGAAGTCTTTGGAACATACTAATTGTATTTATTTGAAAGATATATGTTTTTACTACGACCGCGGGCACGGATACGGACGAAATCATTAATTTTTGAAAAGTAAATGTTGTCATATTATAAATGGATAAAAAATTAGAGGAGGCGCATGATAAAATGACAGAGGCTTATAATGAATGGGCGCGGTGTCAAAATTTACCGCGGCGTCCAGGATACGCAATGGAATGTAGGGAAGCATATGATAATTTTTCAAAATTATTACATAAATATAACACTCTTCTTAATAACCCAAAACATAGCGCATTTCTTGAATTTACGGAATTTCAGAAAAGCGTTAAATCTGAGCCAACTAAAAAACGTAAAATTCCCAAATTCCCTGAAACAGTTGTTTTAGGACTAACAATCCACGGTAGTTATTACGTGAAATCTGACGGAAGTGATATTGTATATTTTGATTTACCCCCAGGAGTTACGCTAAGAACAATAACCGCGGCTCCAATAGGAGTTTGCAATTTTCCAGATCCTAAACTTCTTAATAAACAAATAGAAGAATTAATAGGCGAAAATAATGAAGTATTTCAACCTTTAATAGACGCTTGTAAAGAAAGCGATTCGTGCGATGAAATGTTGGATTGGATAACTGAACGATTTGCTAATTTCTTAAGACGCACAGAACAATCAAATCTTAAAGAACTTGCTACTGCTGAAAAGGACAGTCATACGGACAAACGAAATGATTTATCGTTATATCGGGCGAACGAGATATTTCATATAAATAAACATTTGGATTCGGCGCCTACGAAAGGGTTTTCAGTATCCGAAAAAGATATACTAAGAGGAGGAAAAGAACATTACGATTGGACAATCACTATAGTAAATATGCCAAAAGCGCCAAATTTATTAGACGACGTATGGTTTTCTTTGCCTAAAAGAGAAATAAATCACGGAAAAAAAGGTTTAACACTAAGTGTAGAAATGCCTGATATTATTAAATATTTATCGGATCATGGAGCTAAAAATATAATTTTTATAGATTTTAGTTGCTCTGGTTTTAATGATACGCTTCATCCTGTCACAAAAAGTCGTATTATTGCAAGCCATCAGGGAACTAGACATTTAAGAAAACGCGCAAGTCCGTCAAAAAAAACAAAAAGTCGAGGTGGACGGAGAAAGAAAAGCTCATCGGTGTAAAATTGAATACATAATGAATCTGAAAACCAACATAAAAATAACGTTATATTATAACACAATGAAGTTTTGCACGGTATGCGATAATATGTATTATATTGGAATTAGCGAGAAGGACGGGAACCAATTGACACATTATTGCCGAAATTGTGGGCATAAGGACGATACGCTTTCTAGCGAAGGTGTATGTGTTCTAAATACTCAACTAAAAAAGGGCGAACAGAAGTTTAACCATATTATTAACCAGTATACGAAGCTGGATCCGACGTTGCCGCATATCTTTAATATGCAGTGCCCGAATCCGGGATGCAAGACAAACACGGATTCCAAGGGAGCTACGCCTTCAACCGAGGCAATTTATATTCGATACGATGATGCTAATCTTAAATACCTATATATGTGCGTAGAATGCGATACGGTCTGGAAGACGGATGATTCAAAGTAGCAGAGTGTCTTGAAGTGATATCTCAATGAAAATATGTAAATAGTTTTTTGCTAGAGAGGAATCAGTTTTACTGATTCTGATGACCTTAGGTAATGCATCGCGCCCTCCAAAATTATAATCAAAAGTTTTCGCTGAGAGGAGGGTTCGGAAGGGAACCTTAGGTTCCCTCCAAAATTATAATCAAAAGTTTTCGCTGAGAGGAGGGTTCG
>Ga0209443_1002059_pt1 | contig 12113 bp, 7 predicted proteins | sample LauGreBMM110DCMD_2_FD_187571 | JGI IMG/M metagenome (GOLD analysis project Ga0209443, IMG submission 187571) | Freshwater lake microbial communities from Lake Michigan, USA - Su13.BD.MM110.DCMD (SPAdes) (version 2) | ecosystem: Environmental > Aquatic > Freshwater > Lake | place: Lake Michigan... | reverse complement strand
AATGTTCTCGACTTGCTCAGAATTACCGCCGCCCACCGGCTGGACCAAGTACGACTGGTGCGAGAAGATGAATTCGGCGTTGTCGATGCGCGAAAAATTGCAAGAGCCGGTGGGTTGCATCTTTTCTGGTTCGGTGGCAAACGAGAAGCTGTAAATAAAGTTGTCCGGGATGTCCGTGTGCCACTGGTAGGGCACGACGAGACGGAAGTAGCGGCCCTCGCGACGGCTGAATCGGTCGTTTCCGTTCAGGATAAGCTGGACGAAGTCGATGGGATCCCTGTTGTAAACGCCCGCATAGTTGAAATAGTTGTTGACCTCCATTTGGCATCGGCGACGCACAGCCCAGATGAGCTCGATGACGGGGTGGTTGAAATTAATTGCGATGTGGGCCTGGGGCGAGGCGGTCATTGGCATAGTGAAGCGCTGCACGGCATTCATGAGCTGCTCAAAGCTGGAGGCAGCGAACCGGTCACGCTCGGCACGGTCCAGGTAAACGTAGAGACCCTCGAAGTTCACAGTGATGTCGGTGTCGACGACGGGAGCACCGGTTGTGCAGTTCAAGACACATGCGGGATCGGCCTCGCCGACGGGGGGCGAGATCTGGATGCAGCGCTTGAGCTGGGCAAGCTGGCAGATGATCTGCACCGTGTGGAACTGGAGCGAGACCAGGGCCAGGGCATTGCCAGTATTGTAGGTGAACCAGAAGGGCAGGGGAACATAAAGGGTACGGGTGTACTTGGAGTCGGCCACCAGCTGGGCCACGGTGAAGCGCTTGCCAATCATCTCGAGAAGGCGCTTGCCGGGCTGGCCCGAAAGCTCTTCCCACATGAAGAGGTAGTCGTTGTACATAGTGTCGATGACCTGGCCACCGATGACGACGCTAACGCGCTCAGCCACAAACTGGCCAATAGCATTGACCCAATGGCAGTAGGGCAGTTCGAGGCCAGTGCAAGCGTCGGCGGTCACGGCGGGGGGAACGTTATTGGAAACGCCGCAACCAATATTGACCGGGTCACAGGGACCGGCCTCGACACCGTCGCCGCAGGGGTCACAGGGGTTAAACGAGGGGAAGGACTGGGAACCGCAGTTGATTCCCTGTGGTGAATTGCAGGCGGTAATGCCGGGAATAGTGATCTGGAGGTAGGCAAAGTGGAGGAGATCGCCGGTACGATTCAAATTAACCTGAACCTCAGAGCCGAACCGAGCGCCCACGATGTTCTGGCAAATAGGCTCAAAGACGAAATGAGTGTGCTTGGCGTAGCGAAAGCGCCAAAGAGTAATAGTGGGATTTTGTGAGAGAAATTTATCCATGCGCCCAGACTGACGAGTTGCGTAAGAGTACCTTGACTGGAAGCACCGAAACATGAAGACATATTTTAAAGACGGTGATTATTTTTTATTGAGAGAGATTAAAAAAAAAAATAAAATTTTTTTTTTTTCAATTTTTTTTTTTTATTTTTCCGTTTTAAGCTTAACATTGTACTTGGTCATATTGCGCCGTAGCTTTAGCACATATGCCCTGTCGTCCTTTAGAGAGCGCACAAATTTTTCAGTGTGGGATCTCTGGCGCTCGTCCGCATTCATTGCAATAAGATCCGAAATGCTATCCCCAAACGACATCAGTAGCTCGTGACTCTCCGCAATTTTGCAGCGCTCCCTGTGCTTATAATGTGACAGTTGTGCCCGACGAGTCTCGGCGTCAACGCTATGGCTGTCTTCGTCCCACATTGATAGCCCGGAGTACTCATTCTCGAGGTACCCAGATTTGCGTAAGTCACTCTTCGCAAACTCGCGCTGTTCCGGTATATCGGGGCGCGCCGTTACAAAGAACACCTTTATTTTATTTTCCAGCGCCCATTTGTATATATCGTAGGCCTTGGAGACTTTGTGCGAGTTGTCGTTGTGGTGGTTGTAGATGACTGTTGCGTCAATGTCAAAAACAATGGCCGGGGACTTTCCTTTTTCAAGGGCTTTTTCGTTAAGCTCTTTAAGCAGGACAAGTCCTTGCTCCAGTGCTCTCCGGTTTGATTTGTAGCCGGTTTTTTCGTACAGAATAATGTCTTCCAGCGACCTGGGAAACTCGTCCTTTAGCTTTACACATGACGGCGAGTTCTCCAGCAGAAAAAAGTAGCTCTTCCTTTGATCAAGCGACAGGAGCTGGGACAGTACAGAAGTTTCCGACAAATCCACAAAGTCGCCAATCTGGTCCCCCAGATTCATCAGAATCCTGCTCGTCGTTGCTATCCTTTTTCTGGCTTCAGACTTATACCTTGAAATGGACTCGGAATTTGGAATCTCCCCGACTGCTTGGTAACGCATATATAGGTCTGCAAATGGCACTAGTTTGTGGTACGCCAGCTCCGATACGGTAAGTTGCCGATTCTCTGGAGTATCAATTCGCGCCGTTACAAAGTACACCAGAATATTGTTGCGCGTTGCCCAGTTAAAAATCCTCATCGCGTGCGGCATTATGGTGCGGCGAATGGTGCACGGCGAGTGCTGGAGCACCGTTCCGTCAATGTCAAAAACAATGGATTTTCGTTGCGCTACAACTTCCGTAAAAATTTTAAAAAGTTCCTGAAGTGCATAGTCCAGTATAATTTTATTTTTTGTTGCTTCAAGCTTCACCAGCATTTTATTTAATAAATGATTTTTACACACTCTGGTTCAAACAATTTTTGTAGCCCGCCCCCACAACAACCCCATCGCCCAACGCCTCGGCGCACATCGAGGGCATCCCCGGGTCCCCGTAGCATTGGTTCGCAATCGGAATGAGCGCCGTCGTCACTGCTGGCTGCCGGCTCAGCGCATAATTTGCCAAGGCCACAGCTCGGGTTTGCGGGTAGACATCAAGTGCCGCCGCATTAATGATGTCAATTGGCACCGACAGTGGATTCAATGGATTAACCATCGGGATTTTGTCGACCTCATTGCAGTACTTGGACTCAAAAGTTCCCCAGCACATGACCCCGTCGGGCCACCGTTCGTCGCACCCGTACAGGGGCTTTGACGTCGGGCCCCAACATTGGGTCGTGTATACTTGTCCAAGGTTAGTCTGGTACGGCGGAATACTCCAGTTGTCAATTTGCGGCATTTTTTTTTATTAATTAATTTTAAATTATTATAAATTATTATCAATTATTATTAATTCCTATAGGGATCATCTTGGTGCGGCGTGCACCTTCCCTCCATTGGGTCTGGAAAAATCTTTGCAGAAATGCCGGGAAATCCCACGGCCCCTGGATATTTAGTGGGAGTCCATCCGCCCATACGAGGCGGGTCAAACAGAGGACCCACACTTGCTGCCGGGGGACACGACCCGGGTCCCAGGGTGCCAAACAGGGGCCCAAACAGACCTCCTTGTGCCGGCACCATATGGGTGTCAAGGGGGGGCAGTGTAGTGGAATTTTGGTCACCGTAACCCTGAAACATCTGGTAGGGCGGAATAAATGGGGCCGCATGAAACGGCGCCATAAAGTGGGTGCCACTTTCGGTCATCTGCATTGAACTCGTTGCAAGGCTGCTTTGCGCCCCTTTTGACATTGGTTGGCTTCCCCAAGTCGCTTTAAAAGGATATCCTAGCATTTATATTTATTAATTATTTTGACAAAAAATTTATAAAAAAAAAATTTTTAATCCGGAACAATTATAGTTGTCTGCGTAAAAACTACTATGCGCCGCTTGGCATTCGGCCCAATCAGCGCCTGGCGCTTTCGCTTGTGCCCGCTCTGGCTCAGCTCCTTCTTCTCCTGGTTGATTCGCCGGTAGGTAAACCGCATGTCCTGTGCAATCCGGGTTTTATTTTCCGCAATGAACTTGTCAATTCCAAAGGTGTAGTACCAGCGCACAAAATTCATCTGCGCCACCGTCGATGTCAATAAGGCCAACTGCGCCGGGTGCTTGAACTGTACCGGGATCCCGCTCACCGTGCGATTGAACGGATCAAAGTACCGCCGTCCCCGGGCTTCGCGCAGCGCCAGCTCGTACAGGTGCCGCACATCGGAGTCGCCCACCGGACACGAGTACTTCATCGAGTACGTCGTCATCAGGTAGTCGCACATCCGTCCGCTCACCTCACTGTCCTCCATAAACGGCAACAGTTGCTGGGTCGTCTTTTCTTCCGTAAAGTATGTCTGCAGTCGCGCAAATGTTGCTTTCGCATGAAGCGGAATCGCATTTCCAGATCGCTCAACAATGGTAAACCTTTCCATTTTTTTGTGTCTCTCAAACACAGTTTATCCACAGAAGCACTACAAACGCGATTACTAACACAACAACAGATATAATAATTATTTTCGTCACGGTTTCCCCTGAAACTTCAACGTTTTTTTGTACTTCTTTGTACTTTTTTGTACTTTTTGGGCTTGCTGTCGCTTTCTGCTCCACCAAAATTATGGGTTCCTCAGAATTCATTTTACAATTTTTTAGGCATTTTCCTGCCGATTTAAATAGCGGTTGCATCGGGTTCGTCGTGTACTGCGTCACCGATATGCATCGGTTTACTCCCAGCGATCCCCCGGTATTGGTGCACTGCCAGCCAATCACATAATCTACAGGAAAGGCTTGTCGGTAGGCATTGCACTCCTCGGGATTCCTAAAGACTTTTCCCCCATCGCTATCTTTTCCATCGGGCGATATCTGCATTCCAACGGTTGACCGGCGCTCACATCCCCGCAGAACTGTTACTTCGGTCAGGACCATTGACCACTGCAGTGTTTTGTGCTCAAATATGCGCTCATTTATCGATGGCTCTAATGTATAATTGCCTGGTTGCGGAACCTCGGGAAATGTCAGCGCTGCTTTACTATAAAAGGTCAGAATTGACATTGGCGTAAACGCTGCCGCGCCGCTTGCCGTGTATATCGATCCTTGTATATTATCATCTGCCGTTGAGTAGACTACTACTGACCTGCTAGCTACCGTTAGGTTTTCCTGGCCTAGTCCCTGGATCATCGTCATAAACTGGGGGTTCTTGAGGGGCGCAGAGCGCAGAAGCCTGAACGCCGTACCGGGCAGTAGAGGCCCGGTGGAGTCAGTGGTTGCTTTGGCGCGGTCTTCGGGTCTGTGGCTGTGGCGTGTCATTGGCGGATCGGAAACAATGAGCACCTGGAATTGCTGGGCATCGGTTTTATCGGGACCGTAGGTCGGAAAGGGCATTATTTTGCGCGAGTCATGGCGCTCAAAAATGTCCACGGTTTCTTGCAGTACATATTGTTGCCGCAGCGTATTGTAAAGATAAATTATGTCTCCGCCATGGATCTCGATTGAATCCATTTTTTTTTGATTTTTTTAATTATTTTATTATTAAAAATGTTTGAAAATGAATACTTATTAGATAAATTTAAGGAATTAGCTTTTGAAAAATTCACGGTAAAAAATAAAACTACAACTTCTACTATAAATAAGCAAAAGCTAGAAGACAGTGTAAAAAGACTGGCAAAATACGGCTGCAACAAAGAGCTTTGCTTGTGGATTGGCAGGAAAATAAACCGCGTTAAAAAAAAGCGGGAAATATACATCATGTACGACAAAAAAAATAGGCCAATTTTTGGCTGTTGCATTAAAAATAAGTATAAAAAACTGGGGATTTATGATGAAGAAGAAAAAAAAATCAATGTGCCAAAATACTGCTTTAACAATTGCAGAATACCGGAAGTTTGGTCACAGGAAAATAAAAAATTAGACGTAGCGTGTGACGGTTCTGTTAAAAAATTTAAAAAGCTAAAAAAAGAAAAATACTGCAAAGTAGCTTTGGTGAGCCTTACATTGTGCGACTCTAAAATTGTCATTGAATTTCTCAAAGAAGAGTTAAAAAAAACAAAACATAATAATTTTTTTATCAGCTGTTTTGGAAATGAAAAAAACTTTAACTTTTGCAAAAAAGCCGGCTTTACACAAATCAATTTGCAATTTCGGAACTTAGACGCCGCTAAAAAAAATGACGTTAGCTTGCCGATTGAGATCTGCGGAATCAAGATGGACATGGTGATTGAGACTCCGTTTTTGAAGCTGGGAAAACTGAAGCACGAGAAAGAAATTGTTCGGAATCTGGTTCCGGTACCTGAAGTAGTTGGGTTTTTTGCGGAAAATTTAGCAGCAAATACGCGGATAAAAATTAATGAATCAGAAAAAAATACAGTAAAGTGCTTAAACGAAATGTTTGAGGTGGCTCGACGGCGCACCGGCTTGAAGTTCACTTTTGCTTCTGGGGCTATCACTAAAAAAGTAAAAGGCAAATGTGATGCTGGTAGTGATATTAGTAATATTAGTAAAAGAAAATTAGAGGAAAAGAATGAATTAAATAGTGAAAAAAAAAGGGGAATAGAATTAAACCAACTACGGCAGCAGCAACAACAACAGCAGCAACAACAGCAACAACAGCAACAACAGCAACAACAACAGCAACAACAGCAGCGACAACAGCAACTACGGCAGCAGCAACAGCAGCAACTGCAGCAGCAGCAGCAACAGCAACAGCAACAATCACAACAGCAATCACAACAACAGCAGCAACAGCAGCGACAACAGCAACTACCACCGCAACCACAATCACAACAGCAGCAGCAGAGACAACAGCAACAGCAACAGCAGCAACAGCAGCAGCAACAGCAGAGACAACAGCAACAGCAACAGCAGCAACAGCAGCAACCACAGCAACAGCAGCAGCAACAGCAACAACAACAGCAGCAACCAACAGCAGTTACAGCCATATTAACGGCAAAATCATCACCCAAAGAACAAGCAGCACCAGAATTATCAACAAAAGAAACAGCAACAAAAGCCTCAGCATCATCAACAAAAAAAGAAGCAGCAACAAAAGCCTCAGAATTATCAACAACAAAAGAAGCAAAAAAAGCACAATCAGTAGCATCATCAACAAAAAAAGAAGAAACAAAAGCCTTAGTATCATCAGCAACAAAAGCCTCAGCATCATCAATAACTAAAGCCTCAGAATCATCAACAACAAAAGCAGCACAAACAACAGCATCAAAAGCAACAAAAGTACAAACAGCACAAGCAGCACAAGCAGCACCACCACCATCAACCACAAAAGTACCAGAATCATTAACAATAACACCAGTTAAATCACCCGCCGTTAAATCAGTCAACCCAATAGTAGCAAAGTCACCACAAAAAGCAGTAGCACCAGCATTATCAACAACAAAAGAAGCAACAACAGAACAAGCCAACTTACTTACAAGACCAACAGCAGCACAAGCAGCAGTAATAGCAAAAACACGAGCAGCACAAGCAAACCAAGCAGCACATGCAACACGAGAAAAAGAAGAGGAAGCAGAATTAAATAAAATAAATTTAAGTCAAGCTTTACCACGATACAAATTGCCGACGTACATCGGGTATATAGAAAATAGAGTATTTCAAAAAAAAGAGCTTACTGCGAGTATTGAAGAAATTACAATATTATTAAACGGTCAATCTTCTATTATTTTAAGTAATTCAAGTGACTATGCTCATTTGCTAGTTGAAGGCTCCAATAGTTTATATATTAAAAATGTTACTGACATTTTTAATTTAGTTAATAATTTAAAGAAAACTGGAAGTAATGCTGATGAAGATATAAAAAATTTTGTTGATACTAATTTTAAAAAATTAACTGAAATAAAAATTTTTCAACCTACTAACTTTCCAAATTCATACAAAAAAAAAATTTTAGAAAATCAACTGTGTTATCGGAACAAAGAAGCAGTAGTTGAAAATAACTATTTAATTAAATTTTTTGAATATGATCATAGATTAAATAAGTTCATAATGATTTATTTAGAAAAAAATGAAGTTGTTGGGTTTATTTTATATATTATTTTTCAAAAAAGGATTTATTTAGATGTAATTTGTAGAAAAGAAGGAAAAATTTATGAAAATGTTTCTAAATTATTATTTGAAAAATTAAAAGAAATTGCAATACAAAATAAAATCAGTATAATAGAATTATTTTCACTGACAGAATTTTCAACTAAAGCTTATGAAAAATTAGGGTTTACATTTAAAAATCCTGAAGATTTGAATAGCATGATTTATATTATTAATCAAAATCAACAGACTACTACAAATGATTGCACTATAACATATAATAGTATTGTATTATTAAAAGGAAGCGAATTTACCGAAAGTAATGTTGATGATATGGCAATGGAAATGAATAAATTTTCAAAAATAGTAAGTTTTTTCAAAAAGTTAGTATTTAAATGTAATAATGATAAATTTGAAAAAATAGCTTACCTAAATAATAAGTATTTTACGAGCATAAATTATACTAAAAAAAACTTTTTGGGTAAAGATCTCGGATTTTCAGATAGATTAACAAGATTTAAAAATTTTCTGCTCTCTGTTAAAAATTTTAATGGCTTAAACCCATATTTAGGTGATACACAAGTTCCTCCAACTAATTAGGGTTACCAATTAGGGTAACCCTAAACCCTAAACCCTAACCCTAAATAAAAAATATTAATAAAATAAAAACCATAAATGTACTACTCAAAAACGCAAGAACTAAAGAATCGCATTGAAGAACTGGTGCTGATGGCCTACACTCTACGACGCAAAACAAGAAACGAGCCCCTTGTTTCTGCAACCGAGCAGGAATATGCCCACTTGTATATTGACGGCGCGTGTGCCAAAAAGTATTATAAATCCAGAGCAATAACTAGCGTGCGTTATAAACCGGCTTAAAAGCAGTAAAAAAGAAAAAGTAAAAAAATTTATCAAAGAAAATTTTGAAAAATTTTGAAAAATAAAGAAATGCAACAGGAGCAACTGACTGAAAAAAAGCGAAAAAAACTAAAGCTCCACAAGCGTTTTAGTGATGGCACTGGTTGGTTCATAAAAAAAAGTTTAGTTATGGCTGTAAAAGTCAAGGGAGACGCCGAAAAAAAGCCAAACCAAAGCGGCAGTAATGTATTTGTGCCAAAATTTTGTGACGCGGGACAATTTAAAAGTTCAGGTAAAAAATTAGAGGTAGTGCGCGATGGATCTCGCGATAAATACAAAGAGTTTATGGATACTGAATTTATAAAGGTAAGCGTGGGGATATTTTCGGGGAAAGCGGAAAAAGTAGGTAAAGCACTAACGGCATTGCTTGATTTTTTTAAACAAAATAAGCTAAACAAAAAATTTTTAATCAAATGCTGCGCAACAGAAAAAAACTTTAATTTTTTTAAAAAATCTTCGGGCTTTGAAAGTGTCAACCTGCAGTTTAGAAATTTAGATTTACAGGGATACGATGTGCCGGTGAGCGTCTGCATTGACGGAGTTACAATATCAGCGGTCATTGAATCCCAATTTTTAAAGGGCAGTAGTCAAGTAGTGACCGGTGCGGTAATAATTCCAGAGATTGCGCAATACCTGGCGGAAAACAAAGGCCGTGGCCAGTTCCGAAGCCAGTACGCAATCTACGAGGAACTGCGACGCCGCACCCCTCTTTTGTTTATTTTTAGCAGCGTTGGCGGTGGTGTTAGTGCAGAATCTGATGATAGAGCCGAAGGCTCCGGTGGCTTTGGTGGCGGTGAAAGCGTTAGTGATGGTAGAGCCGAAGGCTTCGGTGGCTCTGGTGGTGGCGCTGGTGGCGGAAGCGAAGCTTTTGGTGGTGGCTCTGATGTTGGTGGCTCTGATGTTGGCGGCTCCGATGTTGGCGGTGGTGATGATGGTGGAGCCTCAGGCCCTGATGGTAGCAACGGTAGCGTTAGTGATGGAGCCGAAGGCTTCGGTGGCTTTGGTGGCGGTGATAACGGCACTGGCGACGGAAGCGAAGCTGCCGGCGAATCTGCCGGCGGAAGCTCTGTTGATAATCAAGCAGCAAGCGAAGCTGCAAGCGAAATTGGTGGCGATGGCGGAGGCGCTGGTGGTGAAAACGAAGCTGCCGGCGATGGCGGAGGCGGAGAAGATGGCGAAGCTGCCGGTCCTGATGAAAGCGCAAGCGTTAGAAGCGAAGCACCGGCAGAAGTAGCAGCGCTGCAACAAGAAATAGATGAAGGGGCGGAATTAGCAGCAGCGCAGCAACAAGAAAGAGATGAAGCGGCGGAATTAGCAGCGCAGCAACAAGAAAGAGATGAAGCGGCGGAAGTAGCAGCACAGAACCAAGAAGTAGAAAAGAAAAAAGCGGCCGAAACAGCAAATTTAAAAAAAATACAACAAAAACAAAAAAAATGGCTAAATACAAGGAACCAAAAAAAAACAAAACGGTTAAGTAATTTGGCGAAAGCAAAACGAAAAGAAGCGGCAGTGTTAGCGTCAGCAGATCTACAGCAACAAGAAAAAGCGGCAAAAATAATACAAAAAACAGATGAAGAGGCAGCGTCAGCGTCAGCAAAGGAAGATACAACAGCAGCGGCGGCGGCGGCGGCGGCGGAAAATGCTAAAGTCGAAACAGGGGAATTAAATACACAAAATACACAAATCGTAATATATAGTCCCTTTAATATGTTTAAACCGCAACAACAAGAAACGCAAGAAGCGGCTGAATTGGAAATACTACGGCAACAATTAGCAAACCAGGAAATTACAGAGCAACTACTAAAAAAAGCAGCAGCAGCAGCGCTGCGACAACAAAAAAAAGAAGAAGAAAAAGTACTAGAACTACAAAAAGCTGAAGAAGAGGCGCGACTACAAAAAGCTGAAGAAGCGGCGCTAAACCTAAAAAAAGAAGAAGCAGCAGCAATAAAACAACAGCAACAGGAAGCAACAGCAATAGCAGAAGCTGAAGAAGCGGCGGCGTTAGCAGAAGCAACGGCACTAATACAACAGCAAAAAGAGATAGATGATGCTATTAAAAGAGTTCATGACGCATACGATATTATGGAAAAAAATAAATTTATAAAAAAAGATATAAAAAATCTTTTTTTAGAAATATATTCTGCAAATAAAATTTTAAAAAAACATAAAAAAGGAACATATGATGTAAATAATATTACAAATCTTGTGGCAGTAGAAACGGCAAAAATAAGAGCAGCGGAAGCGGCAGAAGCGGAAAGGCTACAAAAAATAATAGAAGCGGCAGAAGCAGAACGGCTACAAAAAATAAAAGAAGAAGAAGAAGAAATAGAAGCGGCAAAAGCAGACCTACTAAGACAAGAAGCGGAAAAAGAAGCAGAAGCATTACAAACAGCAGATAACGAAGTAAAAAAAGCATACAATATCGCAATAAGTAATATTACAGAAGAAAACATAAAAATTTTTTATGAAAAAGTAAAAAATGTAGCTATAATAGATATAATAAATATTTACGATTATACTGAAAAAATAAACTCGTTAAACACTAAAATAACAGAAGAAATAACAACAGCAATACAGGAATTTGTAGTCTTAAGTGATAGAAATTATAAGACAATTCAAGCAAAAATCGAAAATCTAACAAAATTTAATGACAACAAACAAAAAAAAGTTTTTAATGATTTATTAGAAGAACAAAAGACAAAGCTACAAGTTGAGCTACAAGTTGAGCAACTTAAAAAAGAAATAAGCGAAATAACTTACAATAATGTTATTTATGATGAAAATTTGCAATTTTCCTTTTCAAAAAAAATAACTAAATTTAATATATCGGATAAATCAAAAAATTTATTACAGCTTTTAAATGCAAAATTTGAAGAAATGCATCTAATTAAACAAGATATAGATGAAGCAGATGCAGCGGTAAACACGGCATATGATAAAGCAATGGCTAATGTTACTGAAGAAAAAATTGAAAATTTTTATGCAAAAATAGATGCGGTAAACAAAATTTTTACTGTCAATGTAATTTCCATTAGTATTGATTATACTGATAAGATAAACTTGTTAAACACTAAAATAACAGAAGAAATAACAAAAGAAATAGATGAATTTACAGTCTTAAATGATGAAGATTATACAAGAATTGAAGCAAAAATTAATAATCTAACAAAATTTAATGACAACGATCAACAAAAAAATTATTTAAATAATTTATTAGATGAACAAAATACTAAGCTACAAATTGAGAAAATAACAAAAGAAATAAGCGAATTAACCTACGATGATGTAATAATAAAAAAAAAATTATTACCACTACTTTCTAAAATAGGAAAATTAATTACAAATGAAGAAGACCAAAAATTATTAAAAGATCTTCTTTTTACAAA
>Ga0209443_1002051_pt1 | contig 12144 bp, 10 predicted proteins | sample LauGreBMM110DCMD_2_FD_187571 | JGI IMG/M metagenome (GOLD analysis project Ga0209443, IMG submission 187571) | Freshwater lake microbial communities from Lake Michigan, USA - Su13.BD.MM110.DCMD (SPAdes) (version 2) | ecosystem: Environmental > Aquatic > Freshwater > Lake | place: Lake Michigan... | reverse complement strand
AGCACCCCACCGAGCACCACCCACCGACGCCACGAGCGGAGGAGGCCCGGCCCGCCGGATGGCGCGGTCCCGTTCACGCCATCAAGACCTCGGCGACGCGCACGATGGTCCGCGTCCGGCCGGTGGAGTCGTCGATGTCGAGCACGCAACCGTGGAGCCGCACATCGGTCTCGCACACGCCGAACCGCTGGGGCGTCTGCTTGAGGAAGCGCTCGACGATCGGCGCCCATTCGCGCCCGAGCACGCCGCCATGGCCGCCGGTGAAACCGGCGTCGCTCAGGCACGCCGTGCCGCCGGGAAGGATCCGTTCGTCCGCCGTCTGGACATGCGTGTGGGTGCCGATCACCGCGCTCACCTGGCCGTCCAGGAACCAGCCCAAAGCGATCTTCTCCGACGTGGCCTCGGCATGGATGTCGACGAAGATGACGGGCGTCTGCGCGCGCAGCTTGGCCACCTCGGCGGCGGCGACGGTGAAAGGGTTCTCCAGCGGCGGCATGAAGGTGCGCCCTTGCAGGTTCAGCACCGCCACCGGCGGGAGGCCCGGCCGGGTGACGACGATGCTGCCCTGCCCCGGGACGCCGGCAGGATAGTTCGAGGGCCGGAGCACGCGCGGATCCGCCACCAGCAGTTGCGCGGTCTCCTTCTGGTCCCAGACATGGTCGCCGGTGGTGATGACATCCACTCCGGCATCGAAGATCTCCCGCGCGGTCGAGGCCGTGATCCCGGCGCCACCGGCGGAGTTCTCGCCGTTGGCGATGACCAGATCGAGGCCGTGCTGCTCGCGGAGACGGGGCAACAGGACCTTCACGGCCTTGCGGCCGGGTCCGCCGACGACATCGCCGATGAAGAGGATTTTCACGAGGCGGATCGTGCGGACAGCCGGGAGGCGGGGCAAGCCGCTGGAGCCGGACCGATGACGGCCGCTCCCCCGGGCATCCCACGGCCGTGGTTGAGGTCCGAAGTGGTGGACAATGTATCCGTTGAAGAGTCGCGCTTGCGCTGATCAAAACAGGCCGGAGAGAGAGGATCTGGAAAGCAGGAAAGCAGGAAAACCGGGGCTTTGACGGCTCCGTTCCTGTTTTCCAGATCCATCGGTTCCATAGAGCAGATGGCACTCCAACGCATCACAGACCGGCGATAACCAGGTGCCGCTTCCTGCCCAGCGCCAAGAGATCTCCTCGCGCCCTGCCGTCGGCGCGGCGAAAGAGCAGTGCCCCCCCGCAAAAGCGGTCCGCCGCTTCGGATCGCACGCACCCGCTCTTGCGCCGCTTCCCTTCGCCGGGACCGTTCCCCATCTTCGACCCGTGCATCTGGCCCGCCTGCGTCTCCGAGACTTCCGCAACTACGCGCGGATGGACTCGGAATTCACGCCGGGGTTCCACCTGTTGCTCGGCGACAACGCGCAGGGCAAGACGAACGTGCTCGAGGCCATCTACCTGCTCGCGACCTTGCGCTCGTTCCGCGGCGTGGGCGGCGGCCAGATGATCCGGCACGACGCGAAGGGCTACTTCGTCGGCGCCACGGTGGTCGGACAGGCGACCGCCGAGATCAAGGCCTACTGGTCGCCGCGCGAACGCCAGCTCTCGCTCAACGGCGTCCCGGTCCGACGGCTGGCGGATTACCTGGGCACGCTGCGCGCCGTCGTGTTCTGCACGGAGGACCTCCAGCTCGTGAAGGGCGCGGCGCGCGGACGGCGGCGCTTCCTCGACCTGCTCCTCGCGCAGACCCAGCCGTCGTATCTCCCGTTGCTGTTGCGCTACACGCAGGCCCTGCGGTCGCGCAACGCGCTGCTCAAGCAGCCGACGGTGGACGACGACCAGCTCGCCGGCTTCACGCACGAGCTCGTGGAGACCGGCGGCGAGCTGATGGCGGCGCGGCAGGCGCTGGTGCCGAAGTTCTCGCCGCTCGTGCGCCTCGCGTTCCGGCGCATCGCGCACGACACCGACGAGCTGAAGGCCGCCTATGCGCCGAGCGTGAAGGGCGACCTCGCGGTCGCCTTGGCGCAGAGCCGCCAACGCGAACGGGTCTTCCGCGCCACCGTGGTCGGCCCGCACCGCGACGACCTGGACCTGCTGGTCAACGACCGGAGCGCCGCCGAGTTCAGCAGCGAAGGGCAGAAGCGGACGCTGGCGATCGCGTTGAAGATGGCGCAGGCCGAGTTCCTCACCGGTCTCCACGGGAGCCCGCCGGTGCTGCTGATCGACGACGTCATGGGCGAGCTGGATGCGAAGCGTCGGGCGGGGTTGCTTCCGTTGCTCGGCCAGGCGCATCGCGCCGGGGGCCAGGTGTTCATGACCTGCACCGAGGAGAACTGGCCGCGCGAGCTGGGCCGGGAACTGTCCCGTTGGGAAGTGCGGGCCGGGGCGATGGGCCGTCTCGCCGACTGAACCGGATCAACCGAGACGGGCGATGACCGACCGGGCGACGAGATCGACCGTGAGAGCCTTCAGGCAGGCCAGCGGTTCGGCGTTGGCGCAGGTCGCCTTCATGCACGGCGCGCACGGGAGCCCGGCACGGAGCACGTGGGCGACCTGTCCGTAGGGCCCGGTGCGGGTCGGTTCGGTCGGACCGAAGAGACCGATGACCGGACGTCCCAACGCGACGGCCACGTGCATCGGCCCGGTGTCGTTGGTGACCATCATCACGCAGCGGCGGAGCCATTCCACCATGCCGGGCAGCGAGAGTTGTCCGGTGAGGTCGAGGCAGCGTCCCGGCGCGGCCGCGGCGATCTGGCCGCCGAGCGGACGGTCGGCATCGCCGCCGAGGACGACGACGCGGAGCGACGGGTCCTGGGCGGTCAACCGGGCCGCGAGCGCCGCGAAGTTCTCGGCCGGCCAACGTTTGTTGGTCCAGCGCGCCCCGGGCTGGAAGGCGATCCACCGGAGACCGTCGTCGGGCCAGAGCGACCGGATCGCGGCCGCGGCGCCTTCATCGCGCGGCATCCACTCGAAATCCCAGGCCACCGGGACATCGAGCCGGCGCAGGACGGAAAGGTACCAATCGACCGCATGGACGTCGTAGCCGGTGCGCGGGACGCTCACGTCGTAGGCGATCGGAGCCGCTTCGCGCGGGTCGTCGAGGCCGATGGTGAGGGCGCCTGCGGCGAGCCAGGCGACCGCGCTGCTGCGGGCGAGGCCTTGGAGGTCGATGACCCAGTCGTAGCGTTCGCGGCGCAGGTCGCGGATCGAGCCGACCGCGCCGGGCCATCCGAAGGGCGAACCCCAGCTCTTGCGGTCGAACGGCACGACCCGATCGATGTCGGGATCGTTCCCAAGCAACGGGACGAGCTCGCTGTTCAGCCACCAATGGAGCTCGGCGGCCGGGAACCGGCGCTTCAGGAGACGCGCCACCGGGAGCGCCTGGACGACGTCGCCCAGCGAGCTGGGCTTGAGCACGAGGATCTTCACGGGGTCGATGGCACGGCGGACGGACCGCCAAACATCTGCCGTTCCCCGCATGGACCACCCGCGGCGCTCACTTCCCGGAAGCGAGGCGCTCCGCCAGACGTTCCGGAAGGCCGGCCGCGCGGATCTTGCGCTGGGCCTCGGCGATCGGGTAGTCGAGGCGGCGCAGTTCGATGGTCTGCTGCACCAGGTCGTAGATGACGTAGGCGGACTTCGGGTTGCCGTCGCGCGGTTGACCGACGCTGCCGACGTTCACGAAGTACTTTTTGCCCGCCTCGACCCGGAACTTCGAGTAGGTGCCGCCGCGCACACCGGTGTCGCGGATGAAGGCGACCGGGACGTGCGTGTGGCCGAAGAAGCAGACCTGGGTGTTCTGGTAGGTGAAGCTGGCGGCGGCCTCGAGCTTCTCGAACACGTAGCCCCAGCGCTGGGGGCCATCGAGCGTCGCATGGACGATCGAGAAGTTCGCGACGAGGCGGAAATACTTGAGCTCGCGGAGCCACTTGCGGTCGTCCTCGGTGAGCTGCGCCCGGGACCACGTCACGGCCTCGGCCGCGGCGTCGTTGAAGCCTTCGGGGTTCACGTCGACCCCGATGTACTCGTCGTGGTTGCCCTTCACGACCGGGATGTTCATGCCCCGGATGATGTCGAGGCATTCCTTGGGGTTCGCGCCGTAGCCGACCACATCGCCGAGGCACACCACATGGGTGCACTTCTGTTCCTTGATGTCCGCCAGCACCACTTGGAGGGCCTCCAAGTTGCCATGGATGTCTGCTATGACTGCGTATCTCATCTCGTTCACCGGACAATCTCGAACCCTCGGAACCCTCCGACCGGCCCGGACCAAAATTCCACCTCACCCCGGATCATCGGCCCCGATCCGCTCTCGCGGATCGCCTGAAGGAACTCCTTCAGCTCGTCGACCGTGCCTTCCGCCTCGATCTCGACGCGACCATCGGCCAAGTTCCGGACGATGCCGACCACCTCGAACCCGGCCGCGATCCGCTTGGCCTGGTAACGGAAGCCCACGCCCTGCACACGGCCGGAATACAGCACCTGCAGACGGCGACGGTTCATCCGGGATCCAACCTGCAACGGCTCACGACGTCCTCCGACGTGCCTCCAAAGCAGGCCGGCGACTTAGCCATATCCGTGCCGGATGAGGCAAGGTTTTGTTCCCCCGTTTTGTTCCCCCGTGGCCGGCACGATTCCTGGACTGGAACCATCCAGATGGATCTGGGTGGCACAGCCAACTTGGCCGTTCTCGGCGGCAACTTGCCGCCGAGTTTCGGCACCGGTGGCACGCACACCAAAGGGTGCATGCCCGGCGCACCCAGAACATCGGGCGAGTCGCCCGCCACAACGGACTGGTGACCCGATCCAACCCGACCTCTACTGCATCGTTCCGGCTGAGTCCGAGGCCCACGATCAAAAGCCCTGGGCCCTCGGTCCATCCCGTCGCGCGCAATCCGACGAACATCGCCATCGCCAAGGCAGGCAAGTTCATCAACGCTTTACCCACAAGATGCGAGGCCCGGCGGCCGTGCATCCCCTTCGTGCCCATGTATCCGATCCGATCCTCGCTCCGCTCGGTGTCCGGCCTGTCCGCCGTCGGGTGGTTCCTGCTCTGCCTGTCCGCCGTCCGTCTCGGCGCCGTCGAGATCACCGAGGGTCCCACCGTCGACGTGTCGCCGACCCACGCCGTGGTGCGTTGGACGACCGATGTCCCGGCCGGTACCCGCGTCCATTTCGGGCTTGCGACGACCACGCTCACCTCCCGCGCCGAAGGCGAGGTCGGCACCGAGCACGTCGCCACGCTCCCCGGACTGCGGCCGGGCACGATCCACCACTTCGCCGTCGGCACCGCCCGCTACGCCCTGGCAACCAACTCCTTCGCCACACCGGGCCTCTCGGCAGCGGCAGGGACCACCACCACCCTCACGCCACCGAAGCCGGCCGACACCATCACCACCGGCAAAGCGGCCGCGCCCACCCGGCCACGACCGCCCCCGACCCGGGCGACCTGGGCCGGCGTCGCTTCGCTTCCCGATCACTTCGCCCGCCATGGCGCCGATTTCCACGCCCAGGACGCCGACGACTACGCGGCCCAGGCCTGGCTCTTCTTGCAGCGCGCGAAGACCGATGGATTGCCCGCCAAACGCGACGACGACGGCGTGCTGCGCGTCTTCGACCCGAAGTCCGGTGCCTTCGCCGCCTACAACCGCGACGGCAAGACCAAGACCTATTTCAAGCCCGGCCGCCGCGGCTATTTCGACGACCAGCCGGGCACCCGGGTCGATCTCCGGAAGACCCGATGAGCAAAGACACGACCCGCATCGATCCAATGCGCCTCCGCCCATCCCGCCCCTTCCTCCTCCGATGAACCACTCCTGTCCCATCTGCGCCTATCCCGGCCTCGAAGAACCTCCGCGCAGCCCTTCCAGCGGCGGTTCGTACGAGATCTGCCCCTGCTGCGGCTTCCAGTTCGGCGTGACCGACGACGACGACGGGGTGACCTATGACACCTGGCGCCTGCACTGGGCCGAAGAAGGAATGGAATGGTTCAGCCGCGGTGTCCCCGCACCCGCCGGTTGGGATGCCCGGGCGCAGTTCGCCAAGGTAGCGTCGAAGACCTCCTCTCCGCCCGCGCCAAAGACCGCGCCGAAGACCGCGAAACCCAGCCCGACCGAGGTCGGACCCGATCGGCGCCGGCCACGTTGATCACCCGTGTCGCTACCGTGGTGCAGCCTGGAAACAGGACGACAGGGATCGGCGCCGTCGGGTCCTGTCCTCCTGCTTTCAAAAACCCGATCGGAACGCTGAAGCCCATGCCGGACATCCTCCTCGCCACGCTCAACGCCAAGTACATCCACGCGGCGTTCGGACTGCGCTATCTGATGGCCAACATGGGCGAGCTGAAGCCGCGCACGGAGCTGCTCGAGTTCGACATCAACCAGAAGGCGATCGACATCGCCGAGGTCATCCTCGCCCGCCGACCGCGGATCCTCGGCCTCGGCGTCTACATCTGGAACGTCGCCCTCACCACCGAGCTAGTCGGCATGCTCAAGCGCACGCGGCCGGACCTCGTCATCGTGCTCGGCGGACCCGAGGTGAGCTTCGAGTGCGACCAGCAGGAGATCATCCGACTCGCCGACCACACCATCACCGGCGAGGCCGACCTCAAGTTCGCCGAGGTCTGCCGCGTGCTTTTGAGGGGAGTGGATAGGCAGTGTGAGTGGATAGTGGATGGACAAGAGCAACCTGCTGGACACGTTTCTATCCACCATCCCCTCAAAAACCTATCCACCCCCCCGCTCCCTCGGATCATCCCGGCCGAGCTGCCCGACCTCAAACGACTGGAGCTGCCCTACGACCTATATGATGAGCGCGACGCGGCGCATCGCGTCATCTACGTCGAGGTGTCGCGCGGATGCCCCTTCACCTGCGAGTTCTGCCTCTCGTCGCTCGACATCCCGGTGCGGCAGTTCGAGCTCGACCGCTTCCTCGCCGCGATGCAGCGGCTGCTCGACCGCGGCGTGCGACAGTTCAAGTTCGTCGATCGCACCTTCAACCTCCACCTGCCCACGAGCACGGCCATCCTCCGCTTCTTCCTGGAACGCTGGACACCCGGGCTCTTCGTCCATTTCGAGATGGTGCCGGACCGCTTGCCGGCCGCGCTGCGCGAGCTGATCGCGAAGTTCCCGCCCGGCGCGCTCCAGTTCGAGGTGGGCATCCAGACGTTCGATCCCGAGGTCGAGAAGCTCATCAGCCGCCGACAGGACCACGGGCGGCTCGACGACAACTTCCGGTGGCTGCGCGCCGAGAGCGGCGTCCACGTCCACGCCGATCTCATCGCCGGCCTGCCGGGTGAGACGATGGCGAGCTTCGGCGCCGGCTTCGACCGCCTCGTCGCGCTGCGGCCGCAAGAGATCCAGGTGGGCATCCTCAAGCGTCTCCGCGGCACGCCGATCGTCCGGCACGACCGCGAGTGGTCGATGGTCTACAGCCCGCAGCCGCCCTACGAGATCCTGCAGAACAAGCTGCTCGATTTCGCATCCCTCGGACGCCTCCGCCGCTTCGCCAAGTTCTGGGACCTCTTCGGCAACAGCGGCGATTTCACCGTGTCGCTGCCGCTGCTGTGGTCGGAGCGCGAACGGCCCGCCCGCGACGGCGATCTCGCCGAGGACGCCCCCGTGTCCACGGGCGCTTTGCCACCGCCGGCTCTTGGACACGCGGGCGGGCCTCCCGCGACGCGGTCGCCCTTCGGGGCGGTCCTCGCCTTCAGCGACTGGCTGCATGAGCGCGGGGTGAAGATGAGCGGCATCGCCCTCGCGCGCCGCTACGAGTTGCTGTGGGACCATCTCACCACCGCGGCCGGGATCGCTCCGGCCGAGGCCGCCGCCGCGCTGACCAGCGACTTCCGTCGCGGCGGCCGGACCGGCGCGCCGGAATTCCTCCGTGCGCAGGGCGTCGACACCGACGCCGGCGCGAGCACCGGAAGAAAGGCCGGCTTGCCGAAAAGGCAGGCAAAGCATGTCGGCGCGACCATGGAATCCAGCGGGTGAGATAAAAGGCGGCTTTTCTGTCTCCCGCTTCCAGTCGTCCGACTTCGGCGTACGGCGTTCCGCATTCTCCGGTCCCCGTTCGGATGTGATCGGAAGTGGCGGAGACGTCGGCGGATGTGGCGCGAAGTTGTGCTCCGTGTGGCCGAGTTGCCCTCGGCGTGTGGGGCATCGCACACCGCCCTCAAAACCGGAGCATGTCGTGTCCGGGATCGCGCGTCCAAACGGTCCGGCATGGTGTGCGGTCCAGGCGCCTGAAGGCGGAACTCCCAACGGGACGGGGCCCGGATGCGCCCATGGCCGCGGCTCGCTTCGGCGTGCTGCCGATGCCGGCGACCCGGGGAGCAGTCACGGACGGGCGGCAGCCCGTCCCTACCCTCGTGGGTAGGGCCCGAACCCGACGCAGAGGCCATCCTCGGCCTCCGCGTCGCTCGCGCCGACCTCCTCGCGCACGCCTACTGGAATTTTCCCTCACACCACATCGACCGACCGCCACTTCCAATCACACCCTCCCCGTTCCGCGTGCCTTGCCGCGGGGGCCGTCCTCCCCCACCTTCCGCTCCGCTCATGGGCAAAATCGTCGGCATCGACCTCGGCACCACCAACTCGCTCGTCGCCATCGTGGACAGCGGCATCCCCTACGTCCTCGCGGATGCCGATGGACAACGGCTCACGCCGTCGGTCGTCCACGTCCCGCCCGGCGGCGCGGAACCGGTCGTCGGACGTCAGGCCAACCGCATCCGCCTGATCAAGCCGGCCGAGACGGTCTATTCGGTGAAGCGCTTCATGGGCCGCCGCGGATCGGACATCCCGCGCGAGGACATGCGGGTCACCTATCCCGTGAAGGGCGAGGGCACCGGCCCGGTGACCATCACCCTGCACGGACGCGCCTGGACGCCCGAGGAGGTCTCGGCCGAGATCCTCAAGAAGCTGAAGCGCGACGCCGAGACCGCCCTCGGCGAGACCATCGACCGCGCGGTCATCACCGTCCCGGCCTACTTCAACGACGCCCAGCGCAACGCCACCATCAAGGCGGGCGAACTCGCGGGCCTGAAGGTCGAACGCATCGTCAACGAACCCACGGCGGCGGCGCTGGCCTACGGCTTGGACAAGCTCAAGGACCGCTCGAAGATCGCGGTGTACGACCTCGGCGGCGGCACGTTCGACCTCTCGGTCCTGGAGCTGAACGAGGGCGTCTTCCAGGTGCGCTCGACCCACGGCGACACGCGCCTGGGCGGCGACGACCTGGACAAACGCGTCACCGACCTGTTGGTCGCGAAGATCAAGGAGGTCGGCGGGCCGGACCTTATGAACGGGGAACAGGAAGCATGGAGCGGGGATTCGTTGCCGCTGTTGAGCCGCATCCGCGAGGCGGCGGAGCACGCGAAGATCCGCCTGAGCGAACAGACGGAGACGGAGATCACCCTGCCCTTCCTCACGCCGACGTTCTCTTTCAGCCATGTGCTCACGCGCGAGGCGCTGGAGCGGCTCACGCAGGACATCATCGAACGCACGCGGGCGCACTGCCTGCGATCGTTGGCCGACGCGAAGCTGGAGGCGAAGGACCTCGACCAGATCATCTTGGTCGGCGGGCAGACGCGGATGCCGCTGGTGCGCCGGCTGGTCGGGAGCTGGTTCGGTTGCGCCGAGTTCGCCGAACGCCGCGGCGACCTGCGGCTCGGCGACGAGCACCACGTGGCCAAGGGGCCGCAGCTCAACACCGGTCAGAACCCGGATGAAGCCGTCGCGCTCGGCGCGGCCATCCAGGCGGAGATCCTCTCGGGCGGCTTCAAGAACCTGCTGCTGCTCGACGTCACGCCGCTGTCGCTGGGCATCGAGACCTTCGGTGGCCTGATGAACGTGATCATCCCGCGCAACACGACCATCCCGGTGAAGGCCGGCGAGCTGTTCACGACCGCGGTGGACAACCAGCCCGACATGCTCATCCACGTGCTCCAAGGAGAACGCGAGCGGTCGCAGCACAACTGGAGCCTCGGCCGCTTCACGCTCGCCTTCGAGCCGGCGCCCAAGGGCGTGCCGCGGGTCGGCGTGCAGTTCGAGATCGATGCCAACGGCGTGCTCCACGTGCTCGCCCGCGACGTGAAGACGGGCAGCCAGCAGATCGTGCAGATGAAATCCGCCGTGGACGTCGCCGACGAGGACGTGCAACGGATGGTCGAGGAATCGGTCGAGCACGCCTTCGACGACCTGCGCGCGCGCCAATGGATCGAGGCGAAGCTCCGCGCCGGCGAGACCCTCACCGCGACCCGCGCCACGATGGCCGAGTACGACGCCGACCTCGACCCGGACTACAAACGCCAGATCGAGGACGCGCTCGAAGCGGTCGAGGCCGTGCTGTCCTTGGAGAACCCGAAGACCCGGACCGGCGACCCCGCGCAACTCAAGGCCGCGACCGCGCGGCTCGACGAGGTCACCAAGCCGCTGGCCGAACACGCGATGGACCAGGTGATGGAAGCGATGTTGCGAAAGAAGGGGCTGCTGACAACGGCGCCGCCGGCGCCGACGCACGATCCTGATTGAGCCACCTACTGCCTGCTCACCCGTTCCGCCGCCCGCTCTTGGAGCCAGGCGATGTCCCGATCGGTGGCGGAGGTCTGGCGGAAGCCGGTGCTACCGATGGGGCCGAGGGTGGTCGACTCGCGCCACGGGTGCGTCTCCACATGGCCATCGGCAAAGCTCAGGTCCACCGCCTTGCGATGGTAGCTGGCGGGGGTGTCCAGCCACCAATACGGGTTGGGCGTGCCTTCGCCGCTCAACCGGCCCGTGTTGCTCAGGTCGGTGGCGAAGTTGCCCTCGTTGATGCTGTCGTGGCGCTCGTCGAGGATGACGAAGATACCCGCCGGATCGCCGAGGTCCGTCAGGCGGCGATAGGTCATGAAGTTCGTGCCTTGGCCACCGATGGCCAGCACCTCTCCTTTCACCCGTACCGGGTTGAGCCGGCCGTTCATCGAAACGCTCCGGCAGAAGCGACCGGGAGCTGCCGGACAACGGTAGGTGGCCGGCGTGTTGATGTAGGGCGCGAACAGCGACCGCTGCGGATCCACCAGCAAGGCCGTGTTCGTGGCTTCGTCGGCGCGGCCGAGATAGCCGGCGACCCAATTGGTGAAGCGCACGTCGTCACCGTCGTCCACCGTCCACACGAGCGATTGCTGGTGATCGCCGGCATAGAGCTGCCACGCGAGCCCCAGTTGCCGGTGGTTGTTCACGCAAGCGATGCGCTTGCCCGCTGCTTTTGCGGTGCCGAGCGCCGGCAACAGCAGACCCGCCAGCACCGCGATGATGGCGATGACCACGAGCAACTCGATGAGCGTGAAGGCTTTGATGGAGCGCACGCGTCCCGCCTGCGTGGCGGTAGGAGACGACGTGAGGCAGCTCTGATCATCCGTCGAAAAATGAGACTCGTCACCTCGTCTCCTAACTGGGCTGAGGCGGGGAGGGCGGAGAGGCATGATGTGAATGTTCCGTGAAGGCAGGCGGGACGCCTGCCCTACTTGATGGGCACCGCTGCCACGGCTGGGACTATCGGGGGACGAACCACCTCTTTGAGCGCTGCGGGCGGCTTGCGGGGTGCGCCCGGCTCCAAGCTGCGGTCGAACCATGTGTAATAGACCAAGCACCACAGCGCCTCCAGCCCGTGCCACAGCCGGATCTTCTTCCCCTCCGCCTTGGTCCGGGGATGGTAGCTGATGGTAAGCGTCGGTATGGATTGGCGGAACGTGCTGCCGGCATCTTGCCGGCAGAGGCTCGCCGAATCCCGCCCCGTGGGACCTTTCCGCGCGCGCCCGCCGTGCGAGCCGTCTGCCGGCGGGACGCACGGCAGCACGCTGTAAAAACCGCCGTCCGAGGCCCACAGCAACGCGGCGTCCGAGGCCGTCTGCCGCTGGGTGGAGCCATCCCAAGCCGGCGCGATCAATGCACCGTGACGACGGGCCGCGGCACCTGCCTCGTACCCAGTCGGAGTGATCTCTGTTCGGGCAGTTGGCGGTTCGCCCCCCGGCGACCCGCTCGGCTTGCAATGCAAGCCGCCCACAACGTGAAAGCGAGTTCTACCGGTATCTACGAAGAGTCGGTATGGATTGGCGGAACGTGCTGCCGGCATCTTGCCGGCAGAGGCTCGCCGAATCCCGCCCCGTGGGACCTTTCCGCGCGCGCCTGCC
>Ga0209443_1002050_pt1 | contig 12145 bp, 8 predicted proteins | sample LauGreBMM110DCMD_2_FD_187571 | JGI IMG/M metagenome (GOLD analysis project Ga0209443, IMG submission 187571) | Freshwater lake microbial communities from Lake Michigan, USA - Su13.BD.MM110.DCMD (SPAdes) (version 2) | ecosystem: Environmental > Aquatic > Freshwater > Lake | place: Lake Michigan... | reverse complement strand
CGACATTATTGTATTAATTTACCCTTAGTAATTAGTTATAACTTATTTCAATTTTTTATAATATTTATATTTTTGTAAAAGTATAAAATAAAAAAAGTTATTAGCCAAGCGACTTCACTTTTAGTAATTAATTAATTTTACAAAAGTGTATATAATTTATAGTAAACATACAATTATAAATTATAGACATAGGTCATATTCCAACTGTTGGTAAGTCTTTTCTTCGCTAAGGCTTTTTTCAATGCTTCGCCAATCTTCTTCGTCTTCAATGCGGTCCATAATCTTTTCAAATAGCACAGTTCTCGCCATTTGAAAAGCCGCGTCTAGGTTGCACATAATTTCGTAAACATCTGTACAAACAAGCCAATTAACAGTGGTTTCTTTTTCAAAGAGAGAACATGTTGTTACCCAAGGACTGCGATTGACTTCAACTAGCCACCATTTGTCGCCCGAATGAACAAACCTAGTTTCTTCTGGAGACTTGCGTAACTGTTGAATGAATTTGTACGCTGTTTCTGTCTCATGCCAACTGTCAATATCTATATATGCCTCCATATATGTGTTGTCGCTATATTTGTTGGAATAAATGGTAGGCAATAATGTAATCCTACTTACCGTTGCGATTCCATTTGAGTAAATGACATCCATAATGTATTCGGCAGTGATGCCTTCTTCTACATGAGGAATGTATATACTTCTGATAGAATTCATTGTGAAGCGTGTAGTATAGAACGTTAAAAGTCTGTTGTTAAATGCTGTGATATGCTTTTTAGAAAAATAAAAAAAGCATTTCAATTTTTTTTAAATAAGGTAAAAAATAAGAAAACAAAAAATTTATAACACCCGGAATATTCATTTGTAAAAAATTTATAAATGAGTAATAAAATGTAAAGTGTTAAAAAATAAAAACAAAATATTTATAAATGAGTAATAAAATGTGTATCTGAATAGAAAAAACACACAATATATATTAGTTAAGAGGTATCGTAACAGAAGTATTCGCAGGACAACCTTGAAAAGCAAAATTACCAATGGAAGTGAGTTGTGAATCAGTCGGTACCGTAAAAGAATCCAAAGCTGAACAATTATAAAACGCATAATCGCCAATGGAAGTGACACTAGACGATATCGAAACAGATGACAAATTTGTTAAATACGAAAACGCGCCGTATCCAATTCCGTCGTAACCTGTTATAACTGCTGACACTATACCGGATAAAGATGGGGTGGTTCGAACAGTTGCCCTAGTTAATACACCAGTACCATCAAATGTAACATATGCTAACGGAAACAAAGGTTGTAAAACGTCATCTGTATACCCTGAATCTTTAAGTTGTGCCGCCGTAAAATGGTCCTTTAATTCTACCAACGTAAAATGGTACTTTAATTCTACCAACGTAAAATGGTCCTTTAATTCTGCCAACGGAAGTTCCGTTAATTCTGCCAACGTAAAAATATACTTTAATTGTTCTAGAGTATAAAGCCTATAACGGGTGTGACCACTATACGGCGTTGGGTTAAAATTCAAAAGCCTATTTATAATTTGTTCTTCTGTCGGAATGCTTGTATATTGACTAGATTCTACAAATGTGAATTTAACTAATTTATAAATATTATCAAAATATGATAAAAACCAGTATTGATACGCAGGTCCAGTTTGAAAGACAAACGCAAATGCGACATCTGATAGCCAATAACCTTGTCCTGGATACGGGTTGGTATTGAAATATAATATGGAATTAATAATTTTAACTTGATTATTACTACCAAGAGTAATAGAAAAATTGGCTTCAAGATATACAAATAATTCTGTTGCCGTAAACCCACCATCTTTTAAATCTGCTGCCTCATACCCTGAATCTTTTAATTCTGTTGCCGTAAACCCACCAGCTTTTAATTCTGCCACAGTAAACCCACCAGCTTTTAATTCTGCCAACGTAAACCAAGGTTTTAATTGTGCCACCTCAAACCCGACAAGTCTTAATGCTTGTAGCGAAAACAAGGTTTTTAATTCTGCTGGCGTAAGTCCGTCATCTTTAAGATTTGTTAATGAAAAACCATCGTTAATCATTTGTTCCAGTGTTATTCCAAGTTCATAAAGTGTGTTTAAAGTATACCCATCCGCTAATAAACTTGTTATAGGGACGCCTGCGTTATATCTTAGTTTCGGAAACCGAAAATCTTTATCAGTAGTAAGGTATGCAACAGAATCAACGCCTGTCATAGGTGTGAAATATAAATCGGTAGAACTTATATTAGTTCCATTACCGAATTGACCGTGTAAATTATTTCCCCATGAACAAACGGAACCATCAGCAGATAATAATGAAATATGTATAGAGCCTACGGCGGTTTGTTTTACTCTTTTACCAGTGTTATTCTGAATTAAAATTAAACTTGAATTCATGCGATAATAACCATCCAGACCAACTGTCCAAACACTTTCATCAGTCATACGTACAAAAGTAGTATATTGACCACAATAAACATATTTCACAGTTTTACCAGTCGTATTTATCATTGGTTTTAATGTATTATATATCTCGTACTCACCAGGAAAACCAAGTTGACCCCACCCATTATATCCAGTTCCATAAACGGAACCATCCTCCATTAATACCACCATAGAAAAACTGCTTAAAGCAATTTGTACTGGGCGTTTACCAGTCGTATTTAGCATCGGTGTTAAATCATTAGAACTTATATTAGTTCCATTACCGAATAGACCATACTCATTCCATCCAACTGAAAAAACGGAACCATCCTCCATTAGTACGGCAACGCAAAAAAAGCCACACTCAATTTGTACTGGGCGTTTACCAGTCGTATTTATCATTTGTTGTAATGTATTATAAGAACGATGGTTCTCACCACCAATACCTCCCATACCAAATTGTCCCATCTGATTAAGTCCAGAGGAATAAATTGACCCATCATCCATTAATATCGCACAAAAGTAAGTATGTGAAACAACTTGTATTGGTGTTTTACCAGAGGGAATCGTCATTTGAACTAACACTTCAGAACTGACATAAGTTCCATTAGCAAGTTCTCCATGATTATTATATCCAGTTGCCCAAAGGGTATTATCGTCCATTATTACAAAAGTATTATACAATCCGGTGGAAACCTGTTTTGGAAATTTACCAGTTTGATTTATCACTTGAACTAACACTTCAGAAGTTGTATTATTAGTGCCATTGCCAAGTTGTCCGTGACTATTATTTCCACATGCCCACATGGTTCCATCATTTTTAATTACAACTGTATGACTACTGTAATCCAACAAATAAGTATAGTATTTAATATTTTCAGTAAAATAAACTAACTCAATATCTTCACAACTGGTTTCCATAACCCAATCACCGCCATATTTAATATTACCGGTTTTGTCATTAGATGCTCCAACAACTACGCCAGTTTTTTGTTCTAAAATAGAGTAATATTCAGCCCAATCAGGAAATTGTAACGTGTCGCACCCCAAAAAATCAATATTTTTCACACTAAAGTCTTGAATAAGATTTAATATAAATTGAACATTTTCACCATCAGTTAACGAATCAATATTTTTCACACTAAAGTCTTGAATAATATTTAATATAAATTGAACATTTTCACCATCAGTTAACGAATCATTTTTTTCAAAAAAAGGTCGTCCATCTAAAAAGCGGGAATGATTGGGTCCTCCTAAAAAAACCAACGCGACTCTTTGAATTGAAACAAAGTTTTGTTGAATTGCCTCTAATATTTCACTTTTAGTGGAAGCAGGTGAGTAAACAATAGGAAATGTGTTATCATTTGCTGAATCGACAAATTTCTGAAACTCAGGTACACTACTATCAATTAGCAATAAATTGCCAGGCATGTTTATATAGTGTATAAACAAAATAAAAATGCCAAAAAAAATAATTAAAAACGTGCCCCATATTGTAGAAAAGGGTAAAACAAAAAATTTATAAAACCCGAAATATTCATTTGTAAAATATATTTATAAATGAGTAATAAATTTATAAGTTATTCTAAGCATGTGAGATTTTAACATTATTTTGAGTTGTAAATAATTTTTTTTCACTCATCAAACTGTGTAATTTGGTACTTATTTGAAGAGTACTAGCTATATTTGCGTATTTTGCGGTTGTTGAATTTAGAAAGTATTCTAATGCGCCTGCAGTACTAATATTTGTTGGATTTGTTTGTGTTGATTGATTAACTGTAAATGTTGTTTGTATTGTTCCTGATAAATAATTAGGTGTGGCAGCTTGTGTTGCCGTAATAGTTGCTTGTCCAGGGCCAACAATTGTAATAATATTTCCTTCAATAGTTGCAATAAGGGGAGTGAGACTTTCATAAGTAAAACCTACAGTAGTATTATTTGAAGCTGGTGGAGTAATTGCGAATGACGGCTCTCCATATGTTTTAGATTGAATTGAAAAGTTACTAAGTGAAGGAGCAGGAATTGGTAATAGAAAATTAACAGGATTAGGCGACCAAAAAAAATACCCATTACCTGGCGACTGAACACCTAAAACCCCATTCTGGATATATACAGTAGTCAATGCGTAACATTGAGCAAACGCATAATTGCCAATAGAAGTGACACTAGCCGGTATCGAAATAGAAGTCAAAGCTGTATTTCTAAACGCATTATTGACAATGGAAGTGAGTTGTGAATCAGCTGGTATCGAAACAGAAGTCAAGCCTATACAACTTCTAAACGCACTAAAGCCAATATAAGTGACACTAGCCGGTATCGAAATAGAAGTCAACCCTTTACAATTTATAAACGCACCAGCGTCAAGATAAGTGACACTATCCGATATCCAAATAGAAGTCAAAGCTATACTACCATCAAATGCACTATTACCAATAGAAGTATATCCTTTTATAATTACCCGAGTTGCGGTGCTTATACCTTCTGCGACAATAGCCTGAGTTAATTCACCAGTTCCATCAAATGTTGTAGTATTTCCAACAATTGTAACACCCATATTTATACAATATACTAATATTCTAAATTTTTCAAAAAAAAAAATTGTAAAACTGCTAAAAACAGTATCAAATGGTATCAAATGGTATCAAAGGGTAAAAAGGGTAAAAAGGGTTCTAAAGGGTTAAAACCCCCCAATGCCACATATAGTAGCAAAAGGGTAAAAAGGGTTAAACCCCCCAATGCCACGTATAGTAGCAAAAGGGTCAAAAGCGTGGGGTCGTAGGGGAGGTGCGCCTCCCTACAATATAAATTTATAGTAAAAACATAAATGAGTGTAAAATAAAAAAAAATGAAAAGATAAGAATAAAATAAGAAGAAAGCAAATAAGTAATTGAAAAGTTGTTGAAACAAACCGAACCCCAAAGCGAAAGTCAAAAGCCGAATCCTCTGAAAAATGTCTTCTCCTTCTGCCGTCGTCGAAATGTCGTCTGTCATCGAAATGCGTCGTAGTTCAAGTAGTTCTCATTCGTTATTATTTGATGCGCATGTAATGGTAACAGAACAAATGGAACGTTTAATAGTGAATGCTGCGCAAGAACTAGCGAAACGCGCCATCAATGCCTGTGCGTCTCATTATAACTTTGACGGCGAAGAAGCGTCACGGCTGCTAAACCTGAATGACGTAAGAGTGAGCCGCAGAAAGGAAATGAAAGAAAGAAAAGAAAAGAAAGCGAAGGTTGTAGTATCAAAGTCGAAGTTCCCTCTGCCATACAGCGGTGAATGTAACGAGTCACTGTGCCATGGTCTGCGTCAAAACAGCGGTCTGTATACTCAATGCCAGAGTGGTATAAAGGGTGAAAACGTGTTTTGCCGGTCCTGCCAATCTTCGGCTGATAAGAACGATGGTATGCCAGAGTATGGAACGATTATGCAACGCCGTGAGGTAGGTATAATGGAATATGTAGACCCGAAGGGCCGAAAGCCAGTAGCTTACAGAAAAATCATGAAAAAGTTGAAGGTAAGCAGCGAAGAAGTGCAAGAGGAAGCAGGTAAGCATGGTATTAGTATCGATGCGATTCATTTCGTAGAACCGTGCGAAGAGGGTAAACGTGGTCGCCCAAAGGCAGCGAAGGCCGCGAAGGAGCCAAAGGGTGTGAAAGGTCGCCCAAAGAAGTCGAAGAAGGTGCTAGAGATTGAAGGTGATGAAGAAGATTTGTTTGCGTCTCTAGTAGCTAGTGCGAATTCGGAGTCAGAATCAGAATCAGAGTCAGAGGCAGAGGTAGTGGAAGAAGTAAAACAAGGTAAGTCAGAGGAAAAAAAGGCAGAAAAACGTCTCAAGGAAAAGGCAGAAAAGGAAGCGAAAATAGCTGCCGAAAAAGCGGAAAAGGAAGCACAACGTCTGAAAGAAAAAGCCGAAAAGGAAGCGAAAATAGCTGCCGAAAAGGCCGAAAAGGAAGCGAAAATAGCTGCCGAAAAGGCCGAAAAAGAAGCGAAAATAGCTGCTGAAAAGGCAGCGAAGGCTTTAAAGAAGCAACAAGAAGAAGAAGCGAAAGCGCAACGCCTCAAGGAAAAGGATGCCAAGGCTTCAAAGTCGAAGAAACAAGTTGCTGTTGCTCCAGTAGAGGAAGAAGAGGAAGCGCAGCCAGATGTCGTCAAGAAAATCGAGATAGACGGTAAGAAGTACCTGAAGTCGAAAAACACCGGCATCATCTATGACTACAAAGAATACGTCACGAATGGCGAGCAAGTTGTAGTAGGAAAGTGGAACGAGTCGAAGAACAAGATAGACTTCACAGTTGCGGATGAAGAATCAGAGGAAGAATACGAAGAAGATGATTAAAATTCTGTAGTATATTTATATGTATAGTATGTATGATTGCCTTGTAAATTATAAATAAATTTGAATAAAAAGAAGCCTACGTCTTTTTTTCTGTCTGCGTAATGTGACTGATTTCTCGTTTTGTGACTGATTTCTGGTCCCTGCCGTGTTATAGTGGGAGGGTGGTTAATATTATATATGAGGCGCTATATAGTGGCAGAAGGGTGTTAGTAGTGGAAAGGGTTAATATTATATAGTAGTGATTATATAGTGATAGGTAAGTCAGTATCTTTTTGAACTATGACCTCCTTAGATATTTTTGAAATAATTTTATTTTCATTCTCTCCATCTGTATCCATAGATTCTATAATCATCTTGTTATATTGGTCGGAATGGTTGGAAGTACTCTTGATACAATCGGGATATTTTTGTTTAAAGGCAGGCAATAAGCGAATGTTTTTGTTTGCAACCCTTTTAATCGCCTTTTTCATTTTCGTCTTTTCTTCATCTTTTTCCCATTTATTCTCATCTTTCACATATATTACTTCTCTCTTTTTATCCGTACAATGAATAGGTCTTTCAGTAACATCTAATGCCTTGAGGTTCTGAACTATAATATTAGATATTCCATCAACAAAACCAAACTCTCCAACTCTCTCTAAGTCACTGAGTTGTAACTTAATTGAATCAACAAAATCCATGATGTTCATTGCGTTTTTACATGTTTCATTTAAAAAGAAGTTAAGATTAAAAGCTTTGTTATGAGAATTTGTATGAGTAGTAGTATTATGAGTGCCATTTTCAATAACCTTCATCATCATATTTTTCAACTCAGCATTGTCTTTAATTAGCATCATAATGAGGTCGTCTTTATCATGTGTTTCGTCTTTTTGTATTTCAACATTAGTTTTTAAACATATTTTATTATGTTTCCATAATCCTACACGAGACTTATATTCTTTACTGCAATTATGGCAAATAAAAGTATTACAATTAGTGATATTTTTGCAACTTTGTGTTTCCAATGTGTTAACAGTTGTTAACTGTGCGTGTTTAGCTGTCAATAAATGTTTATCATAACTACTCTTCTTAGTTGTATTATAGTCACAATTTTTACAATTAAATTTAAAAGCAACTTTTGAGCAACTTTCTGTTAACATTTTTGTATATATTGTTAACATAAAAAGTTGCTAAATCATTTTCCGCAAAAAATAATAAAAATTTATGGTAACAAAGTGAAAATTATTTTTTTGGTGACCAGACGCTAAATTTCAATTATGCAGCGACGGCTTCCTTTTTTCGGGAAAGTCTTTCCCTTTTTCAAAAATGGACAAAATAAATGTCCAATTTCAATTTTGGCTACGGACTTTGGGAAAAAATAATGCCATCTTTCCACTTTTGTCTCTCCATTTCCCCGAAAATCTCTTACAAAAAGGTGAAAGGTCGCGAATTTGTGTTGAAGTAAAAAAATCGGCACCAAAGTGGTACCTATTTTCTCTCTATTAATTAAGTTACAATTGAAACCGATACACTTTATACTTCAGGTTCAACACATTCACACGCAATATAACGCTTCATATCTTGAACAGATTCAACATATTTTTCTATTGTAATAGTTCCTTGTTTTTGGTCTTGGTCTTTTTGGTCTTGGTCTTGTTGGTCTTGGTCTTCTTGGTCTTCTTCATTCGGCGCGAAACTACACATCTCGAAACGTTGGACCATAACAGGCTTAGTCTGCCCGATTCGGTGACACCTTGCTATAGCTTGGTCTTCGACAGCCGGATTCCAGTGAGGACTTATGAAATAAATTTCGCTATAATTTTCCTGTAGATTTAACCCTTCGCAGCCAGTCTGAATCTGTAGAATAAGCGCCTCATTCTTGTCATTGAGAATATCAACCCGCTTGCCACCACTAGTTCGTCCATCAAATGACGCAACCCTAGTCATTCCTCCTGCCCGCAATCTAGAGGCGATTTCATCTATTTCTTCGCGAAAATGACAGAATATAAGCTTCCCGCAGCCATTTCCCTTTCTCTCTAATATAGCTTTGGCAACAGAATCTAACTTACTAGTACCATTAAGCGCCTCCCTGTAAGAGGAAATATCTTTAAGAAGACCGAGGTTAACGAGAGAACCTAACCGTTGTGCCATCAACTTCGGCAAAATACATGACTGCCTTGCCGTCAAGAACAACTGTAAAATGCCGCGTCCCTCCAGAGTACTGACTATACCATTTACGCCCTTGTGCGCCGATACGCGACTGAAAGCTAAGGCAGAGTGTATTTCTTGAGAAAGCTCCATTTCCTTGCGATTATTCCAGCAAACCATGTTCTTATCTAGAACCACGTCGGTCATAATTATTCCAACCTGTTTTTTTGTCCTCTTCAATATGAAGGCACGCGCCAACTCGCGCAAATTAACGCTTTCAGTATAGAAACCGCGTGGTAGCCTGAGCATAGAACACAAACTGTAGAAATCCTCTTTCCTATTCTGCACAGGAGTTCCAGAAACAAGCCACCGAATTCTAGAAGACAGCAGTTTGGCACTGATAAATCGAGTGGTTTTCGAGTTTCGTAGGTGATGCGCCTCGTCAAATACAAGACGCGACCACTTCACCTCATGAAGCATAGTCAACACTTTGTTTTTCATTTGTTTTTTATTAATTGTAACCGCCCCATAAGTGGTGATTACAATTTTAGCTTTATTTAAGTGGTCAAGTGTAATATTTTTTTTTTCTTCGCCGTGATAGATGAGCGCCTTGTGACCAGTAGTCTTATATATTTGGACATACCATTGATTCACAAGCACCGGCGGAACAACAATCAATGTTCTCTCTAAGAAATTACATAGAAAGGTTCCAATCATCATAATAGTCTTACCTAAACCCATTTCATCTGCTATAAACCCACCACGAACCCCGTGAATAGGCGAAGGCCTTAGCTCGTTATTCAGAATCCAGCGTACGCCTTCATACTGATACTGCTTAGGGTCCAAGCCTGTGTGGTTTATATATTTTTTAAAGAGAGACAAGCGCTCCTCAATTAATCGTTCGAAATTCGTCATTTTTGAAAAACTATGGCATATATTCAATCTACCAATCAAGTATTTGAAAAAATAGTTTTTCATTTTTTTATTTTTTGACCGATAAATGGAGAGAACTAAAAATTTATAATGCTTATATACGGGGGTTAAAAAAAGCGGCCAAGTGGCCACCAATTAAAGGGTTAAATTACAGTTACATTCATATATACAGGGTTATAAGGGTATACAGTGTTTTAATATAACATACGGGCAATAATATTTGCGCTTTCCATAAATTCCTCGAGACATGCAAGAGTTCTACCGGATGTTGAAGAGAGTTCGCGCATTTCTTGACGACACAAGGCACAACTTGGATGGCCCTGAGAAGCGAGGAATTGCGATTGAACACATACACGGCAGAATCCATGACCGCAGCCTGTAGTCACATCGCACGCGTTATCGTAACAAATGGGACATTCAGTAGGCTCAATACCGTAAAGCATAGCCTCCTCTATGTTAGCGGTGTCAAACGACAGAGTAACCACTTTCGGATAATAAGGGACATGATGAACAAGGTCAAACACGATACCGGAATTACCGGAAATATCGTCATAATCGTCATAATCAACAGCATCATCATCATAATAATCAACATAAGGAACATCAGGAACATAAGGAACATCAGGAACATCAGGAACAACAGGAACATCAGGAACAACAGGAATCACAATGTCCTCTAAATCGGGTTGTAACATGTTCAATCTACCCCTCAATTCAATAATATGTCTGTCCTCTACTAAATGCTCATGAATACGCGCATTTATATTGTCTCGCAAGCGAATAAGTCTTTGAAAAGTTTCAAATCCTCTAGTTTGCTCTGCAACAGGATGTGTCTCTCGTCTTGCTAAATTCACAGGACACAAACGGTTGCGTCTGTTATGACCCACTTGAAAACATTGAGAGCAACGCATCTTTTATAACTTGTTTTATCGGGTTTTAACCAGTTTTACATAAGTATGTTGAACTATATTTTTTAAAAAAAAGCATTTCATTTTTTTTTCAAGAAAGCTGAAAAAATAAAACACTAAAAAAATATAAGGGCTTCTTATACGATATACAAAATAGATTTTTAGTAGTCATTTATTTACACCTCAAACAAAAAAAAATGAAATACTTTTAGTAATCAAAATAAAAGGCATGCTAAATAGATTCTCCCAGTTGAAAACTAAAACCCCAAACTATTAAATTAAATATGTCCGCTCGTAACACTTCTCGTACTGCTCCTGCTCCTAAGCCTTTCTGTAAGGTGTGCCATGATGCCGGCAAAAGTGAGAAGGAATATACTAGCCATTTTGTTAAATCAGAGCCTGGCTCTAATGGAAAGGTTGTATGCCCTACTCTACTAGCTCAAGAATGCCGATACTGCTTTAAACACGGTCACACGGCAGGTTATTGCCCTGAAGTTGCCGCAAAAAAGAAGGCCGAAGAAAAAGCATTGAAGCTAGCTGCCCGCAAAGAAGCCACTGAGAAACCGAAGCCAGTCGAGAAGAAGTTAGCGAACAAATTTGCGGCATTTGATGATTCATCTGACTCAGAGTCAGAAGTCAAGGTAAGTAAACCCAAATCTGTAACTAAACCTGTAGTAGCCAATCCTGTAGTAGCCAAAGTTGTAGAAACCAAATTCGCAGTCAAAAAAGAGGATTTTCCTGCCCTACCAATGAAGGCCAAGACGGCAAAAGTTGTGACTGTAATGTCCGGATACGCAGTTGCCGCATCAAAAACTCAGGAAGACTATGAAACAGAGAGATATGAGCAACAACTTATCGCAAACACAATGAAAAAGAATCAAATGACACCACTCAGCACGCAGATGAAAAGAGGATATGCCAACGAAGAGAGCCACAAATATGAAGGCGATGATGAGAGCTGGGAAGAAGAAGTCGAAGTAGTAGTAACAAAACCGCGCGTGCCGGCAAGCCTCTTGGACTGGTCCGCATTAGTGGACTCTGATGACGAAGACTGGTAGATTATTATATGTAATATCCCTTGTATGCCTTGTAATTATATAATTAATCTTAAATAAAAAAGAAAAACCTCTTTTTTCTTGCGTTGTATTTTGTCACTCATTTCTTGTTTTGTCACTCATTTCTCGTCCCTACTGTCACCGTTATACGCAGAGTTCAATACCACCACTTTTAAGTTATTTAACGGTATTTCACTATGACACCCCCAAAATAGGCGGTTTTCACTGTATATGTCACAGTGCCACAGTACATCCAACAATTCAGCTACTACTGGGCTACTACTGGGCTACTACTGGGCTACTACTGGGCTACTACTGGGCTACTACTGGGCTACTACTGGGCTACTACTGG